>Ga0126308_10000303_pt1 | contig 15161 bp, 9 predicted proteins | sample Plot55_FD_92533 | JGI IMG/M metagenome (GOLD analysis project Ga0126308, IMG submission 92533) | Serpentine soil microbial communities from UC McLaughlin Reserve, CA, USA - Plot55 | ecosystem: Environmental > Terrestrial > Soil > Grasslands | place: USA: UC McLaughlin Reserve, Lake County... | reverse complement strand
GGAGAATCACTGACTTGCGATACTCGTGCGGGTGGGTGAGATCGATCCTCTCGGCACGCGCAGGGACTCGGCGCGTTCCTCGACCAAAAGGTCGAAGAGGGTTACGTGATCGAGACCCGCACCGACACCCATGCGATCATCTCGCGGCGCCCGAAAGGCCTCAGACGCTTCACGAGGGGCGCAGGCCCGGGACGCTACGTGGTTGAAGTCGACGAAGATGGAATCGCGACGATGCGTCTGGCAGAGCCGCGACGCAAATGAAGGGATACCTGAGCCGCCAGAAGGGTGATGGACATCCTGGCCAGGGCTGACAATCTCACCCGCACCTACAGGAGGTCAGAAGATGGCGAGCAAGGACAAGAACACAAAGAAGACCATGGGAAAGAAGCCGGCTCAAAAGACGCTGAAAGAGAAGCGGCAGGCCAAGAAGGCGAAGAAGTAGCCGCGCCAGGGCGAGCAGCCCGCGCTGCCTGAAACCTCGTTTTGCTGCCAGGTCCGCCTCCAGCGGCGCTCTGCTCCGCAACGGAGCGGAGCAGCCGGGCGCGGCCAAGGGATGACCCCGAAGCAGCATCGTGGCCGGACGGCGCCGGTAATCCCGCTTGGCGGTGACGGAAATGGACGCTGATTCGGCTCAACCGTGCGGAATACCTATTTCGGTCAGACTGACGGAAATGCGTGCTCTTCGGGCGCGGGGGCCGCGGGTGCGCTCAAAAAAAGCGCGACTTGGGCACGAGTCGAGGCCCGCATCTCGCCGCGTGCGGCCCAACGGCCCCCCGCGCGTCGGCGCTTTGCCACCGCGACCTGCATGCATCCCACGGTCGTAGATCGCCTTTCTCGACTCAGGCTGCGTACGACGTACAGCGCCAATGGCCCTCCTTCACTACCACGAGCGTAGAAGTCTCTGAACACGCCTCGAAGCCCGGCCGAAGCCGGTCTCCGAGCTTGGCGATCGCGCGGAGGGGTAACACGGCAGCCGCCGCAGCGCGCTGAGACGCCCTCGTAGTACTGCACCGCGCAAGCGAAAGAGGATCACGCGACGTGTTGTACATCCACTCAGCGGAACGCGCGGACGGCCTTGTCAGCGCTCTCGGCGCGGTCGTCCGCGTACCGCTGGGCGACCCTCTACAGCCAGAGGTCGTCTCGGTGCCGACGCGAGGGGTCGAACGCTGGCTGGCGCAGCGGCTGTCGGCGGTCGTGAGCACTTCGCCCGGCCGCGCAGACGGCGTATGCGCGAATGTCAAATTCCCGTTTCCTGGCCGGCTCGTCAAAGGGGGCCGTCGCCACGGCTGCGGGCGCGACTGGGAAGCGGACCCGTGGTTGCCGGAGCGGTCTGTCTGGCCGCTGCTCCAGGTAGTCGAGTCGTCGACCGGCGAGTCCTGGCTGGCGCCGCTTGCGGCGTACCTCGGTGGACCGGGGGGCGCCGCCGATGGCTCGCGGGGTGCCCGCCGACTGAGCAGTGTGCGGCACATCGCCGATCTCTACGACCGCTTACGCCGTCCATCGCCCAGCGATGCTCCGGGAGTGGTCGGTGGCGCGTGAATACGCGTGGAGCAACTGCACGCTGAGTCCTAGAGAGGAACGCGCGATCAATGTACGTGGTACTGCCATCACAGTGAAGTGGACGTGGCGACCACACACTACGTTTGCGTCTACCGCATGCCTAGCGGAAGAAAGATCGTCCGATCCCACACCTGATCAGCCCTCTGAAGGAACGCCGTCCGCAAAAGCCGGGTCGGCGCCAAACCTGTCGGATATACGACTGATGCCGAGATTTGCTCCGCGCGGAAAACCGGAGCCTGAAACGCTCATGGCGTTTTATCGCTCCCGCTTACGCCGATGGCACTGCCGTCGCGCCGGAGGATTAGGCCGCCGATACTCCCGTGCCAGAGTGGGGATGCGTACGTCAACATCAAACTCGCCAATCTTGGAGCAAAGCCGTGGACCTATGACGTCGTCGTCGACGCACACCAGAGGCAAAGCGAGCAATGCGGACTGCGGACCCGAGCCGAAGATCGATAACTCCGCGCCGCGTCGCCCAAAGCGACGGCGAATAATCGCCCCTTCCGCATGCGCGTGGTCAACGACGCAGAAGATTCTCGACAGAGCGCGCCTCGAGCCCGGCCCCGTCAGCGGCGGCACCGGGCTCGAACGTCGCACAGCGGCGTCAGCTAGCGCGAGTCCAGATCCCCTCCCAGATCGCTCGTCTGTTCCCGCAGCGCTCTTTGGCTGCGTCCAGCGTCAACTGATCGCCGTCGACCGACCACTTGTACGAGCCGAAGGGCCCCGCTGCGGTGCAGTCGTTTCCGCCCAGCCCCTTGTGGCCGAACCGGCTGATGCCCTTCGGCGCCATCCAGATCGGGGCATAGACGCGAATAACGTCGAGCTTCGCATCGTATTGGTTGACGACACCCGATCCCTTCGGGTCAAGGTGCCACGCGCCGACGCGGTCGAAAACGAGCTTCCATTTCCCCGCTGGGGGAGGTTCGGGCCCCGCTTTGATCAAGTCGGCAGCTGTAACGGTCCGCGTCCACATGCCTGCGAGCTCGGCCGGCGGCTTCGGGGCGGGCAGAACACGCGCGACGACGGTATCGGTTGCCTTACGCCCGCTCTTGCTCGTGACTCGGGCGGTGAAGCGATGCTTCCCGGGCTTCAGCCAGGTTGTGATCAGAAACCCCTGGTTGCGGCCGTTGTCGTCGGCGCCGTAGACGTACGGCGGGTTGCGTTCGATCCAGCGAACCTTGCCGTCGATCAGAAAGTCGACTTTAGAGACGTCGGCTGCGGGTAGCTGCGCCCGGACAACCCAGCGCAGTCGAAGTGGCAGCACCTTCTTGTCGTCGAGCGTCGAGGTGACCTTGAACTGAGCGCTTTCCGACGCTCGTCCGCGTGCCGCTGCGGACGATACGACGACCACGCAGGCGAGCAAGACGACGCTGCTGATGTGCGCTTTCGTAGACATCCATTGCTCCTTCCTCGTTCGTGCAGGATGGTGCGGAGCCTCAGAGGATGTGTCGCGCACGTCGAAAGAACCTCGAAATGAGGTCGAAGCCGTGCTTCACTACTCGAGATGAAGTTCGGTGTCCTCGGTCCGGTCGAGGCACGGGTCGACGGTAAGCCGGTTGCCCTAGGCGGTCCAAAGCCACGTGCTCTGCTCGCGATCCTGCTGCTGCACGCCAACGACGTCGTCTCGCGCGACCGGCTGATCGAAGGTCTTTGGGGCGAGAGCCCGCCGCCGAACGCTGGACATAGCCTCGACGACTACGTCTCGCGCCTGCGTAAGGTGCTCGGCGCCGACCGGATAGAGCGGCGCGCACCTGGTTACGTCCTCCGGGTCGAGTCGGACGAGTCCGACCTTGTGCTGTTCGAACGTCTCGCTGAGCAGGGGGCTGCGTCGCTCGCACGCGGAGATGCCGCTGAGGGGGCTCGGCGCCTGAGCGACGCTCTCGAGCTGTGGCGGGGCCCAGCGCTCGCAGACGTTTTGTACGAGCCGTTCGCCTCGCTTGAGGCCGAGCGGCTCGAGGACCGGCGACTCTCGGTGCTCGAGAACCGAATCGAGGCCGACCTTGCGCGCGGGGCCGGCCCCGAGGTTGTGCGTGAGCTAGAGAGGCTCATTCACGAGCACCCGTTGCGGGAACGGCTCGTAGGTCAGTTGATGCTCGCCCTCTACCGATCAGGCCGGCAGGCGAATGCCCTCGAGGTCTTCCGCGCAACGCGCCGAAGGTTCGCCGACGAGCTCGGGATGGAACCCAACCCGCAGCTACGGGCGCTCGAGCGGCAGATACTCGAGCACGACCCGGCGCTCGACCCGCCGCACGTCGCGCGGCATGACGCGCGCGGGCATGTTCAGCGAACCAGATGGTCTTCGATCGAAACGTCTCCGGCCCGGAGGGCCTTGATCACAGCGGCCGCGGCCGGCGCAGCAGCCGTTGCGATCGCGGCGATTGGGCTGCACGCCGGGGTCGAACGGACGACGGCATCCCAACTCGCAACGGGCACGCGTAGCGAGCTCGTCGTCGTCGACATCGACGCGGGCCGCGTCGATCGTACGAGCCCCCTGAGCGCACAACCGGGCGCCGTCGCGAGCGGTAGCGGCGCGCTCTGGATTGCCGAGTCCGGTGGCGGCGCCGTGGCGCGGATCGACACCGATTCCGGCAGCGTCGTCGATCGCATCCCCGCCGGCGCCGGCGTCGGGGACGTGACGGTCGGCGGCGGCGCAGTCTGGGTCGCGAGCGCCGTCGGCGGCACGATCACTCGGCTCGACCCGAATACCGGAACAGTCACCCACACGATCCGGCTGGGGGTGAATCAGTCGTCGCTGGCATTCGCCAACGGACAGTTGTGGGTTGCCGATCCAGCTGACGCGGCGCTGATTCGCCTCGACGCCGCGACGGGCGCCGCCTTGCAGACGATCCCGCTGACGGCACGACCTTCCAGCGTGGCGGTTGGCGCCGGCGCAGTCTGGGTTGCGAGCCACGACGCCGCCACGGTCATGCAGGTTGACCCGCGTACGAACCAGGTGGTGGCGACGGTGCCGGTCGGGCAGGGGCCAAGCGCGCTCGCGATAGGTCGAGACGCGGTCTGGGTCGCGAACGCCCTTGACGGGACGGTGTCGAGAATCGACGCGGAGACGGCGAATCCCATCTCAACGACTGCTGTCGGCAGCGGCCCGTCCGATCTCGTCCTAGCGGATGGCTTGCTATGGATCGCGAATGAATTCTCGGCCGATGTCTCGGTCATCGACCCAGCAACGAACCAGGTCGTGCGAACCCTCGAGGTCGGTGGTCGCCCCGTTGCCATCGCAAACACCGGAGAGCGCGTCTGGATCGGCACCGCTCCCTCCGGAACGGGACATCGCGGCGGCACGCTCACTCTCCTCGGCTTCCGCCCGCTTTCAATCGATCCTGCGTTCAACCCGCTCAACTATCCGCCGCCGCAGTTCCTCGGGTTGGCGTACGACACGCTGGTGACCTTCGAGCACTCAGCAGGTCCAGACGGCCTACACCTCGTCCCCGACCTGGCCGTCGCCCTCCCGATGGCGACGAACGCCGGAAGGAGGTACGCCTTTCGCTTGAGGCCCGGGATTCGGTACTCCGACGGCAGCCCGCTTCGCGCCTCGGATTTCCGGCGCACCATCGAGCGCCTCTTTCGCCTCCGCTCTCCGGCGTCCGCACTCTTCGCCGGCATCGTCGGGGGATCACGCTGCTCGCGTCGCCCGCGGAGGTGTGATCTGAGACGCGGAATCCTCGTCAACGACGAGGCGCGCACGATCGTGTTCGAGCTTGGCGAGCCTGACCCCCAACTCCCGTTCAAGCTCGCGGTCGGGTTTTCGGCGCCGATACCGCCCGGAACGCCTTATCAAGACATCGGTTCGCGTCCGTTCCCCGGGACCGGCCCGTATCGCATCGCCGCGTCGGGTACGCGCCAGACGCGCTTCGTACGCAACGCGCGGTTCCGTGAATGGTCGCACGCCGCTCAGCCGAGCGGCTACCCGGACGTGATCGTGTGGCGTTACGGGCTCTCGGCGGCGGCACAGGTGCAAGCCGTGCGCGAGGGCCGGGCGGATTGGATGTTCGAGCAGATCCCGCAAAAGCTCTTGTCCCAGATCCAGATCGGTCGCGCGGCGCAACTCCACGTGAGCCCCGCTCTCGCCGTCGTGTTCCTCCACATCAATACGCGCGTCCTGCCTTTCGACAAGGTCGTGGTCCGCCAGGCGCTGAATTTGGCGATCGACCGACGGCAGATCGTGCGGCTGCTTGGCGGGCCTTCTCTCGCCACTCCAACATGTCAGGTGCTACCTCCAGGCATCCCGGGCTACCGCCGCTACTGCCCCTACACGCTCAACCCGACTAGTGCCGGCCGCTGGTCCGCACCGGATCTCGCGCGCGCGAGGCGGCTGGTCGAGCGCTCGAGAACGCAGGGCGCAGAAGTCACCCTGGGAGGCTCCGCCGAGGCTGTCTCGTCCGAGAAGAAGGTCTTGCGCTACGCAGCGAAGGTTCTTCGCGACCTCGGGTACGACGCGCACGTGCGGTTTCGGTCGGAGAAGGACATGGAACGCGCCCGCAAATCTGGGGACGTGCAGCTCGGTATCGGAACGTGGTTCGGCGGCGAGCTCGGGCCGGCCGATTTTCTGCAGAGCTTCTTCAGCTGCGACGCTCCCTATGGAAACGGGTGGTTCTGCGACGAACGCGTCGACCGACTGATACGGCGGGCGATCGCGCTCGAGATCACCGATCGAAGGAAGGCCGCAGCGACGTGGGCCGAAGCGGATCGAGCAGCCGTCGACGCCGCGGGCTGGGTGCCGCTCATCACCCCTCACCAGGCGGAGTTCGTTTCCGCGCGCCTGCACAACTACCAGTACCACCCCATCTGGGGGTTCATCGCCGACCAGGCGTGGCTGCGCTAGCGGACACGGCTGCGCCCATCGCCGCGCCAGCCGCTCCGCCGCGTGTCCGAGTTCGTGATCATCAGATCGAGCAGGTTGCGCAGACCTGACGGCCGCTGCGTCTTTCGCGAGTTTGGAATCGCGTTCGGTCGTGGTGATGCTCATGCCTGTCGGTGGCTGTTGCGGCTACGCGAGGATGCGGAGTCGCGTCGAGACGCAGATTCCTCCTTGAAGATGCCCCGCGCCCGCCGACCGGGGGCGAGTTGCTTGGACCTCGGCTGCGGGTACGGCGTCCCGCTTGGTGGTCACAGGCAACAGCACGACAGGTTCCCCGATCGCGCTAACGGCGCTGGCGAAAAACAACGCCCTCGAGATCTCCGGCAACACCCTGAATTCAACTCTCCAAAATGCGGTGAACGTCGGGTGCGCGACCAACGTCCCAACCAACGGCAACGGCGGCTGCGGCTCGATTCAGATTGGCGCCGCATCGGGCGCGATCGCGTGGATCACGTTGGGCAACAACACGACTGGTAGCGCGCTTGCCACAGGCTTCACCGACGGCTGGGAGTACACATTGTCGTACCCACGGCGCCATTGACGAAGGTGTTCAGCCCCTCGACGATCGCGGCGGGCGGTACGAGCCAGCTGACGTTCACGATCGCGAACCCGGCGAATACCAGCCAGCCGACCCTTACCCCGCTCGGTTTCACCGACGCGCTGCCGACAGGTCTGACGCTGGCCGACAGCACGGTCAGCGACAACGGCAACTGCGGGACACCTTCGGTCACCGACTCAGGCGGCGGCGCCTTGGCGGCAGGCGGGACGAGCGTCAAGGCGTCGGACATCAGCCTCGCCGTAGGCGCGACCTGCACGATCACTCTGCACGTCACCGCGGCCGCTGGTGGCAGCTACACCAACGACAACAGCGACCGGTCGACCAGCGTGGCCAACCTCGTCCCGGACGCCAACGCAACGCTGACCGTGCCGCGTTCGGCCACCGTCACGGTGGATAAGGACTTCGTTCCCGACAACACGAGTGGCTCGGTGACCGTGACGCTCAGCTGCGGTAGCGGCACCATCGGTCCCTCAGCGAGTCAGAGCGCGACGTCCGCCGTCTTCACGACCACCGGCTTCGATGCAAACGAGACGTGCGACGCAACCGAGGGAGCCAGTCCCCCCGGCTACAGCACGGACGAGAGCAACTGCCAGGGCGTGCCGCTCACCGACCTCGCCAACAGCAACTGCACGATCACGAACACGCTCGATGGCACGCTGACGGTGGTCAAGTCATTGAGCCCGAGCACGGATCTGGGCGAGTTCGACCTCCTGATCGGCGGATCGATCGCAGGCACCGGTGGCACCGTCGGGAATGGCGGGACGACAGGCCCGATCGAGCTCCCCCCGGGCACCTACACGGTTAGCGAGCAGGCCGCCGCGAGCTCACCGACGGTGCTCGGCGACTATGCGACGAGCATCTCGTGCACCGACGGCAGCGTGCTCGCAGGGAGCGGGCCGCTGACGGTGACCCTGCACAGCGGCGACAACATCACCTGCACGATCGGGAACACCCGGATCACCACCAGCGGCCCCCGAACGTCGCTGGCACCGACGCGAACGACCTGCAGCCAATTCCTCAACGGGCAAGCAGCCACGCTCGGCTCGCTTGCATACACGCTCAAAACAGGATCGATCAACAGCGTCAGCCCTGGCGTCTTGTTCGAATTCACGTCCTTCCGGGCTCCCGGCGCAGGAACGTTCACGGTGCAGCTCAACCAGAGCAACAACGGGCCAGTGCCGCAAAGCGCGAGTCAGTGGCCGAACTTTCGCGTCTCCCACAGCCAAGTGATCCTCTACGACGCGCACTGCAACGTGATCACCAACGGGGCGTTCGCAGTGACCGACAGCAACGGCACGCAAACGATCACTGTCACCGTGCACGCCAGCGCACCAGGCCAGGTCTTCATCATCAGCAGCAAGTTCGAGCCCTCGGCGGTCAAGGGCGTCACGCCACCTGGCAACGCGACACCGACCGTCACGTACACCTTCAGCACCGTCATCGGCGCGATCACGACCGCAACTGCCCAGCTGGCGCTCCAGAAGAAATAACGAACGGGTGCAGGCGGGCAGCCCGTTGTCGTCGCTCGCGCGGCGGGCAGTGTTGTAGGCACGGTCGAACCGGCTCGGAGCGGATGGAGGTCGTGCTCTCGGATCGTGGACTCAACAAGCACGATCGCGCCGAGCGCGCTGAATGCGAACTGTCGCTGGTTCGAGTCCGGCTAGCTCCATGCCCTCCATTTACAGGAAGACCTAAAACAACCACAATCTCACGTATGAACCGCGCGCCCGTCGAGGGTTTCTGGCGTCGGTTTCCGCGACGAGCTTCGGCGGGCGGTTAGCCCCGCGCCCCGATGTCCACCCTCGCGACCGAGACAGCGGTATATGTTCGCGCGTGTCCGACAGAAAGGAATCCTGTGACCGACTACACGGTCGTCCCAGTAGCCGACGTTCCTGACGTGGCGGCGGAGGTCGGCATGGACCCGGATCACTTCGAGATTCGGTTCATGCGCGAGCCTCTCGGCCTGAAGAACCTCGCCGTCACGTACGAGCGGTTCGGTGGCGGCTGGCGAGCGCCGGAGGGACATCCGCACCGCCGAGGGCACCGACATACGATTCAGGAGGAGGTCTACTTCCTCATCTCGGGGCGGGCGCAGGGCAAGTTCGACGGCGAGGTCGTCGACATCAAGCCCTGGACAGCCGTGCGGGTCTCGCCGGAGACGGCTAGGTCGTTTCGGGCGGCCGGCGAGGAGGACGCAGTCTTCGTCTCGATGGCCGCACCCCAGGCCGGTCTCGACGACGTCGAGTTCCTGCCGGACTACTGGGAGGACTAGAGAAGGGCCCGAGTGCGGGTGGAGTGCCAGCCGAGGCCGAAGCTCTCGAAACGGTTCGCCGCCCGCTCGATCATCGCTCGGTCTTGACGGACGATGCCCAGAGCACGGAGCGCGAACGGCTCGAGATACGTCCCAGGCTGTAGCGCACGGTTTGCCTCGATCTCGATCCGCTCGCGGGCTCCGAGCGCGGCGAGGCCATCGAGGTGGGAGGCCATCGAGCTGAGGTAGAACCAATTTGTGGTCCGGACGGCCGGCTCACCTAGAAGGGACTCGACGGCAGAGAGGTCGTCGCGCTGGAGCGCAAGCTGAAGACGCGGCGTGTCGAGGACTGTTCCGTAACCAGTCATCGCGTGAGCTTCTGCTTCCCGTTCGAGCCGCCGCGCCTCCTCCTCGTCTCCGATCTGAGCATGGGCGAGCGCGCAGACGAGCAGGGAGCGTGCGTTCCGCACGCAGGGCGTGGCTAGGTTCTCGGCGACGGCTTTCTCCACCTTTTGCTGTAGCTCGATGGCCCCTGCCCAGTTGCCGACCAGCTCGTCGAGCTCTAGCAGGCCGGAGGTGCCGTGCAGGCGGTGATGCGGCGACAGCGGGGTCGTGACCTCGTCCTGAAGCACCGCGTACCTCCGCGCCTCGTCGAGCTCGCCGCAGGCGACAGCCGGATTCACTGCCGCGGCGTAGACGTAGGCCTCGGCGTCAGGGTCGTCGAGCTCGCCGACAATCGAAACCCGGCGACGGCTCCAATCCAGCGACTCCCGGTAGTCGCCTCGCACGAAGTTGACAAGCCCGCGGACGTCGTAGCCGTACGACCGCAGCACGGGCTGATCGAGGTCCTCTGCGATGCCGCTTGCCTCGGCGGCGTCGCCAGCGGACTTGTCGTAATCCGAGTAGCAGCGGGCAATGAGGGCCTTCGCACGAGCTGGGCTACCCTCCGCCGCCAGCTCGAGCGCGTGCTCGATCCAGCCTTCGACGAGTTCCGACGGGGGCGCCGTCCCCCACATGCCCGCTCGAGCCATCGTCTGAAAGGCGAGCTCGGCATGGAGATCGGCGGCGGCCGCGTCGTCGTCGGCAGTTGCGATCGCTTCTTGCAGCGTCGCCGCGAACGCGCTGCCGTCGAAGTAGAGGACGTGTGCCTGCGCGATCTCCTGCAAGATCGCGACCCTTGCCTGCCGGTCCGGCTCCAGGCCGACTGCGCGCTTCAGCAGGCTCACAGCGTCCTTCATCTCGTAGCGCCCGACGGCGAGACGAGCCGCCCTTCGCAGCCAGGTGACGGCGCGGCCGCGCAGTCGGCCCACCTCGTCGTCGTCCGGCCAAGCAAGGTCGACGTCCTCGGGGCGCACGGCCTCCGCATAGTGGTGCGCGAGCAACGGCGCGTGCTCGTCCCGTCCCTGTCCCGCAGCTTCGAGCCAGCCCGCGAAGCGGGCGTGCAGGCGGAGGCGGTTCGCCTTCGTCAGCTCGTCGTAGGCGACCTCGCGGGTCAGGGCGTGCTTGAAGACGAACTCCTCCTCGCCGAGCATCGAAGAAACGTCCTGCCGCTGGATGAAGTCGCGCTCGGCGAGCAGGCTCAGGTTCGGGTGATGGCTCTCCACGAGCGCTCGGACGGAGTCGCCCCAGAACGTGCGTCCGATCACCGAGGCGGCCTGGAGAGCGGTCTTGTCGGCAAGCTCGAGCAGGTCGATGCGAGCGGCAAGGAGCGCCTGGACCGTATCCGGAACGCGAAAGTCGCCCGGAAGCTCATCGGCGATCCAGTGGCCGTTGTCGCGGCGGAGCACGCCCTCGTCGATCAGGGCTCGCACCAGCTCCTCCGCGAACAGGGGATTGCCCTCCGCACGTTCGAGGACGACGGCGCGGACTGGCGCGGGCAGTCCGGTGGGCACAAGCTCGTCCACGAGCCGGCCGGACTCCGGCGACGAGAGAGAATTGAGTCGGAGCAACATCTCGTCGCTGCTCCAGCCAGGATGGGCTTCGACAAACTCCGGGCGCGCAGTGACGAGGAGCAACAGGGACCCCGAGGCGGCTGCGAGGCCGCTTGCGAGGACGTCCAGCAGGTTCTGGTCTGCCCAATGGAGGTCCTCGACGAGCAGGACTGCCGGCTGCTCGGCGACGAGCTCCCCCAGGAAGTCAACCCAGGCGTCGTGAAGCCTGTTACGGGCCGCGAGCGGGTGGAGGTCCGGCGGCGCCTCGAGTCCGAGCGTCAGCCCGAGCATCGAGCGTTGGCCCAGACGGCTCCGGACGGTCGCGGGTGAATCGCTGTTCAGCAGACCGAAGTGCTCGCGCACGATCTCGCCCAGCGGCCCGTATGCGTTTCCCTGCCCATACGACCGGCATCGCCCGATCTGTCTGAGCGGTTCTGGTGACCGTGTGCCGAGCCAACCCCAGAACTCGCGGACGAGTGCGGTCTTGCCGATCCCAGGGTCGCCCACGATGGTCACGAGCCCGGGCCGCCGGGCGGAGGCGACGCCTTCGTAGGCATCCCGCAGAGCCCCTCGCTCGAGCTCGCGGGCGACGAAGCTCTGGCGCAGCGCACCGGCGAGGCGCGGCTCTGCGGCTGAGACGGCGCGGACGAGCCGGCGGCAGGGAACGCCCCCAGCCTTCCCCTTGACCGCCAGCGTGACGGTCTCGTCGAACTGAAAGGCATCGCGCACAATCGCGGCGGTGCGCTCTCCCACGAGAATCTCACCCGGCCTCGCCGCCTGCTCGAGTCGCGCAGCGACGTTTACCGCGTCGCCGCTTACGAAGGAGCTGCCGACGCGCGGCTGCCCTACGATCACATCGCCAGTGTTGACGCCGATGCGAAGCCGAGGCGTGTCGCCGAAAAGAGCGGCGAGCGTCTGCTGCATCGCGAGGGCCGCATGGAGTGCGCGCTCAGCGTGATCCTCCTGTGACGCAGGTGCCCCGAACGCAGCCATCACGGCGTCGCCGATGAACTTCTCGACGGTACCACCAGCGTTCGAGATCTCCGTCGCCATCATCTCGTAGAAACGGTTGAGCACCACCCGCGTCCGCTCCGCGTCCTGGTAATCCGCGATCTAGGTCGATCCGACGAGGTCGGCGAACAGGACCGTCGCTAGCTTCCGCTCCTCGCTCGGCCGATCCTCCGCAAGGGGGTGGGCGCAGCTAGGACAGAAGCGGGCGCCCGGCGGGACCGATGCGCCACAGTTCGCGCACGATGTCACGGTGCGATTGTCCCACCCCACGTCGAGGGCGTCGACGTCACGCCGAACCGGAGCGGCCAGAGCCGTGAACGCGCGGAAGAGGTCTATCGCACGCTGAGGAGTCTCCTCACGGGGTCAGATGGGTTTGAAAGCTGTCCGGTTAGGCCCACTCGAAAAAGGCCCGCTCGTTGACTCTTCGTGTCTCCTTACAGACAACAAACCGCCTTTGATCAGCCGGTGGTCAAACTTTGGTCAACTCGGCTCGTCGGCCTCTTCGCACTCCAGAAAAACGCCGCCTGAGGACGTCGAGCCGGGGACGGGCGGCCGCCCCCGGCTCCGTGCTGAGCGGCTAGGCGGACGCCGTGCCCGCCGCGACGGCACCTGTCTTCTCGGGCACGCCGGCGATCCAGCCTTCGATCGCCCCTGCGATTTCGGCCCATTTCTCGGCCGCCATCATCAGGTGGGGCCGGCCGGCGAATTCGAGGTAGTCGGTCTGTGCCGGAGACTTCTCGTACTTCTTGAACTGCTTCTTCGAAACCGAGGCGGGGACTGTGTGGTCCTGGTCGGCACCGATGATCAGTAGCGGTGCCCGATCCTCGTACTTGAAATGCACCTCCGTGGGCGGGTGCAGATGGAAGTTCGCGAAACCCGCCTCGAAGAAGATCTGACCGGTCTCCGGGACGTAGTACTTCTCGTACGCGGCCTTCGCCTCCTCGGGGGTGAACGTGTTCACGAAGCCGTAGGTGAACTCCTCGAGCGTGAGCGGCACGACGCCGTGCCAGCGCGACTTATGTGCCAGTGCCGTGGAGACGACCTTGAGCGTTGAGAAAGGCAGGACGAGGATCCCCTTCGGCGGCGCAGGGCTCATCGCGACGCCCCCCGGGCGAGCCCCCGATCCAGCAGGAGCTCGACGATCAGCCCGCCGAACGAGTGGCCGATCAGGATCGGCTCCCGGTCGAGAGCCGTGATCTGCGCCTCGTAGTGGTCCACGATCTCCGTCAGGCCGAGGCCCTCGATCGCTTCCGTTGCTTCGCGCAGCTCTTCGACGTCCCCCTGCTTGCGTGGCCATTCGGGTGCGGAGACGTCGTAGCCCCGGTCGCGGAAGTGCTCGGCGAACGGATCCCAGCTCCGCGATGAGAGCCAGGCGCCGTGAATCAGCATCGGTGGACTGCGGGTTGCGGCACGCTCCACGATGACCTCCCTGGTTGCTTGCGTTGCACGCTCCCTTTTGACCTCGACGCCGACGGCAACCCCTTTACGCGCGTTCGCATTCCACGGTTAGACCAGGCGAGGTTCCAGCGATTCGACCTGCGACCTCGACGAGGCGCTCCGACTGATGTCCCGCTACCAGGTTCGGCGGCTGCCCGTTGTCGAGAACGATCGGCTTGTCGGCATGGTCGCGCAGGCTGACATCGCGCTCATACGAGGGCGACCGGCAGATCTAGCCGCGCGCGGGAGGCCTCTTCCGAGCCTGGTCACGCGACGGGAGATGAGATTGCCTTCGGCGGCGTCTCATGGCACCGGCCAAGTCGAGAGGCTCCACCTCATGCCGCTGAGTCGTGCGAGCTCCGGGCCGTGGCGACGTGGACGATCGGCTGCGCGGCCATCAGCCTCGTTCGCTTCGTGCTTGGGCCGGCGTCCGGCCAACTTCGAGCGCTCGTGCGAGATCGGTGATCGAGAGCAGCCCGGCCAGGTGGCCATCGTCGAGCACGAGCCCACGATTCGCCGCCGGTGTGGACAACTCCGCCAAGGCGTCCACGGCCCGGTCGGCGTCGGTGAGAAGGGGGACCTGGTCGAGCGAGATCATCGTGTCTCGCACGGTTTGCGAATCCCATTTCGAGCGCGGTACCGCGGCGACCGAAGCGAAGGCGAGGAGACCGACCGGCTTGCCCCCCTCGAGGACGGGATAGGTGGTGAACCGGTGCGACCAGGCGACTTCGTCCATGAAGCGCCCGATGGTTGCGTCGGCGTCGACCGTAACGGGGTGGCGCACCATCAGGTCGCGAACGCGCAGTCCGCCTAGCGCTTGCTCCGTCGCAACGTAGCGAGCCTCCGCCCTGGCGCCGTGGAGCAGGTACCAGCCGATGAAGGCGAGCCATGCGCCGCTGAACGAGCCCTGGAAGACGAACATCGCGAGACCGAGCGCGATGAACAGATAGCCGAAGCCCTGTCCGATCTCTGATGCGACGCGGGTCGCCCAGCCGTAATCGCGCTTGCCTCGCCAGAGCCCCGCGTGCAAGACGCGGCCGCCGTCCAGCGGGGAAGCGGGCAAGAGGTTGAAGGCGGCTAGAAGGAGGTTGGTGTAGCCGAGCCAGGCGGCGACGCCGTCGACGGCGCTGGGCAGCGAAGCAACGGCAATCAAAACGAAGGCGACACCGAGGCCGATCGAGACGAGCGGCCCGGAGATGGCAACTCGGAACTCCGCGCCGGCGCTCGTGAACCGATCTTTGAACTGCGCTACCCCCCCGAACAGCCAGAGGGTGATCGAGTCGACCTCGATCCCTTCTCGGCGGGCGACCCACGTGTGCCCGAGCTCGTGCAGCAGGATCGATGCCAAGAAGAGGAACGCGGCGCCGACGCCCATCGCGAGGTAGGTGCCGTCGGACAGGCCGGGGTTCTGCGACGGGAAGACGCCGTCGGCCAGCGACCAGACGATCAGCGCGAAGACGGCAAGCAGGCTCCAGTGCAGCCGCACCTCGACGCCGCCGAAGCGGCCGATCCTGAAGTTCCCGTCCATCGTCCGCT
>Ga0126308_10000302_pt1 | contig 15176 bp, 13 predicted proteins | sample Plot55_FD_92533 | JGI IMG/M metagenome (GOLD analysis project Ga0126308, IMG submission 92533) | Serpentine soil microbial communities from UC McLaughlin Reserve, CA, USA - Plot55 | ecosystem: Environmental > Terrestrial > Soil > Grasslands | place: USA: UC McLaughlin Reserve, Lake County... | reverse complement strand
CCGCTCTCGTACGCAGAACTGACGACGGGCGTCACACCGAGGCTGCGAGCGCGCTCCGCCACCCGCAGAGTCTGCGAGATACCGCCGAGCAACGTCGGCTTGAGCACGAAGGCCCGCGCGTAACGGTGCTGATCGAGAGCCTCCGGATCCATCGCGACGAGTGATTCATCGAGGCCGACAGGCACGCCGAGCTCCCTGACGAGATTAGGTAGCCGCGCGGGGTCGGCGAGCGGCTCCTCTACGTACTCGAAACGCGGCGTGCCACACACGAACTCCGCCGCTTCTTCGTATCTCCACGCCCGGTTCGCGTCGAGGCGTAAAGTGACACCTTCACCAAGCTCTTCACCGAGCGCGCGTACGAGCCCGACGTCCCCGGGTACGGTCCTTGCGCCGACCTTGAGCTTGACGCTCCTGTAACCCGCCTCCCTCATGATCCTTGCCTCCTCCAACACTTCCCCTGGAGATCCCGAGAGCAGGCCGCTTACCGGCACCTCGGTCCTCGGAGAAGGCGCCACCAACTGCGGCAAAGATCTGCCGGAGTACGCCGCCCACAGGTTCCAGACGGCCAGCTCCAGCCCGAACCGTACGGAAGGGGCGGCGCGGCCCAGCTCCCGAACAAACTCTCCGTGCGGGTCCACCCAATCGTCGGTGGCTTCGCGGCCCACCATCGACCCGGCGAGCCGGCGTAGCTGCTCCGCGGCTTCGTCCAGGCTCTCTCTGCTGAACCCGGGGAGCGGTGCGGCCTCGCCCCAGCCCTCTGAACCATCGTCGCCTGATAACCTCAGCAGGAGGCTTTCGCGGCGGCGTTGCACAGTGCCCTCGAGCACTAACGGACGCGAGAAAGGCAGACTGTAGCGGTAGAGCTCGTAGCGGGCCAGCTTCATCCCGGGCGGAGGACTCCACCCGTGGACCGGGATAGGGTCAGCACAGTCGTGCTCAGGATCTGAGGAGGACGATATCTCCGGAGATGGTCTTGACGCGCAGGCGGGCCGTGGCACCTTCCCCGTTCTCGGGCGGAAAGTCGCTGCGAATATCTCCGGATACCGTGTTGAGGTCGACGTCCAAGGTGAGCCCGGGTGGAAGCCCGATCCTCACGTCTCCGGACGTGGAGCTGCATTCGAGATCCCCACCCTCATAGTGCTTGACCTCGAGGTCTCCGCTCTGGGTGGAGGCCGACAGGGCGGCGAGTACGTTCCCCAACCGCGCCCCTCCCGAAGCGGTATGCACCACCACACGACCACCAGCCCGACCAAGCTGTACGTCCCCTGAAGCCGTGCTCACGTCGAGGTTACCGCCCACTTCACCGAGCTCCACGTCGCCTGAGGCCGACTCTAGGGTCGCGTCGCCCTCTATTTCCCCCACCCTGATATCCCCGGAAGCCAGCCTCGCCCCCAGGGAACCGAGCGCCACCTGGACATCCACGTCGGCCGAGGCGGCCCTGACGTCGACCTCCGCTCCCGCAGGCGTCCTGACGGTGACGTCGAAGGATTCCCAACGACTACCCAACCCGTCGGGCGTGCGGAGGAGGATCCTGCCCCCACGCTGCTCGATTGCGAGATCCTCCGCGTTTCGCCCCTCTACGTCGACCTCCACCTTGCCCGACTCTCCCGGCAGAAAGACGATGTCTCCTGAGGGCAAACTCACCTCGATCCTGGGCCGCCCGCCGACATCGAAAGTCTCGTGCCGCGAATCGCTCATGTCCTCACCGTCCCCTTCAGCCTCCGCCCCGAACGCTCCTGGCGCGCGGTTGACCGCGAGAGCTCCCTGACCAGATAAGTGTTGACCGATTCACCCACCGTCCGCGCCGCTTCCTCGATGGTTGTCTTTAGACTAGGAGGCAGGCGCAGCGTGATCCTGGCCTCATACTCCTCGCCGGCCGGCCGGCTCTCACTTTCTTCCCCACTCCTTACCTCCAGGGTGGGCTCCCCCCCACGTAACACGACCTCGATCCTGCGGTACGGAAGCTGCGCGTCAACCTCCGCGGCCGCCTGCTCGATCAACTCCAGCGCGAGCTGCCGCGCCGCGGGACTGAGGGCTTCTCTCAACGCCCTCGCCGCCGCCTCTACCGCAGGGTCCCCACCCGCCAGGGCTACCTGGTTGGTCACGGCCGCCTCGAACCTGGTGAGCGCCGCTTTACTGTCCACGCAATACCTCCTGGATCTCCGCTCCCGCCGGCACCGCACCGCCCTCGAACGCCCGACAGCCTCGCGAGAGCCCAGGGACGACTCCGGATCACTATACCCAAGCATCGTAACCCCATGCCGCAACCATCCCCACACTCCAGCCCACAACCCACTTCTGCGCTCCACGTCCCACCGCACTTTGGTTCCCTCACGCAGTAAGTCCCGCTGGTGCTCCCGCCACAATGCCTCGTTCAGCCCGTACACTATTACCTCCTAACGTTGCCTGACATCATTATGACATCATTATGATGTCACGTCAAGGCGCGAGTATTGAGGGAGGTACATGCGACGCTGGACTTAGAGCGGTTTGCGGAAAGGCTAGGCTAGGGCGAGTAAACGTTTCAGGCTTCACAAGTAAGACCTGATACCTGAAACCTGATGCCTGTAGCCTCCTCCCTAGGAGCGGCTCATCCTTTTCGAGAGCCGCTGTAATTGGGGTTTAGGGTGAAGTCAGGGGCGATGGGGGAATTTCGAGAAGTCGGGTTTGCGCTTTTCTTTGTACGCATCGCGGCCCTCCTGGGCTTCTTCGCTACCGTAGAACAGGAGGTTCGCGTCGTGGGCGAGTTGTTGGATGCCGGCGTAGCCGTCCTCGTGCGCGTGGAAGCTGGCTTTCAGGAGACGCAAGGCGAACGGCGAGCGGTTCAGCATCTCGCGGCACCAGCGGATTGTCTCGTCCTCGAGCGTGGCGAGCGGCACGACAGTGTTGACGAGCCCCATCTCTAGCGCCTCCTTGGCTGGATACATCCTGCAGAGAAACCACATCTCCTTGGCCTTCTTCGGCCCGACGAGACTAGAAAGGACCGACGCGCCGAAACCGCCGTCGAAGCTACCGACCCTCGGTCCGACCTGCCCGAACTTCGCGTTGTCGGCGGCGATGGTGAGGTCGCACACCACGTGAAGCACGTGGCCCCCGCCGACAGCGTATCCTGCCACCATTGCGACGACGGGCTTGGGGCAGCGCCGGATCTGCACGTGAAGATCCGTGACGTGGAAGCGTCCGACCGACGCGCCACCAGGAGTGCGCCGCGGGTCGGTGGGATCTTCGAGGTATCCTGCGTCTCCGCGCACCTTCTGATCCCCACCCGAGCAGAAAGCGTCAGGGCCCTCCCCGGTCAGGATGATAACCCCCGTCTGGTGGTCCTCGCGGGCGTCTTCGAGGGCCTTTTGCATCTCGACGACCGTCAACGGACGGAAAGCGTTCCTCACCTCGGGGCGGTTTATGGTGATCTTCGCGATCCCCTCCGCCTTCTCATACCTGATGTCCTCGAACTTTGCGGCTGGTTCCCACGATATATTAGTCATGGCAGAGATTATATGAGATTCGAATACCTGTGATCGAAGCTCATCTACCGCGGAGGTTCACGAAGACCACCCGGGAAAGACAAATTAGGGAACTGGTTCAGCTTCATCGAGTGCAAGAGATTGTCGATCCAGAAACCGCCGAAGCAGGGCGGCATACTCGGTGGGAGCTTCGGCGCGCACGTTGTGCCCCACCCCAGGGATCAATACAGGCTCTATCCTCGGGCTGATGCTCGCCATGCGCGAAGAGATCGTGGCGTACTTCTCATCCAGGCCTCCGGCCACAGCGAGTACGGGCACGGCGAGCCGTTCCAGCTCTCCCCACAGCGACGGCTGGCTTCCAGTTCCCATCCCCCGAAGGGACGCGGCAAGCTCGCCAGGATCGTTGTGCCGCCTCGCATCGATGGTCCGTGCGAGCAGGTTTTCATGGCGCGCCAGAGAGGTGAAGAGCGGCTGATGGTACCACTCCTCGAGAAAGAGCTCGAATTCGCCTGATTCCAGGCGCTTCGCCCTCTCCTCGTCTGTAGCGCGCCTTTCCGATCGCTGCTTCGCGCCCTCCAGACCAGGCGAGGCCGATTCGAGAAAGAGTCCAGAGCATCGCTCCGGGTAGCGCAGCGCAAGGTATAGTGCAAGCCGTCCGCCCATCGAGTAGCTGGCGATCGAGGGACGCTCGACCTCGAGTTTGTCCAGGGCATCGATCACAGCCAGTGTCGCACCTGTGATCGTATAAGTTTCCGGCGACAACCCCAGCGATGAGCCGTGTCCCGGCAGATCTACTGCGATGCAGAAGGCCCGATCTCCAATCACCGACATCACCCCTCGCCAGTCGGCGGACGATCCCATAAAGCCGTGCAGGAGAAGGACCGCTCGAGACCGGCGGTCGCCCGAGACCTCGTAGTTCAGATCATCCCGCAGAGGCATGTCGTGCGACCGGGAGCGTGCCCATCACATACTCTCTACTCGGCCGCCACCTCTTCGAGAACCCTGCGGTGCAAGGCCACGTTTTCCCTGCGGTCGGTCTTCACTTCGATCAGGGTCGAGAAACTCTGGGTACAGGCTGAGCCGTAGGCTTCGACGAACTCCTCCGTCGTTGCAGGACACTCGTAGCGGAGGCCGAACATCTTCGCCGCTGGTTCGAAGCCCACGCCCTGCGGCGTGCCGAAGTAGGGCTCGAAGAACTCCTCGTGGGTGGCGACGGGGAGGAAAGAGAAGATGCCGCCGCCGTCGTTGTTCAAAATCACTACGACGACGTGTACATCCCGCAGCATAGCTAGAGAGTTGAGGTCGTGCAGCAGGGCGAGGTCCCCGATGAGGAGCGTGACGGGCCGTCCGAGGCCCCTCGCGAAACCAGCCGCCGTGGCGACGGTGCCGTCGATGCCGCTCGCGCCCCTGTTGGCAGCGACGGGAGCAGGTACGCCATCGGCCGCCGCGTAGGTATCGAGGTCCCGCACGGGCATGCTGCTGGCGACGACGAGACCGTGGTCCTGGGGTAGGGTTCGCGACACGTTGCGCGCCACGAGTGGCTCGTTCGGCTCTCCGGATAAGATCCCTTCCAGACGGCGACCCACCTCTTTCGATGCCTCCCGCCAGCTTGCCGCCCAGGACGCGTCCACCGCCGGACGGACTTCCGAAGCGACGCTGACCAGCGAGGCACAAAAATCCAGGATGTTCGCCTCGAAGCTGTGGGTGACGCGGTGGGCGGGATCCAGCCTGAACGGGTTCTCGCGCACGACGATGTAAGGATCGGGCCGGCTGCGCCCCAGGAACTGCTCCAGGCGCTTGGAGAGGGCCCTACCTCCAACATGGAGCACCGCCTCTGGCACGTGGTCTTCGGAGAAATAATCGCTAGCCAGGAGTACATCGTAGTGGGCCGCGACGTATTCCGAGTCCACGCCGAGGCGTACCTGGGAGCCTATGTCAGGGAGGATCGGCCAGCCTAAAGAGTCGGCGAGTCGCAGCACCGCCTCGCCCTGCTTGCGGGAGGCCAGTCGTCCCGCGACGACGAGCCCCCGTCTCACGGGGCGAAGCGTCTCCCAGAGGACCTGGATCTCCATCTCGTCTACGGCGGGTTTGGTCGCAGCGTAGCGGGTGTAAGGTTCTTCGCCCTGTTCCCAGGAGGATGGTCCGGATAGAGCACCCTCGTCATCTGAATCGGGGAGGAACGGCTCGCGGAACATCAGGTTCAGGTGGACGGGGCCCTGTGGCGCCCGGCTGGCGCGGTAGGCGGCCTGGTCTATGGTGGTCAGGACCATGGCCGGGTCGATATCGGGATCGGGGGCCGGCAGGTCGAAACGCCAGCGGACGTAATCGCCGAAGATGTCGGGCTGGTCTATGGTCTGATTGGCGCCTGTCTGGCGCAACTCCGGGGGGCGGTCGGCGGTGAGCAGGACCATGGGCACACCGTCGGTTGCGGCCTCGACGACGGCGGGGAGGCCGTTAGCGACCGCGGTGCCCGAGGTAGTGATCCAGGCCGCAGGACGGCCCGTGGCGCGCGCGTGACCGAGGGCGGCGAAGGCGGTTCCGCGCTCGTCGAAGTGGATGAGCGTACTGGCCTTCTGGTTGGCGGCGAGTGCCGCGACCAGTGGTGTCGAGCGTGAACCTGGGGCGACGCAGAAGAAGTCTACGCCGCAGCGGAGCAGTTCCTCGACGATCAGGTACGCCCAGAGGCGATTAGCTCGCGGCGTGTTCCTGTTCAAGCCCGAACACTCCGGTGAAGTCGCCGATCTTCTGCTCGATCTCGGCCCACTCCTCCTCGGGCACGGAACCGGTGACGATCCCTGCCCCCGAATAGAGGGCGAGCGTCTGACCCCGCACGAGCCCCGAGCGCAGACCGACGGCGAACTCGGAGGCTTCCGCCCCGATCCAACCGACAGGACCCGCATACCAGCCCCGGTCGAAGGGTTCGAGGACCTTTATCTCCTCCTGCGCTTCGTCCCGCGGATACCCGCCGACGGCGGGCGTGGGGTGCATGGCCTCGAGCAGACCGGCGTCCGTCACGCCATCGCTGAGCGTCCCACGAACTTTCGCCCTCAGATGCCTTCCCCGCGCCAACTTCATGTCAGCGACGGAATCTTCGATCTCCAGCTCCTCACAGAACGGCTCGAGAGCCTCCCTTATTCCTTTGCTGACATAAGTATGCTCAACCCGGTCTTTGGCACTGTGCAACAGCTCGTCGCGTAGCCCTTCGTCGTCCGCTGAGGAGGCCCCGCGAGGCCTGGTCCCCGCCACGGCCTCGCTCTGAATAGAGCGTCCGTCGCGGCGGAACAAACGCTCGGGAGAAGCCCCGAGAAACGCAATGCCCTCCTCAGGCTCGGCGTAGAAGTGGAAGCAGCCCGGCGTAACCGCCTGCAATCTCTGGAGTAGCAGCGTGGGATCCAGGTCCCCATCGAAACCGAACTCGGCCCTGCGGGCGAGTACGACCTTCCCCAGGCGCCCTTCCGCAAACGCGGAGAGGGCCCACTCGATGTTCTCTGTCCAACCCTGCAAGTCCGGGCTGTCCTCACGTAGTAAAGGTGTCGGCAACAGAGCGCCCATGTCACCCTCAGGCAAAGAGAGATCTTCGATCTCTCGCAATATCTTCGAAGCGTCTTCGGTATCCCTGGGGAGCACCAGGTTGCAGACCAGCGTCGTCTGGGTGTCCCCTGCGTGCAGCTCGAAGCGCGGCAAGACGAAACGGTAAGCGCCGAACGCGGTCCATTCCTCGTCGGGTTCTCCAGAAGGATCGAAACGCGCTCCTCCGTAGTAGCGCGCCCCCGAACCTCCTGAATCGGGTAGCGCAGCGAGCAGCTTGGACAGAGATCCTACACCTTCAGAGACGCCGGCCTCACGCACGTCGGCGGTCCCCACGGCTGCCACACCGTCGCGGTCCTCACGCCCCGACCAGTAGACCTTCGGGAACACTCTTTGCTCCGAGAGCCACCTGAAAGGGTCTACCCGGCCCGCGGGCACGGCCAGACGCACGATTCGCTCGCCCGGGTCGGCCACACGCTCGAGCCTTGCTCCCGAGACCGCCTGGCTCACACGGTCGGCCAGCAGCCAGCGGGCGCCGGGTGCCGAACCGTTCTCTCCGAGAGAGCCAGAATATTCCCTGCTCAACAAGATTTATGCCGCCTTATCATCTCGAAATATAGTGTAGCAAGGAGTATCTAGCAGCATAGCGGTTTCGCTCACAATTGTCAGCATTTCAGCACGCTCCGGCCTTGCAGGCCTCCGCTTGTCAGCACTGCGGCTGCGCCGCCTACTCAGCATGTCAGCCAGCCTTTCCCCATTTCGTGGGATTGGGGTGAAGATGCTCTTCACCCGGATTCCCCATACAGCTTCGGGTAGAGTTCTTTGTAACGTTCGTAGACGGGTTCGTAGGATGGTTCGCCTGGCCGTATGAGGGTCTCGGGTTCAGGGGTGAGGGGTAGCGTGTCTTCGGCTGTGTGGTAGACGCCAGAGGCGAGGCCGGCCAGGAAGACGGCGCCGCGGGCCGAGGCGACGGAGGTTATTTCTTCGGGCAACAGCCGCAACGAGCGGCCGAGCACGTCGGCCAGTAGTTGCCGCCAGGGCTTTCCTCCGGCTCCACCCCCGGCGAGGCGCAATTCGGGGATGATGGTCCCTAGATCCTCCAACGCCTCTACGGCTTCACGCAGGGCGAATGCAACACCTTCGAGGGCGGCGCGCAGGAGGTGGCCGCGGGTGTGGTCGAGGCCGAGACCGGTCCAGGCGCCACGGGCGTCGGGGTCGAAGCGCGGCGTCCTTTCTCCGCTCAGGTACGGTAGGAACGTGACGCCTCCGGAGCCTGGTGGTACCTCGAAGGCCTCCTCGTAGACCTCGTTCCAGGAGACGCCGAGTATTTTGCGGACCCATTCCAGGGCGAGGCCAGCGTTCTGGACCGCCGCCATCGAATACCAGAGGTCTGGTGCGGCCGCCCGGTAAAGGTGTGTGCGGCCGTGCGGGTCGGGCTCCGGGCGCTCCTTCGGCATAACCACCTGGCCGCCCGTACCGACGGTGAGCTGCACGGGGCCTGGCCGCAAGAGCCCGGTTCCCAGCAGGGCGGCCGCGGTGTCGGCCGCTCCTGCCGCGACGGGCAGACCTTCCCGCAATCCGAGTGCACCGGCGGCCCCTTCCTCTAGCGTCCCTGCGACAGAGGCTGAGGGTACAAGTGGGGCTAGAAGGTCCGCGCGAATGCCGAGTTCCCCGGCTACCGCGTACGACCAGTCGTCGTCGATGAGGTCGTAGAGTAGGGTGGCCGAGGCATCCGACGGTTCCGTGACGGCCTCCCCCGTAAGGTGCATGCAGAGCCAATCCTTCGGCTGCAAAGCCCACCTTGCGGAAGTGTACGCATCGGGCTCCTGGTCGCGCAGCCACAGGAGGCTGGGACCTGCCATGCCCACGGCAGGCGGGTTTGCGAGCCTGCGGGCGAGATCCCCGTCGAGTTCCCGGTAAGCCGCCAGCTCTCCACCGGATCTGGCGTCAGCCCAGAGTACGGCGGGCCGTAAGGGAAGGCCCCTTTCATCTGTGAGGACAACGCCGTGCATCTGGCCCGAGAGCCCGAGCGCCGTTACCTCCGCCCCGCGCCGGCCCACAGCAGAGGCAGTCGCCTCCACGACGGCCTCCCACCAGTCTTCCGGGGAAGACTCAGCCCACCCTGGACGTGGCGCGCTTACCGCGTAGGAGGCGGACCCCTCTCCGAGGACGGCGCCGTCCTCGGCCAGTAGCAGCGCCTTTATAGAACTCGTACCAAGGTCGAGGCCGAGGAGCATCGGGGAACCTTACACCCGTTGGGGGGACTTGCGGTTCTCTTTCATCCGAGCACACCGTGCTCTTTTCCCTTCGCACGCAGGAAGGCGAGCCCGTCCCTGACGAGGGCGTCGGGATCGCCGACCACGTCGCGCCACAGCGCCGTGGCGCCCATGAGATCCTCGTTCACGTCGGCGAAGGATTCCATCACGAGGGCACCACCATAGTCGATGTCCTCGAGGCCGCGGAAGACCTCGTCCCAGTCGACGTTGGCCGTCCCTGGCGTGCCGCGATCGGACTCGGAGAGGTGGATGTAACCGAGCCTGGATCCGAGAGCTACGATCGGCTCGTAGAAGCCCTTCTCCTCTATGTTCATGTGGTACGTGTCGAGGTGGACGAAGACGTTGGGCTCGTCTATCCGATCCAGCAGCTCATCGGCCTGGGAGGCAAGGTTGACGAGATATGTCTCGTAGCGATTTACGGCCTCGATGCCGAGCTCGACACCGTATTCGGCGGCGCTACGGGCAATACTCCCCAGGACGCGGGCGACGGTCTCCAGCTCTGGGGCCTCCGGAGGCTTGCCTGTCAGCGTTCCGAGGTGCGTGTAGAGGCAGCCGGTTAGCACGGGTGAGCCCAGGGCTGCCGTCACTTCCACAGCCCCTTCGAGGAAGCGCCGCGCGCCTTCGGGGTTGGAGAGCAGGTGGAACTCCAGCGGCAGGCCGAGGGAGCACGAGCAACCCAGATCGTGGCGATCCAACAGAGAGCGGGTATGCTCCACATCCATCGAGCCCGGATCGAGGAGCGGTATCTCCACGAAATCCAGTCCGGCCCCGGCGGCGCCCGAGATCACACGCTCGGCCCCCTCGCGCGTCCATTCGGCCGCCCAGATAAAAGCGTGGGCCCCGAAGGCCGGATCGCCATCCCCCGAGAGCGCCATCATCCCTGTCCGTGGCTCAGATCTCGACGTTCGTGAGCTCGGCCTGGTAGATGACGCGTTTGGTGTAGTCAGGGAGCGTGCAGGTCTGCAGGCTGACGATGTTCTTGCCGCTGACCGGATTCAGCACGGAGAGGTCCGTGGGCTCGACGATCAGCTTCTTGAAGACCACATAGGTGTACTCCCTGCCGTCCGCATCCTTCAGGTAGACCTTGTCGCCCTTCTTCAGATCCTCGAGGTCGTAGAAGGCCAGATTGCTGTCCGTCCCTGGGAACCCGATGCGGTGTCCCGCGATGTAGACGTTGGCGTTCGTCTGCCACGGGAAGCCGGTGGCCCTCAGGTGGACGGCTGCGTAATCGCGGAACAGCGCCGCGTTGGTGCCCGTTCCAGTCGGTATGGTGTCGTCTTTGATCTCTTTCATCGCAGGAACCGTGAGCTGGAGATCCTTATTCTTGGGCGGTGGTAGCGCATTTTTCACCTGACGCGGCCCCTGGACCTTGCCCTGCTTCGGCGCGACCTGCTTGCTCTTGGCCTCCTTGGACATTTTCTTGGGGGGGGCCTGTTTGTCCTTGCTCTCGCTAGGTTCCTGTTTGTTTGCCTGCTCCCCGGGGGCCTTGTTCCCTCCCTGATCCTTCTGCCCCTCATCCGAAGACTGGCCGGAAGAGGAGCAAGCGGCCAGCACCACCACAACCGTAAGGGCCGCCAGTACAAGAACCAGATTTCTCAAACGCATCTCATCACCTCTCGCTGTCTCCACCAGACACCGTACGCAGTGAGCCTACAGATCAAAGATAACAGGGCGGTAACAGTCGGACCAAACCTCCGTTACAAGCCTCCCGCAAGAGACCGCCCACGCCACGTTACGACCCGCCGCGTCCGCATCACTCTGCCGGACGGTCATATTAAGGTATAGTGTCCCCGTTGCAAACCTTGACGCTCCCTTCAACATCCATCCTCGCCCTCCAAACTCAGTTCCACGCTGAGGCGTAGCATCCGGTAGAGTCGGCGGCCTTCCTCGGGGGTCTTTGTCTCCAAAGACTCGGGAATGATAGCAGAGTGTCGTGTCACCATGGCTTCCGCGGTCGGCCCCCTGGGCTCTCTGACACTCATTCCGCGCTTTGGCTCTCGCAAGTGCAGAGCGCTCCGAGCGGCACGCAGGGTCGATTTCTTTTCTGCGGGTTTCCAGGTCCTCTAGTATCATCACCACCTCGGCATAGGCGAACTGAAACCCCGAGTAATGACGCACCAGCTGATTGCTCTGCGTTGACACACCAAGCCGATTGCTACAATAATGTCGCGTGGGTGCACGAGCGCCCCTAGAAGTACAGCACCGAGGCAGGAACGCGAGGCCGCCAGCTTTCCTTGAAGCGAGGGACCAGACAGCGAACCGGATACTTTGAACACTGCGAAAGTACACCAGCTTCGGAGTACGTCCCGGCACAACCTGCCCGCCCCGCGGAGCAACCTCGTAGGCCGCGAGCAGCAGTTGCTCGAAGTCAAGCACGAGCTGGAGACGACCAGGCTGCTCACGCTTACCGGAGCGGGGGGATCAGGCAAGACGCGCCTTGCCCTGGAGGTAGCCAGAACTCTCGTCGATACCTACGCGGCCGGGGTGTGGTTGGTAGAGCTAGCTCCCCTCTCCGAGGAGGAGCTGGTGCCAAAGGCGGTGGCCGAGGCCTTGAAGGTACCCGAGCGTCCCGAAGAGCCCTTGGCCGACACGCTGACCGAGGTCTTGGGCAGCCGAGAGGTGCTCCTGGTCGTGGACAACTGCGAGCACCTCCTGGAGGCTACCGCCCGACTGGTGGACGCGTTTCTCGACCTGTGCCCTCGTCTGCGCATATTGGCAACGAGCCGCGAAGCGCTGGGAGTGAACGGAGAGGTAAGATGGCCCGTACCCCCGCTCAGCGTACCCGACCCGCAACGTTCCCCCACGGTCGAAGAGTTGGAGAGATCGGAGTCCGCCCGTCTGTTCCTGGTACGAGCCCGCAACCGCGACCCCTCCTTCGCCTTCACGCCGGACAGCGCGCAGGCCGTGGCGAAGATATGCAACAAGCTGGAGGGCATACCGCTTGCTATAGAGCTAGCAGCATCCAGAGTGGGCACTCTCTCATTGGAGCAGATCTCAGAGAGGCTCGAAAGCTCCCTCGAGCTGCTGACGCGTGGAGGTCGTACGGCAGCGCCGAGGCAGCGGACGATTAGGGGAACCCTCGACTGGAGCCACGACCTGCTCCTAGAGGCGGAGAGTATCCTGTTCAGGAGGCTCTCGGTGTTCGCTGGCGGGTGGACTCTGGAGGCTTCGGAGGTAGTGGTGTCGGGCGCGAGCATAGCGGAGGGCAAGGTCCTCGAACTGGTCTCCGGGCTTGTGGAGAAGTCGTTGGTCATCGCCGAGCTAGCTGCGGAGAGCGGCGGGGTGCGCTACAGGCTGCTAGACCCCATCCGCCAGTACGCGCGCGAGAAGCTGGAGCAGAGCGGGGAGGCTGAGGACATAAGGCGAGCTCACGCAGAGTACTTCCTTGCCCTGGCAGAAGAGATCGAACCGCAGCTAATCGGGCCGCTGGAAGCAGAGTGCTTCGAACACCTGGAAGAAGAAATCGACAACGTTAGAGCCGCCCTCTCCTGGGCGTCGGAGCACGGGGAAGCCGAGTTGGGCCTCAGGCTCGCGGGAGCCCTGATGTCCTTCTGGTTGACGGAAGGACACTTCGGCGAGGGGCGCGGGTGGATAGAGGGAGCGCTGAACCAGGAAAGCCCTACGTCCGCACTGGCGCGAGCGAAGGCGCTTGGGGCGGCGAGCCTGCTGGCGTCGGAACAAAACGACGATGCTAGGGCCAAGGAGGCGGCCGAGGAGGGCCTAAGGCTCAGCAAGGAGACAGGAATAGAGAACCGCCACTCACCATTTTTTCCGGGGGGCAGCCCCGCACCTTTCTTCCTGAACCTGATGGTTATCTTGGCTATGAACGAAGGCGACCTCGAGCGAGCGAGGGCACTGGGCGAAGAGAGCTTGGCGCTGAGCAGGCAAGCAGACGCCGCGCAGGGCATCGTCTTCTCGCTCCTTCTCCTCGCGATTGCGGCGACCCTACGCGCAGACCACGAGGAGGCCGCAAGACTCTACGCAGAAGGCCTTAGCCTATCGCGAGAGTTGGCCAGCGCCTACTGGCGCTTCCTTTACTTCGAAAATTGGGGATGGACAACCCTGCTTCAAGGCGACCCCGAGCGAGCCACTGTGCTCATAGAGGAAGCGGTGGAGCTAGCCCGGGAGCGGAGGCGAGGGTTTATGGGCTTGCTCTCGAGGCCACTCGACAACTTGGGGTGGGCGGCGCTTTTGGGTGGTGAGCTTGGGCGGGCCAAGGCCCAGTTCGGAGAAAACCTCACGCTCTCCAAGGAACGGGGCGACAAAAGGACCCTCTTGATGAGCCTGGAAGGGCTGGCGTGCGTCGCCGGAGCCGAGGGAGAAGCCATAAGGGCTGCGAGGCTCTTCGGGGCGGCCGAGGCGCTGACGGAGGCGATACGCTACCGGATCGTGCCCCAAGAAAGGGCCGTGCTAGAGCCCTACCGGGCGAGCGTTCGCTCGCGGTTGGGCGAGGAAGCGTGGGAAGAAGCGGCGGCCGAGGGAGGGGCCATGGGATTGGATCGGGCCACAGCATACGCCCTCTCTCGAGAGAAAGCCTCCAAGAACCTGTCTCCCGCGACATCACAGCCGTCGGTCTCCCCGCCCGAGCATCAGGCCGGGCTTAGCGCTCGGGAGGTGGAGGTACTGAAGCTTGTGGCCGAAGGGCTCACCAACGCCCAGGTCGCACGAAGACTCTTCCTTAGTCCCCGCACGGTCGATACGCATCTCACCTCGATCTACCACAAGCTGGGAGTGAGCTCACGGGCGGCGGCCACGCGCTTCGCCTTGGATCACGACCTCGCCTGAGCTTCCCTCATTCCAAATACCCATCCCTACGTAAAACCACGTAGTTACCCGCCTCCACCCGCTCACAAAGTTACGTACCCCGGTACGTAGTTTCTACGATGCGCTTCTCACCGGGACGGGCCATAGTTGTTTTCGTAATGCTCAGATCAAGAAGGAGAAACAGAGGGAATGAACCATTTCATGGACTTCGATCCATACTCGGTCGGGGAACGCAATCAGATCATGCAGCCGGAGATCAACTCGTTGCGCCCACGGGAGCGGCGGCGCAAAAGCGCGACCACTTCGAGAGAGAGGGCTACCTGCTCCTGGAACGGTGACGATCATCCGTGGTCGACTGTGGCCCGTAAGGACCCAATCTTCCTTGAGGTATTCCGGCTCTGAGGAAGTTGCCGCTCCGTAAGAACGGAGCGCAGAGTATCGATGAGCAGGCCTCTATCCCCTACTGAGAAAGGAGATGCGTTATGAGACGCTTCTTAGTGCCAGTCATATTGGCGTTGGTCATGGCAGCCATGCTGATCTCCACTCCCGCCGCCTCGGCGCAGAATGAGATGACGGTCTCGATCCAGGATTTTTCCTTCGATCCCGACCAGATCACCGTTGCTCCGGGGACGACGGTTACGTGGGTCAACGACGGGCAGACGCCGCACACCGTCACCTCGACGGACGGAAAAGACCTCGACTCCGCCACCTTGCAGCCCGGTGACAGCTACTCGTTCACGTTCGAGGACGGTGATGCGGGCGAGACCTACGCCTACCACTGCTCGATCCATCCCCAGATGACGGCGAGCGTGAAGGTGTCCTCGGGAGGAGGCGGAGGTGGGGCTTCCACCTCGGCTAGCGCTTCGATGAGCTCATCGGCAAGCGCCTCCGCAAGCCCGGCGGCGAGCGCCTCGGCGAGCGCACCGCAGCGGCTGGCCGAAACCGGGGGCATCTCCCTGCCCCTTGTGGCGGCCGCAGCGCTCCTGGGTCTCGGGATTGTGGCCGTGGTCGCCATACGACGCACTTCGTAACTCCGCTATTTGCCTGGCTGAGGGGAAGCCTGCGCCCCTCAGCCCAAAAAGTGTCAGCAAGCTCTTCGTGCTGCAATAGAACAGGAGGACAGGGCGGTGTGGAAGAGGAGACT
>Ga0126308_10000301_pt1 | contig 15209 bp, 9 predicted proteins | sample Plot55_FD_92533 | JGI IMG/M metagenome (GOLD analysis project Ga0126308, IMG submission 92533) | Serpentine soil microbial communities from UC McLaughlin Reserve, CA, USA - Plot55 | ecosystem: Environmental > Terrestrial > Soil > Grasslands | place: USA: UC McLaughlin Reserve, Lake County... | reverse complement strand
AAGTTGACAGGCACAAGCTGCCGTTTCCGGAATCAGGTTCGAACCTGGCCACTCAAAACTACACTTCCCCGCGGACGGAAACGGAGCGCATGCTCTGCGGCATCTGGAGCAGTGTGCTGAAGGTCGAGCAGGTTGGTATTCACGACAACTTCTTCGAACTGGGGGGACACTCGCTTTTGGCCACACAGTTGGTTTCACAGATGCGCAAAGTTTTTGGAGTCGAGATCGCTTTGCGCACGATCTTCGAAACGCCGACAGTCGCAGGTCTGGCTCAGCAGACCGAGACAGCGCGGGCTGCGCAAGTGCTGCCCATTCTCCCTGTCTCGAGAGACGGAGACTTCCCGCTCTCGTTTGCGCAGCAGCGACTCTGGTTCCTGGACCAACTGGAGACAAGTTCTTCATCTTACAACATTGCGGCGGCACGACGACTAAAGGGTCCACTTAACGTGAGCGCGCTGGCGCAAAGCCTGATGGAGATTGTGCGGCGACACGAGAGTCTGCGGACCACGTTTGCACTGCTTGAGGAACAGCCGGTCCAGGTCATTTCTGAAGCTGGGGAATTTAACTTCACGGTGATGGACTTAAGTCAGTTAGGGGAGGGGGAACGGTATGCAGAGGCCGAGCGGCAGGCGCAATCCGAAGCGCGGCGGCCTTTCAATCTGGCGCAGGGACCGCTGTTCCGGGCGCGGCTACTGAAGCTTGGAGCAGAGGAGCACGTGCTGTTGTTGACCTTGCATCACATCATCAGCGATGGCTGGTCTATTGGCATCCTATTTCGCGAGCTAGCTGTGCTCTACAACGCGTCTTGTGCGGGACAGCCTTCGCCGCTCGCAGAGTTGCCGGTGCAGTATGCCGACTATGCTGCCTGGCAGCGGAACTACTTGCAAGGCGAAGTGCTAGGCGGGGAGTTGGAGTATTGGAAAGAGCAACTCAAAGGGGCGCCGGCGGTGCTGGAATTGCCGACCGACAGGCCGCGACCAGCCGCGCAGAGTTATGAGGGCGCAGCGGAAAAGTTTAGCTTGCCCGAGGAACTGAGTGAGAAGCTAAAAGAGTTGAGCCAGGGTGAAGGGGTGACACTTTTTATGACGCTGCTGGCGGCGTTCCAAGTGTTGCTCTCGCGCTACAGTGGACAGAAGGATGTGGTGGTGGGCACGCCCATCGCGGGCCGCACGCGGGCTGAGGAAGAGGCACTGATCGGCCTGTTCGTGAATACGCTGGCGTTACGGACAGACCTCTCGGGAGAGCCGACATTCCGCCAGTTGCTGGCGCGTGTGAAAGAAACCTGTTTGGGGGCCTATGCGCACCAGGAGATCCCATTCGAGAAGCTGGTCCAGGAACTGCGCCCTGAGCGCAGCCTCAGACATTCGCCACTCTTCCAGGTCTTCTTCCAACTTAACGCCGGTCGTGAATCGGTTTCGTTGTCGGGTCTCAAGTCAAAGCCCTTCAAACATCAAAACGAGACAGCGAAATTCGACTTAACGCTCGCGCTGAACGACATCTCCAACGGTCTGCTCGGCAGTCTCGAATACAGCACCGACTTGTTCGATCCAGCTACGGCCGCGCGCCTTGTCACTCACTTCACAACGATCCTGAGTGCCGCAGTGGCCGCCCCTGACACGCCTTTGAATGCCTTGCCGATGCTCACACAACCGGAGCGCCGGCAACTGCTCGAAGAATGGAATAACAGCCGACGAGACTTTCGGCTGGAACAAGGGGTGCACGGGTTGTTCGAGCAGCAAGTCGAACGCACACCCGAAGCAATCGCCCTCATCTCTGAAGACGAGTTTGTAAGCTATCGAGAGTTGAACGAGCGAGCCAACCGCCTCGCGCATTACCTGATGAAGCGCGGCATTGGCCCGGAGTCTTTAGTCGGAGTGCTGCTGGAACGCTCTGCTGACGTGGTGGTGGCTTTGCTGGCGGTGCTCAAAGCGGGTGCGGCTTATCTGCCGCTCGATTCCGGTTTTCCCGCGGGGCGTCTGTCCATGATGCTGGAGGACGCTAGAGCAGAGGTGTTGCTCACGCACGAGGAATTGCTCAGCCTTGCTTCCGCGACCGGTATCAAGGTCATCTGTCTCGACGCAGAGCGTGAGCAGATCGACCAGGAGAATCCGCAGAACGCTTTCACAACAGCCACTTGTGACAACCTTGCATATGCCATCTACACCTCTGGCTCAACGGGCAGGCCCAAGGGAGTCGAGATTACGCGCGCTGCACTTGAAAACTGCCTACGTGGCATGATGGAGTGTTTCCCGCTCAGGGAATCAGACGTGTTTGCAGCCATCAGCACACTCTGCTTCGACATTGCTGGCCTCGAACTCTACCTTCCCTTGTTAGTTGGCGCGCGTGTGCTCGTCGTGAGCCGCTCTGTGGCTGCGGATCCGTGCCAACTGGCCGATGCTTTAGAGAAGTTCGGCGCCACGATCATGGAAGCGACGCCAACTACCTGGCGGATGCTAATCGAGTCCGGGTGGCTAGGAAAGACCGGGTTCCGCGCGCTGTGTGGCGGCGAAGTGCTAACAGGTGAGTTAGCCGAGGCGCTGCTGGAGCGCGGCTGCCAGTTATGGAATCTCTATGGACCAACCGAGACGACCATCTGGTCCACAGTAGAGCCAGTAGAACAAGACACGCGCGTGACGATTGGACGCGCCGTGGCGAACACGCGCCTCTACGTCGTGGACGCCTGGATGGAGCCGGTACCCATCGGAGTGACTGGCGAACTATACATCGGCGGAGCGGGGGTGGCCCGCGGTTACATGGGCGATGCTGGTTTGACTGCGGATCGGTTTGTGCCCGATCCGTGGAGTGGCCACGTAGGTGCCAGACTCTACCGCACCGGCGATCTGGTGCGCTGGCGCGCGGACGGGCGGTTGGAGTACCTGGGCAGATCCGACCAACAGGTGAAGATACGCGGGCACCGGATCGAGCTAGGGGAGGTGGAAGCAGCTCTAAACGAGCACGAGTTGGTCCGAGCCGGTGTAGTGGTTGCGCGGGCAGGAGCCGGGCCAGGCGCAGACCAGCAACTCATCGCTTACATCGTGCCTGCAAATGCGGATGAAGAAAAACGAGAACTGAACCGCGTGTTGCGACAGCACTTGCAAGAGCGCCTGCCTGATTACATGGTGCCAAACCTATTCATGGAACTGGAGCGATTGCCGCTGACGGCAAGCGGGAAGGTTGATCGGCGGGCCTTGCCGGAGCCGCCGTCATATTGTGCTGAAACGGGAGAGAACTATGAGGCGCCGCTCACGACGGTTGAAGAAGTGCTGTGTCACATCTGGGCCGAAGTGCTGCGACTGGACCAGGTCGGCATCAACGACAACTTCTTCGAGCTGGGAGGTCACTCGCTGCTGGCGACGCGATTGCTCGGGCGCGTTCAGAACGCTTTTGAAGTGAGATTGACACTGCGTAGTCTCTTCGAGGCGCCAACTGTACTCGGCATGGCCGGGTCACTCTTCAACGCTTCGGGAGAGCGTCTGAGGATTGAGGAGATGGCGCAGGTACTGGTTCAGCTATCTCAAATCTCAGAAGAGGAAGCCGCGGAGATGCTCGACATGCAATTGGCCGGGTAGACTTCGCCGCCTCGTCACAAGACCTCTCCTTCTCTGTTGCAGAAATTCAACGGAAAACAATCATGAACTTCATTCTTGAACAGATACCCGAACAGGGCTCTGACACGGCGCCACAGTTTTCGTGGCAGACACAGTTGGGAGTGGCGACATCAGCATCCACTGGACTGGAAACGCCGGACTTGTTGATTGGGATAAAAGAGGCGTGCATAGATATTCCTCTGTGTGTGCACGAGCTCTTCGAGCAACAGGTTGAACTCACGCCCCACGCGATCGCTTTGGTTTCGAGAGGTGCATCTCTCACCTATCACGAATTGAATGAGCGGGCCAACCAATTGGCGCATTACCTGCGCGCGCATGACGTCGGTCCCGAATGGCTGGTCGGGGTCTGTCTCAAACGTTCATTCCAGATGATCGTCGCAATGCTCGGTATTCTGAAGGCAGGGGGCGCCTACGTGCCGCTCGACCCGATGTACCCGCAGCAACGTCTCCGTTTCATGCTCGAAGATGCGGGGCTGGCCCTGCTTCTGACCAACCAGGACCTGGTGGATCATCTCCCGAAACACGAGACAAAGGTTAGGTGTCTCGATACTGAGGCCGACGTGATTGCCGAACACCGTAAAGACAACCCGCTCAGCGGCGTTACTGAGAAAAATCTCGCTTACATGATCTATACCTCTGGTTCGACCGGCAAGTCGAAGGGTGTCCTGGTCCAACACTGGGGCGTGCTGAACCTGGCTAAGGCGCAGGCATCGGCGTTTGGTGTGCGGCCTGATAGTCGCGTTCTGCAGTTCGCTTCCATAAGCTTCGATGCTTCAGTTTCTGAAGTCTTCAAGACTCTGTCGGTGGGCGCGCAACTTTACGTCGATACCGAGAATCATCTCCTGAGTGGGCCCGATTTAATTCGCCTTCTGCGTGAGCAAGCCATAACTGTCGTCACGTTGCCGCCATCGGCGCTATCTACATTGAACGTCGAAGAGTTACCTGCATTGCAGACGTTAGTCGTGGCGGGCGAGGCTTGTCCGCCTTACCTTGTCGCACGTTGGTCGCGGGGCCGGCGCTTCCTGAACGCCTATGGTCCAACAGAGATTACCGTCTGCGCGACCATCGCGGAGTGCGACGATTTCGTCGGGCGACCTCCCATCGGTAGGTCAATGTCCAACACACAGGTCTATGTGCTGGACTCAAATCTTCAAAACGTGGCTACTGGTGAAGCCGGAGAGCTCTATCTGGGAGGTGTCGGTATCGCGCGCGGTTATCATAATCGGCCCGAATTGACGGCTGAGAAGTTTATCCCGAATCCGTTTAGCAACGAGCCGGGCGCGAGGCTCTACCGGACAGGCGATTGGGGATACTATCGCGCCGACGGACAGATTGAGTTTCTCGGACGCATCGACGATCAAGTCAAGGTACGCGGCTTTCGTATCGAGCTCGCTGAGATCGAGATGACACTTAGTTGCCATCCCGGAGTGAAAACCGGTGTGGTCGTCGCACGCGAAGACGCGCGAGGTGAGAAGCAACTCGTCGCTTACGTGGTTGGAGAAGGAGAAAGCGCGCCGGAGAAGGCCGAGCTGTGTAACTACCTCAAGGAACGTCTGCCCGAATACATGGTCCCTGCTGCGTTCGTGATATTGGAGGGTCTTCCTCTCTCTCCAAACGGTAAAATCGATCGCCTTGCGCTTCCCGCGCCGACCCGCGTCACGCCTAACGCGGAGACTGGTCATGAAGCACGCACAACACTGGAAAAGTTATTGACGCGGTTGTGGCGTGAGACTTTGTGTATTGAGCACATCGGACTGCACGACAAGTTCTTCGAGATCGGTGGCGATTCGCTCAAGGCTGCGAGGTTTCTCAATCGTTTGCAGGAAGAGTTGGGCGAAGTCGTCTACATCGTCGCTCTGTTCGACGCCCCGACTGTTGCGGAGTTGGCCTCGTACCTTGAAGAACACTACCCACAAGCCGTCGCCCGAGTAACCGGCGAGGAGTGGCTTTCTCACGATAGAACTGGGGCGCCAGGAATCACAAATACCACGATCGACGAAATCAGACGGTTGATAAAACCATTGCCGGCCCCCAATTTCAGCTTGAAGCCGAAAAACCCGTCAACAATTTTTATTCTATCCCCGCCGCGCTCCGGCTCGACACTGCTAAGAGTCATGCTGGCCGGTCACAAGGGATTGTTTGCCCCGCCGGAATTGCAACTGCTTTGCTGTAACACGTTGCGGGACAGGAAAGCCACCTTCGTGGATCGTTACAGCTTCTGGCTCGAAGGCACAGTGCGCGCGCTGATGGACATCATGGACTGCGACGCCGAGATGGCGAAGGGCATGATGGAAGAGTGCGAGCAGCAAAACATGACGACGCCGGAGTTCTACAGACTGATGCAGGAACTGGTCCATCCACGAAAGCTCGCCGATAAAACGCCAGCGTACTCACTCGACCTGGAAACATTGGAGCGGGCTGAAGACTCTTTCGACGGAGCGCTCTATATCCATCTGCTTCGCCATCCGTATGGCATGATTCGCTCGTTCGAAGACGCCAAGCTGGACCAGATTTTCAGGTACGAACATTCGCTATCGCCACGAGAGCTCGCCGAATGTATCTGGCTGATCTGCCATCAGAACATCTGCGAGTTCCTCAAGAGCGTTCCGGCACAACGGCAACGCGTCGTCAGGTTTGAGGAATTAGTGAAGCACCCGACGCAAGTTTTGCAAGAACTCTGTGGCTTCCTTGACATCGAGTTTGACGAGGCGATGGTCCAACCTCACGCAAAATCGGAGAAGAAGATGACCGACGGCATTCATGGACTATCCAGAATGCTCGGTGACATCAAATTTCACACACACAAGAAGGTGGACGAGAACATAGCCGATCGCTGGAAACAGCATCATAAAGATGACTTTCTGAGCGAGATGACTTGTGATTTGGCTACGTCGCTCGGATACGAGCTGCATCCAAAGTCAAAAACCGAGTCGCACTCCAGAGTCTTGTTACCCATAAAACTCCAGCCGAGACGCAGACAACTGGCCTGATACGGAGACGAGCCGTTGGAAGCTTCACCGGGTTTGCACCAAAAGTGGGTGTACATGCTCTTCTCCGTGCAACCTCTGTGTCTCTGTGGTGAAGCCTAAGAAAACAAACACAGAGACACAGAGAACACAGAGGTTGCACAGAGCAGTCGCCCAGGTTCAGGAATCAGAGCCATGGAAAACGTAGACTACTTCTCGCACGTACTTCCGGACACCTTTAACCCGTGCCTTGCCATGGGGAACGGCGTCGCCATCGGCCATCACGGTGAGATCTTTCAAGGCGTTTATGCCAACGGTAGTGGCAAATTGCGGCGTGCACTAGTCTCTCTAATGTCGGGTGCGTTTCGTTCGGAAGCAGTCTTCTACCCAAACGTCAGTGGGACTGTGACTATCGAGCCCGCCTGGAAAGTTAAAGCAGCGCACGCTTCCGAACTGACATTGGAGCACTGTAAAGTTTCCACGAGCGGCGGCCATCTCATCATTAAGAACAATATTCCCTCTGCCTGGGGGCTGGGCTCATCAACCAGTGATGTCACAGCGGCCATTCGCGCAGTAGGTGATGCGTTCGGTGACACTCTGTCGCCGCAGATAGTTGCCGACCTCGCCGTTAGGGCTGAGATTGCTTCTGACCCGGTGATGTTTTCCGACCGCGCGGTCCTATTCGCACAGCGCGAGGGCGCGGTGCTGGAAGATTTCAGCCAGCACCTCCCACCACTTGAGATTTTAGGATTCAACACAGATCCGGCGGGTTACAACACGTTGGGCGCTCCACCGGCGCGTTATAGTTGGTGGGAGATCGAAGCCTTCCGCCCATTGATCGGCCTGCTCCGGAAAGCGGTGAACACACAAGACCCGAGGCTCGTCGGCTATGTCGCTTCTGCCAGCGCACGCATCAATCAGCGACACCTGCCCAAACCTCACTTCGATGAACTGGAAGCGCTCACGACTCAGGTTGGGGCGGTAGGTTTACAAGTAGCGCACAGCGGAACAGTCGTCGGTCTGCTTTTCGATCCAGCCGCGGCTAACGTTAATGATCGGATAACGAAGGCGCAAAAGCATCTTGCCACGATAGGAATAACTCTGACTTGGCGCCTTCATTCGAGAACGGGGCACGAGACGGAAAAAACGCAAATAGCTTTCACTCCATTTCGTGATGAAAGGTGGGAGCAGCATTCTCCGCCAAGTCACATCGCTGGTAATGAGTACAGAGAAATCGAGTTCGGCAGTGATCTGGCATTAATTACAGGTACCGCACCGTTGAGCCCAACTGCCGAGCGAGTCTAATTTCATTGCCGATGTCAGCCGTTCTCTTCAGTGATCAATGACCCACTCTTGTACAGTACTCGAGGAAAAAATGAACACAGCTATTATTAAGGTGAAGGTCAGGAGAGTTAACGGAGCCTATGCGCTGATAACGAACCGAGGGATCCTCACGAACGAGGTTGTCTTTGTCCTGCAAGGAGAGTTCACTGATCATCCCTCAAAGTACTCCATTCAGACAGGAGAAGGCAGACACCTGGAGCCTCTTCCTGATGATCTGAGTGACGTCAGGTCGTTGATACGTTTCTTCAATCACAGTTGCGATCCGAGCACATTCTTGAATCTTGAAGATCTTACCGTGAGAGCCTTGCGAGATTTAGAACCGGGCGAAGAAGTCACCTTCAACTACAACACGACTGAATATGACATGGCCGATCCTTTCAAGTGCCACTGCAATGCAGGAAACTGCGTTGGCTATATCCGCGGATTTAAATACCTCTTTGAGCAGTCAGACGGAACTCACCCCTCAACTCATGTTTGGCCAGATGATCACGAACTAGCGACTTGCTCGCGTCTCAAACCAAACAATCCGATCTATGTGGAAGGTGTTAATCATGGCAACTGGTGACGATCTCGACTGCATTCTCATTGGCCATAACGATATAGACTTTCCCTCGTGCAGAAAGAATCTAAGCGGCATCTCGAACGTCACCTACACGTTCGACACTGTTGAGTTTCATCGTACGCCGCGGGCTGTTGAAGACAACAGCATGGACGAAAACGCGGTCGATTGGAGTTATTTTGCTCCAAACTCAGTATCCTCAACACTTCGTCACCGCACAAACCCCCTTCGACTACCCGCAGCTACTACCTGAATATATCGCCGTACGAATTCGGCTTGCTACACTCTCACCGCAAGCCCTTCCTCATGGACCAGATACGGCGGTAACCGCCTTCGCTTCAATCGTTCACATTATCGCCGATTTGCTCTTTCTCACTGACCAGTGACAAAGGCAATTCCGATCCTCTATTGCCTCATGTGACGCCAAAATCCCTGCAAGCATACAAATCCCGGATCGTGTTGCGCGAGAAGTAAGGACCGACTTCACCGGTGGAATTTGGACTTGGTTCACTGAAACCTATCCGAGTTTTCTGGAGCAGTCTGAACGATCGTTCCGACGGTTGTTCGAAACTGGGATTTGAGACTCCCGCAAGCGAAAACCGGCTGCGGTTGATTCCATTACACGCTGTCGAAGGGCGTAACGCGAAATCTCGTCAAAGACAATTTAATTCTCGGCGCCGCCTGGGATTTATTTACGATTGGCGCGTATCGAGATCTTAAGCATTTTCCGGACAGTGCTTCCATTCCTGAAACAGAACAAGACGCAGCTGCGAAAGCTGCGGGCTTTGAGGCCGCGAATCGCATTGGACCATACCTGCGAATCCTGATCAGTTCGCATCACGACACGCTGGCGGTAACCGTCAAATAATCAGTCGACGGCGAGCAATCTGCTGCACCGAACGCAATTGGATTAGCTTCGACACGATCCGAACTTCAGGTTAAGATGACTTCTCTCTCGATGAAAAATTACGACATTGCATCCCTGCGGGAAGCTCGGCGGCGAACTCTCCAATTAGTTCAAGATCTGAACGATGATCAAATGATCGGTCCACGCCTCGACATCGTAAACCCGCTTCGCTGGGAGATTGGACATGTTGCGTGGTTTCAGGAGTACTGGCTATTGAGACATCTGTATGGGCGGGAACCCACACTATCAAACGGGGACGTGTTTTTCGATTCTGCGAAGGTTGCACACGATACGCGTTGGGATTTACCACTTCCAACCAAGGCGGAAACGATCGACTACATGACCAGAGTAATCGACGACGTCAGCAGGTACGTTGAAAAGAGTGCCGTAGACGCATCGTACTTTCTGGCCCTGGTGCTGTTTCACGAGGACATGCATGGCGAAGCGATCACTTACACCCGTCAAACGCTCGGAAGGCCTGCTCCCAGGAAAACAATGCCTGACAGTGGCCACATCGATATTGAACCGACGCCGGGGCAGGATATTAGCGGCGATGCTTTTGTTCCCGGCGGGGTATTCGTCCTCGGAAACACGAGTGAGAACGGTTTTGTTTTTGATAATGAACAGAAACCGTTTAAGGTTCTTGCTCAGTCATTCAAGATTTCGCGGACCGCTACGACTAATGGCGAGTTTGCCCGGTTCGTGGAAGACGGCGGTTATCAGCGCCGTGAGCTATGGTCAGGGAACGGCTGGACATGGTGCGAAACGGTTGGCGCGAAGTGCCCGGTTTATTGGAGTTTTGAGGACGGTTCCTGGTGGCGCCGGAATTTTGACCAGATGGTCCCGCTCGAAGAGAACCACCCTATGCTACACGTTAACTGGCACGAGGCCGAGGCATACTGTCGTTGGGCCGGGCGACGCTTACCCACCGAGACTGAATGGGAAATGGCAGCGAGCAGTGAGCCAGGCTCTAATCACAAACGCTGCTTTCCCTGGGGCGATGAAGAACCAAACCCAGCGCGTGCAAATCTCGACTCAGGAAGCCTCGGGACTACAGATGTAAGAGCGCTTCCAGCCGGTGACAGCGCTTTTGGTTGTCGGCAAATGATCGGCAATGTATGGGAGTGGACGGCGAGTGACTTCACGCCATATCCTGGCTTCGTCGCCGGTCCCTACAAAGAATACTCGGCACCTTGGTTTGGTAATCACAAAGTCCTGCGAGGCGGTTGTTGGGCCACCCGTTCGCGTCTCATATCCAATTCCTATCGGAATTTCTACATGCCTGAGCGACGAGATGTTTGGGCCGGCTTCCGTACCTGCGCTCGCTAAACGGAATGCGAATCACAATCGTTACTCCGGCGCCAACCGGATCGACTCATGGTAACCGAATCACAGCAATTCGTTGGGCCAGCATTCTCAAGCAGCTTGGCCACCGTGTTTCGATCTGCCAAAGCTTTGATCACCAACGGACTGACCTGTTGATTGCCTTACACGCGCGCCGCAGTTACACATCGATTAAGCACTTTCATCGGCAATACGTGGAGGCGCCAATTGTTCTGGCGCTTACTGGAACAGACGTCTATCGTGATTTGAAATATGACCCCCGGGCACGAAAAGCTGTGGCGATGGCGCTGAGGATTGTCGTGCTCCAACCAAAGGCTCTGGAACAATTGCATGACAGCTTCCGAGCCAAAGCGCGCGTCATTTACCAGTCAGTTGAGACCGATGCTCGACTGTACAGTGGATCGTCAACGCGACAGAGTTTCGATGTCTGCGTGATTGGACATCTGCGATCGATAAAAGATCCATTTCGCGCCGCGATGGCAGCCCGGTTACTTCCTCATTCGTCACGAATTCGCATCCGGCATATCGGCGGCGCGATGACGAAGGCAATGGCAACTCGCGCGCACTCGGAAGCCACTCGCAATCATCGCTATCAATGGTACGGTGAACTGGCTGGATCGCGTGCGCAACGCATCCTTGCCGCGAGTCAAATCTGCGTTCTTTCTTCTCAGATGGAAGGAGGAGCCAATGTCTTGTCTGAGGCTATTGTGGCGGGTGTTCCCATTTTGGCGTCACGCATTGATGGAAACGTCGGTATTCTCGGACCAGACTATCCCGGTCTCTTCAACGTCGGTGACACGTGCGAATTGGCGAGACTCTTAAATCTTGCGGAAACAGATACCGATTTTCTGTCTGACTTACGTCGGCGAGTTAAGAAACTGGCGCCACTTTTCAGTCCGAAACGTGAACGACAAGCGTGGACCGATTTGCTTCGCGAACTGCAAGTTTGAGGTTCCTGATCCACAGATTACACAGATTTCAATAAATCGATCTGTATAATCTCTGGATAGAGCACTTAATTTGATTCACTAAAGACGCTGCGCCAACCCGCAAATAAAAGGGTTTTGGTGCGATGGGAGGACGAATGACTAATTCACTAGAGAGCAACGACTCAGGTGAAAGCCAGAACGAGCGTGCTCAAGTTGCCCTGACAATTCTGCGTCTCGGACTTGGAAGTCTTTTTGTTTGGGTGTTCTTCGAGAATCTTGGCAAGGGTCTTTATAGTTCTTCAGGTTATGCCGGGTTGATTAATTACTACATTGAGAAAGGCCACGGGCCACAATTGCTGAAAAGCATTATGGCCTTCATGGCGAGCCACGCTACTTTTACTGGTCCAATGCAGGGTCTGACTGAGATCACTTTCGGAGTGTTTTTACTGATCGGACTCTTGACACGGCCCGTGGCGCTCGGAGCTTTCTTGTTTCTCAGCACACTCTGGATGGCTGAATGGGGCACCGCTTGGATCTGGGAACTGTTAATACCAATGCTCGTCGCCTTGGCACTTATGATTGGAGCGGCGGGTCGTAAGTGGGGAATCGACGCGGTACTTGCCCGTCGTTACCCTCGGTCCCTGTTTTGGTAGAAAGTGAGCGACGCTCGCTTACTTTCTTTGTAACGCGATACGCGCCAGCGTTATGAGAATACGAGTCGCCGCCAACACCGAGCCCCGCACGGTGCCGGCGATTTTTGAATGACCTCCCGCTCGTCGTCGATAATCCACAGGCACCTCGATGGTGCGCACGCGCGCCCGAGCCGCGCGCATTTGCATTTCCAATGGCCATCCATAAGTTTCTTCGCGCAGGTCAAGTCTGTCTAACGTGTCTCGACGAATCGCGCGAAAAGGTCCCATATCGGTGGAGGGAACGCCGTATAAAACTCGAAGAATAAACCCGATCATGTATCCGGCGACGACCTGATGAAAGTTCATGCTGCCGCTTTCGCGATGACCCTGCGTCCGTGATCCAATTACAAAATCAGCCGTTCCTTCGCTGATCGGTGTGACGAGCCTATCCATCAATTCGGGACAATCGCTGCCGTCTCCATCCAGGAATACGACAATCTCGCACTTAGCCGAGATTGAGCGTAGCCCGGCGCGAAACGCGCGTCCGTATCCAGGAACCGGCTCTTTCACGACTCGAGCACCAGCCGCAGTCGCAATCTCAGCGGTTCGGTCCTTGCTGCCGTTGTCGACTACAACAACCTCGTCAGCAAGATGTTTCGGGACGGAGATGATCACGTTTGCAATCGCTGCTTCTTCGTTCTGGGCGGCGATGATCACTGAGATAAATGGCTTTGGTTGTCGGCTATTCATTTGCCAAACGACAAGTTGATTCGCCCTCGCAGCCAGATCTCGATTAGTCCGAGAATTAAGAAAGGCGCAAACATGAGAGTCTTTAACACAAGTACGCGATCTGGAGCATCGCCAAGCCACGTCAGATAGAGCAGGAAACTCGCGAGGGTTAAATAAAAACCAGCCAGCGACGGAATGAAGCACAAGAAAACTATCAGCCATGAGAAATACCAGGAAAAGTGTGGAGCAAGCAGAAGTATGAAGACAGAAGCGATGATCAAACCATTTCGCAAATAACGAACGTCATCGCTCGGTTTATCTTTCATGGCCCACACGGAAACGATGCCGAGCACGGCAACGGCAAATACCAGATAAGCTGACGTTGGCACATGAGGACCGAACAATTTACGCGCAACCGTGAGTAGAAAAAACTGCTCTCCGCTTATCAAGCCTCGTTCACTCGCGTAACCCGGTAGAGACCCGAGTGTTCTTACCGGGCCGACACTGAGATACGGCAAATATGCAATAAGTATCGTAGCCACAAATGCCAACGGCATTTTCCAACTTCGCCGCATGTATAACGCCGGGAACAACACCGTCGGAAAAAGCTTCACACACGTAGCCCACCCGAGCAAAAACCCGGTTAAGGTTTCGACGCGCTTGCGACGGACAAGCAGGGCCAGCGCAATGAATGCAATCGCCAGCGCATCCAGGTGTCCGCTGCCGGCAAACTCCCAAACCGCCAGAGGATGCCAGGCGTAGATCAAAACTCGTTGGCGTGCAAAACCAAATGAAGCAAGCAACTGAATGATCGCCCAAACTGCAATCGCTTCAAACCCAACCATGACAGCTTTCATCCAGGTCACCGATTCGCTAAAGCGAGTTATTAAAAGAAAGGCGCCTTCCGCGACTGGCGGATAGATGGTGTGCGCAGAATCGCGCCTGTTGATATAGGGATAAATCTTCTCGTCGCGAAGCTGGGCGAGTGATTCGTCGGCCGGTATATATCGATAAGGATTTATACCCCTTGCCTGCACGCGACCGTCCCATACATAGCGATAAATGTCGTCGGACAAATAAGGAGGGTAGAAAATTATGCTCAAGCGAAAGAGCGCGGCGAAGATTAACCCAATTACTAATAGTTGGCGCGAATCTCTGCTGCGTAAACTAAGCCAGGCAGCAGCGAGATAGACGACTATCTGAACGACGACGAGTTTAAGAAACCAGGCGATGTCTGCAACACCTTTGGACTGAACGGCAGTGCCACACAACACCAGCATTGCGATGCCAAGTACACTCAGCATCACGGTCCATTTCGCATTTACAGATCTGAATGCCGCGCGCGGTTGTTCCGTCATATCGGCATTCGACCTGAAAGTTTAGGACAGATACGTTGCAGCCCTTCCGTGTTGATTATCGAGTTCAGGAAAGCGCGAGTGTGAGGCGCGGGATAAGCTCCATTTAAGGACGGCTTAAAGAACAGCTCTTCACAAAGTCGATGGAGTGTGTCTCCGTCGTCAACATCGTACCAGGACCGTAGCATTTCAACCGGTACATCGATTTCTACGGCGCGTTGTTTTGTATGAACCAGCACGTCCGAGGTGCTCCAGGCAATTCCACTAAAAAGATTCCTATGCGCGTGCTTCAAGCCGATCAGATAGTAGCCACCGTCCTCCGCGGCTCCAAGCACTACTCGATCACCGTCCATCGCAAGCAACTCAATGGCTCGAATCAGGATTGACTGCGGTAGCGTTGGACTATCTGAATTGATGAGACAGACCGCGCCATAACCCTGCCTCAAGAGATCGTCAGTGGCATTGCAAAGCCGATCGCCCAGAGATGGACCACGCTGGACTAGCAACTCGAATCCTTCAGGTAAGACACCATCAAAGGCGGACTCCGAACCACTTGGCGTATAGACCACCAGGCCTGAGGCTGCTTCTGTTTCACTAACAGTTTTGATGTTCGCGGCCATGTCGCGGAGAAAGCACACATTGAGTGCCGCGGCTTCTTGCATCGTCAAAGGTGGCACGAGTCGGGTTTTCACCTCGCCCACAAGCGGCGCCTTGGCCATTAGTCCGAGCGCACAGAACCGTTTCGACATCGTTGAGTGTGTCATAGCATGATTTAGCCGCGGATTAAACGGATAAATTTCCGATTTTTCCGTATAATCCGTGACTACCAAATCGTT
>Ga0126308_10000300_pt1 | contig 15220 bp, 20 predicted proteins | sample Plot55_FD_92533 | JGI IMG/M metagenome (GOLD analysis project Ga0126308, IMG submission 92533) | Serpentine soil microbial communities from UC McLaughlin Reserve, CA, USA - Plot55 | ecosystem: Environmental > Terrestrial > Soil > Grasslands | place: USA: UC McLaughlin Reserve, Lake County... | reverse complement strand
TGCTGCCCTGGTCGCTCCTCGGCGTCGCCTGGGTGGCGGACTGGGCCGACCGCGGCCGCCTCGAGCGCGACGGCGTTCAGGCCCGAGCGGTCGTCCTCGGCACGCGCCCGGCGCACGGCGGCGCGGTAGAGTTCCTCTTCCACGTCGGCCGGGTCGCGCACGAGGGCGCGGGCCCGGCCGGGAGCCACGGGCTGCCGCCGGTCTCGGCGGTGCGGGTGGGCGACTCGATCACGGTCACGTACCTGCCGGACAACCCGCGGGTGTCGACCTCGGGCGTGCCGCCGCGGGGCGAGGCCGCGAGCAGGGTGCGCGGTGCGGCGGTGGTCCTCCTGGGGGCGAGCCTCTACGCGGCCGTGGCGGCGGCCCGCCAGCGGCGCCGGCGCGAGCGCGGGCCGTGAGGCGGGCGGTTTCGCGGCCCGCGGCCTAACGTGGCGCCGAAGCCGACGGGCTACGACAATAGAGTCCTGGCGGGTAGCCTCCCGGCGCGTCGACGGGTGGCCGTTCCCCTCACTCGGTCCGCAACGCCACGATCGGATCGATCGTGCCAGCGCGACGCGCCGGAATCCACACCGCGACCGACGCGACAGCGAGCACCACCGCCCCGATTGCAACGCCGAGCAGCGGCGAGCTCGTCAGAGGCCAGTGCAGAGCGGTAGCGATGAGCCGTGTAACACCCATGCTGAGGGGCAACCCGAGGATGAGGCCGATCGCGCTCAAGGCCAGACCCTTCGCAAAGAACAGTCGGACGACCTGGACGCGCTGCGCGCCGAGCGCCGTGCGGATCCCGATCTCGCGCGTGCGCTGCCCGACCGACAGCGATACGACGGCGTAGAGTCCGATCGCGGACAGCAGCAGGGCGAGCAGTCCGCCCCCCGCAACGGCTCCGCTGGCGCGGAGGAGGTTGCGACGGGACTCCGCTTCGCGCTGCTCGACAGTCTGCGCTCTTCTGATCGGCATTTGCGGTGCTTCGGCCGCGACGACCGTTCGCATCGCGTTGAGCATCGGCAACGCCGGCCCCGTCGTGCGCGCAATGACTCCCGTGTTGATGGACGAATATGGCACGAAGACGCGGATCTGCTCGGCGAGCTGGCTCGGACCCGCGGCCGCCGCATCCACGACGCCTACCACGACCATTGCCGGGGAGCCGGAGCGCTCCGACGTCCCCATGACGAGGCGCTTCCCGAGCGGATTGGCGCCGCCCCACAGTCTGCGCGCAAGGTCGCTGCCGATGATCACTCGATCGAACGACGGGGCGCGCGCGGCGTCGTCGGATGCGTGCGCGTATTCGCCGGCGTCGAAGTCGCGCCCGCGTACTATCGGGATGTCGAATGCGTTGAAGTAACCCTTCGGCGCGGCCGTCAGGCGGGCTTCCATGACGGGATCGTACGTCACGCCCGCGATGCGGTCGGCGGGAGGCACGGTGAGCGGGGCGGTGACGGTGCCCAGCTGCATGGGCATCGCGGCGACGACGCCGGGCATCGCGGCAACGCGCTCGACGACCGCGGCGACACGGGACGCGCGTTCCGCCGCGGACACTCTGCCGGCCCACGTGTCGAGCTCGATCTCCGCGATCCGGTCGGGCACGCTGGACGTCGCGCGGGTGCCCACGTCGGTGACCATGGTCGCGACCACGACGCCGAGGCCGACGAGCAGCGGCTGTGTGAGCGTGATCTGTGCGACGACGAGCGCCCGCTGCAGCCGCGACCGGGTCGCAGCCACGGACGACGACGAGCTCTTCAGCACCTCGCCCAGAGAAATGCGCGTTGCGTGCAGCGCCGGCGAGAGCCCGAACAGGACTCCAGTGACGACGGCGACCGCGCACGTCGCGATCGTGACACGCCAGTCCACGACGAGCTGCACGTCCTCGAGCGCCGCACCGACGAGGCGGATTCCGACCGCCGTCACGAAGAGCCCGACAGCCGCAGCGACGAGAGCCAGCAGGACGCTCTCGGTGAGGAGTTGCCGGACCAGTCGCGTGCGGGGCGCGCCCAGCGACAGGCGAACGCCGATCTCGCGCCGGCGCGCGACGGCCAGCCCGACCATGAGCGCGCTGACGTTCGTGCAGGTGATGAGCAGGACGAGCAGCGCGAACCCGGCGGTTGCCGCCCCCGAGATGAGCAGGTCCGCGCGCGCGCTGATGCGACTGTTGCTCGCGAGCATCGGCACGACGTCGGCACTGCCCGTTTCACCCCGCGCGGGCGTGGCGTCGGCGCCCGTGACCGGCGTCGCAGCACCGCCCGGTCCAAGATGAAACGCACGCTCCGCCATGCCGGCAACGATCGGCGTCGCGGCTTTCGTCGTCATTCCTGATCGCAGTCGGGCGGCCGCGCTCAGGAACGTGCTGTCGTAGCTGGTGAATACCGCCGTGGTGCGCTTCTGGAGCAGCGGATACGCGGCAAGAGGAACCCACATCGTCATGCCACCGCCGCCGTCCGTACCGATGAAGCGCGGCGGCGCGACGCCCACGATCTCGATCGGAAAGTCGCCGACCCGAAGCGTACGGCCGATCACATCTCGCGCGCCGCCGAACCGCTGCTGCCACATCGCGTAGCTGATCATCGCCGTCGGCGGCGTCGTCAGCCGCATGACGCCCGGTTCCGCGGCCGGCTCCGTGCCGAGCACCGGGTGGATGTTGAGGATGCTGAAGTAGTTCGACGTCGTGTAGATCAGGCTCACCGTAGCGGGCGTCGACGTCGCATCGCCCGCGTTGACGAGCGCGGTCTCAGCGGCATGCGCGGCAACGCCGCTGAACAGGTCCGTGCGGCCGGCATACTCCTGCACTTCCGGCCACGACATCAGGCGCGCGCCTTCGCCCGTCATCCCCTTCGTGCGCATGGTGCCGCGGATGCGCACCAGCGCCTCGTCGCGCGCGATGCCCGGCGCGGGCATCGTCGCGAGCGAATTCAACACCGTGAACAGCACCACGTTCGTGCCGATTCCGAGCGACAGCACCACGACCATCGTGACGGTCGACAGGGGCCTGCGGCGGAAGTGGCGGACCGCATACCGGACATCGGCCCCGACGCTCTCGACCCAGGGCAGACCGCGCTGCTCGCGCACGCTCTCTACGGCCTGGGTGAGTCCGCCCGACGCGAGCATCGCACGGCGACGCGCCACGTCGGGCCGCATGCCGCGGCGGATGTTCTCATCGATCTCCATGGCGAGATGTGCCTCCATTTCCGCCCGGAGGTCATCATCGGCGTTCCGGTGGCCCCGGAAGATCGCGCCCACGCGCGCCAGCACCCTGCGAATCGATCTCATTCTGACACCTGCTGCAGTGCGAAAAAGGACGCGATCACGTCAGTCGTCTGCTGCCATCCCGGGCTCCGCGCGCCGACGGCGTCCGGCCTGGCTGGACGTTCCGGTCCGCGACCGCCGGTCTCCTATTGCTTGCCCATACGTCGAGGGCGCGACATTAGTTTCCGGCTTCGTATGGGTTGCCAATACGAAGCTCGTGCGGACCCTGGCATCGCGCAAGCACGGCCCGATCTCGAAGGCGCGTGAGTCAGGACGCTGAGCGAGGGGCGGGTCGTCGCGCCGCTCGTGCCGCCCGCGCAGCTGGCCCCTGCGGAGCGTGCAACGGTGATGCTTGCCTGGGCGCTATCACCGTCTCGCCGGCCGCCACGAGCGCTTGGAGATTGACTTTGGTGCTGGACCGCCGCATGCATCGGAGCAAGCATGGAATCGATCTTCTGGCTGGTACTCGCCGCGCTCGCCCTGTGGTGGTTGTTCACCCGACTGCCGCGGCGCCGGCGGAGGGGCGAGAGCCCGCCGACGGCGTACGACGGGTCGCCGACGAATAGCGACCCCAGCTCGATCGCCCCGCACGGCGATGGCTCCCCATGACGCGGCCGGCTGGCTGACAGAGGTCGGTGTGTCGCTGCCGGCGGACCATCGCGTGGGGGAGGCCGAAACGGCGGAGCCGTTTCGGCCCTGGCAACTCGCCGTCGCCCGCGCCGCCGCGCTCGGCGCGGCCGCGGCGTCGCTCCTCTCGGGGCTCGGCGGTCTCATTGGCCCCGACAGGCGCTGGCCCTGGGTGCTCCTGTCCGGAGCGACGGTGCTCGCGGCGCTCTGGGTGGCCCGTGGGTTGGCGCGGCGGCGCCGAGCGGCGTGGCTCGGGCTCCTCGCGCTCGGCGTCTATGGCCTCGCGCTCGTGCTCTGGCGCCTGCCGCTCATCGCGCGCGCCGCGCGGGCCGCCGGCGCCCCGGGCGTCGAGGGGGCGCGCGTGGCGGGCATGCTCGCCTTCGGCGCCGTGTGGCTGGCGATCATCCTGGCCGTGCTCGCGTGTCTGGTGTCGCGCCGCTGGAGGGCGGTGCTGCGATGACGAGACGTTCGACCGCGGACCGCTGACAGCGGCTGACGCTGGCGCGCGCCGCGTTGGATCGTATCGGGCGGAAGTCCGACCTGCGCGACGTCTGGGAGGACGGTCTGGAGTTCGACTCGTGGCGTGATGACGTGGCCGCCTTGCGCCAGCGGCTCGGCGGCGACGAGCGCCTGTAGCCTCACTTCGACCCCGACCCGCGCTGCGGCAACGAGGGCCTCTACTTCAACCGAGGCGATGGGCCGCCACATATTGAATGGGACGGTCCAGGCAATCGCGGTCGACAGGAGTCTCGAATGGCGTGGTTCTCGAAGCCCAAGGATCCCGAGCCCGTGGCGCCAGGGCTCTGCGCCCGCTGTCACGAGCGGACAGGGAGCGCGCTGGTGCGCTTCGTGGCCGGTCCCGAGGCGGCGCCCCTCGACGCCGCCGGTCGCACGGCGTCGTTCTGCGACAGCTGCCTGGCGGCGCTCCGCCGCGAGGCTGCGGGCAACTAGCTCCAGCCGCCCCGGAGGTCGATACGCTTCGGCCACGGAGGGCTCATGCGGTTCACGATCACGCACGCCGGGGTGCCAGTCGGCACGGTCGACCTCGCGCCCGGGCCCACCGACGGGCGTGCGGCCGGACTGGTCACTCGGCTGCCGGCCTACACGGCGCTGAGCCCCCTGGTCGGCGCCGCCTCGGCCGCGCTCTGGCAGCTCGCCGCGGCCGGGCCCCTGCCAGTGCCCGTCGAGTGGGGCGGGCACGGACTCCCGAACGCCGGGGGCGCGGCCGGGGGCGCGCTGGGCGACGCCACGGCGTTAGGGCGGGCACTCGAGCTGCGGGACGAGCGTGGCGAGCTGGTGGCGACGGACTACGTCGAGCTGATCGAGCTGCGCGACCGGTCGGAGGGCGGCGGCGTCTCGGAACCGGGGCCGGTGGTGGTCGCGCTCGTCGGGCTGCGACACGCGCCGGCGGCGATCCTGGCGCGCGAGCCGCCGCGCCGGTCGGCCGGCGGGGACGCCGCCCGACCAGAGGCCTAACGTGGCGCTACCATCCAGCAAGGCCTGGCTCGTCCGCGGAGCCAGGCCACTCGCAGCTGGACGGGAGCGCCAGACGGCCCCGCCCACCGGCGTTACGCAGACTGCTGACGAGGCGGCGCCGCCTGGGGAGCGGCCGAGGTGACGGACGATCTCGCGCGGCTCGACGACGGGCTGCGCTGGCTGCCGTTCGCCGCCCTCGCCCTGGAAGGCGCCATCCTCGTGGCGGCGGCCGGCGTGTGCGACGTCGGGCTCCATCTGACGGAGCGGGAGCGGCGCCCCTTCCGCGCGACGGACGGACTGTTGTGCGGCACCGCCGGCGGCGTGGCCGGCGCGCTCGCCGCCGGCGCGGTCGTCGGCGCCGCGGCCGGCATCCCCATCACGTTAGGTGTCGCCGCCGCGGTCCTCGCCGCGGCGCTCGCGCAGGGGGCCGCGGTCGGGGCCGCCGCGTGGAGGCTGGGCGTGTGGGCGGCCCGGCGGCCCGCGGACTGACCGAAGCGCCGACGCCGTCGACCCTATATTTCCGCCATGCCCTTCCTCCGACGCGCGGGGCCGCGCGGCTACCTGTGGAGCTTCGTGGCCCTCGAGTACTACACGCTGGTCCTCAACCGCACGTACAAGATCTTCGTGACCGACCAGCTCCTGTGCGGGGCGATCGTCCGCGGCTGGCTGGCGGCGCCGATCTTTCCGGGCGGCGAGTGGTACGATCCCGAGTTCTACGCGCGCGAGCGTCTGCTGCGCCGCTACGAGGGCGTCGACGTGAGCGCGGAGGCCTTCCTGGCGCCTAACCTTTGGAACTTCCAGCTGCCGCGCGCCGCCCTCGCGGATGTCGAGTTCGACGCGCGGCCGAAGTGGGGCATGGGCACCGTGCCGTACTCGGGCCGCATCCGCCTCCACTTCCACGGGGGCGGCTCCCGCGAGCTGATCCTCCTCGGGTTGCAGGATGGTCCTGGCATCCGCGACCGGCTACGCCCCGCGCTGGTCGCGGCGCGGCTGCCGTGGTGGCGGCGCTGGCTCCCGGCGCCGGTGGGCACGCCGGCGCCGGGGTCGGTCGCGCGGCCGGCGGCGGGGTGAGCGCGTGAATCACCGGCTCGCGGGAATGGCGTGAGTGCGCACCCTCTACGGGCATCGTCGCGGTGCGCGGGGACGCGGTGGGACTCCTCTGGATCGAAGACGAGGACTGACGCTCGGCACGACGTATGGACATTCCCTCTCGGTGAGGTAGCACGAATGATCTGCCCGACCTGCGGCACCAGCTACAGCGATGGAGTCCGCTACTGCCCTCGCGACGGCACAGCTCTCGTCGATCCCGCCGCGGGCGCGGGCTCGCCCGGGGCCGGCGCGCCGCTGCGCTGCCCCACGTGCGACGCGCGCTACCCGGCCGGCGAGCGGTACTGCCCACGCGACGGGGCGAAGCTGACCGCCGCATGAGCGCGCTCGGCCGGCTGACCCGCGCCGCCGTCGCCGCGCTGGTGGGGGTCGCGGCGCCTTACGCCGAGCTCGCGGTGAAGTGCCGCGCCCCCGGCTCCGAGGCCTGCGTGTGGGGGCGCGCCTACCTGCCGTTGACGCGCGCCGTCTATTTCGTACTGTTCGGGGGGATGACCTACGCCGCGCTGGCCTGGGCCGCGCGGCGCCGCGCGGGGCGGCGCGGCCAGGGGTAGACGGCGGGCCGCCCCCGCGTCGGCCTAACGGCGAGAGGACCTCGCGTGTCGCCAGCCCGCCGCTTCTCGAAGCCCGTGCTCGAGGCCCTCGACGCCGCCAGGATCCTCGGCGTCCGCGCCGGCCTGGAGCCGCATCGGTTCACCGGCGTCTGGGTCGTGGTCGTCGACGGCCGCGTCTTCGTGCGCCCGTGGAACGACAAGCCGGGCGGCTGGCATCGCGCGTTCCTGGAGGAGCCGCGCGGCACCATCCAGATCCCGTCGGGGCGCGAGATTCCCGTCCGGGCGCGGCGCACGCGCAGCGAGCGGCTGATGGACGCGGTCGACGCCGAGTACGCCGAGAAGTACCCGACGCCGGCCTCGCGCAAATGGGTCCGCGGCTTCGCGCAGCCTCGGCGGCGGGCCACGACCACCGAGCTGGTGCCGCGGTAGGCGCCCCAACCGTCAAGCGAAGGAGTCGACAGCCGTGCGGGCAATCCTCTACATCGCGCTGGTCGCGGCCGCCGGCGTCGCCGGCGTCGCGGAGGCCCAGGCGGCCGCGCCCCGCGCCGCGCCGGGCGCGCCGGCCGTCTCCCCGGGGGAGCGGGTGCGCGTCTGGACGCGCGACCGCAGCTACCCGCCGCTGCGCCGCGCCGGTCCGCTGATCGCGCTCACGGGCGACTCGGTCGTGCTCACCTACGAGCTCGCGCGCCGCCGCCTGGCGCTCCCGCTCGACTCGGTGCAGCGGCTCGACGTCTCCCTCGGCCGCGCGCCGACCGCTCACCGCGCGCGCGTGGGCGCGGTGGCCGGCGGCGTGGTGGGCGGGCTGGTCGGCGTGGCCGCGGGGCTGACCTACGTGGCGCTCTGCGAGAGCGACTCCTGCAGGCGGCGGTCGCTGCTCGCCTGGGGCGCCAGCGCCCTCGGCGGCGCCGCGGTGGGCGCGGCCGGCGGGGCCGCCGTCGCCGCCGCGCTCCCCGGCGCCGAGCGCTGGGAGCCGGTGACGCTGCCGCGGCAACGTTAGGCGTGGGGCCGCCGGACGACGACGACGACGACGACGGGCTCCGCGCGGAATGCGTCGCGCCCGAGGGGGCGGAAGAGGTGCACGCGCTGCTCGCCGCCTGCGGCCGACACATGGCGGAGGCGCGCGGCTTCCGCAACTGGGAGGTGCCGTACCCGCTCGAGCGGCTGCGCCGGGACGCCGCCGAGCGCGAGCTGTACGGCGTGCGGCGCGAGCCCGGCGGCGGGCTGCTGGCGACCTACACGCTCGCCCTGGAGCCGGCGGTACCCTACGCGCCCGGCTTCTGGGGCGACGGTCCGGTGGCGCGCGCCCTCTACCTGAACCGCCTCGCCGTGCACCCGGACGCGCAGGGGGACGGGCTCGGCGGCTGGTGCATGCGGCGCGTGGAGGAGCGGGCGCGCGAGCTGGGGTGCGAGGCGGTGCGCTTCGACGTGCTGGCCGCCAACGCCGCGCTGCGTACCTTCTACGAGCGGCTGGGCTACTCGCCCCGCGGCATGCGGACCCACGGGGGGTGGGAGTTCGCGTGCTACGAGGGGCGCCCCTGAGCGGCCGAACAATTCCACTGCATCACGACAGCATGCGCTCCGACGACATCCACACGCTCCCGGCGGACCTGCCCGTCCCGGTCGACGACGGCGCTGCCGCGCACCTGGTCGGGATGGCGCTCCCCGCCCTCTCGCTGCCGTCCACCGGCGGGCGGACGGTCGACCTTTCTGCGTTAGGCCCGGGGCCGGTGGTCCTCTACTGCTATCCGCGCACCGGGCGCCCGGACCGCGACCCGCCGGCCGGCTGGGACCTGGTCCCGGGCGCGCGCGGGTGCACTCCCCAGTCGTGCGCCTACCGCGACCACCACGGCGAGCTGCGGGCGGTCGGCGCGCAGCTGTTCGGCGTCAGCACGCAGGACACCGCGTACCAGGCCGAGATGGCGGCCCGGCTGCACCTGCCGTTCGAGGTGCTGAGCGACGAGGCGCTCCGGTTGACCGCGGCCCTCGGGCTGCCGACGCTCGAGCTGGGTGGCTGGACGCTGCTCCGCCGCCTGACGATGGTGGCGCGGGGCGGGCGCATCGAGAAGGTCTTCTACCCCGTCTTCCCGCCCGACGCCGACGCCGGCCGCGTGCTGGCGTGGCTCCGCGGCGCGGCGGCCGACTGACGACGCGTGGCCGCGCCCGCGGTGACCGCCGCCGACTCGGTGCAGCTGGCACGGACCCGCGACGGGCTGCGTCCTGCGCCTGCGCTACGCGGGGTCGACGCCGTTCGCGTGCGACTTCGCCCCGGCGACCGGGCGATGGCACTGCAGCGGCTATGACTGAGCGGCGTCCGACGGTCGGCCTGCCGAGCGGCGCGCTCCTCCTCGCGGCGTACGACCCGGCGTGGGCCGACGCGTTCGAGGAGGAGCGGGCGCTGATCGCCGAGGCGTTCGGCGGGCTGCCGGCGCGCGTCGAGCACGTGGGGAGCACGTCGGTGCCGGGGCTGGCGGCGAAGCCGATCATCGACATCCTCGTCGGCCGCCCACCCGAGAGCGCGCTGGAGCCGTACGTCGACGCGCTGGTGGGCGCCGGCTACGAATACCGCGGCGAGTACGGCATCCCGGGGCGGCACTACTTCGTGCGCGGACTCGCGCCGGCGGCGCGCACGCACCACCTGCACATGGTCGCGCTGGGCAGCGCGTTATGGCGGGACCATCTCGCCTTCCGCGACTACCTGCGCGCCCACCCCGAGGCGGCGGCCGCCTACGAGGCGCTCAAGCGCGAGCTGGCCGCCCGACACGCCGACGACCGCGGCGCCTACAGCGAGGCCAAGGCGCCGTTCATCCGGGGCGTGGTGGCGGCGGCCGACCCGCCTAGCGAGTGAGCGGCAGCCGGCGCCAGCGCTCGCCCGGGAGCATCGCGGCGAAGATGGCGCCGGAGGCCGCCCCCGTGAATCCCCAGTACGTCATCGAGCCGCCGAGCGACCGCGTGTACGGGCCGCGGATGTCCGCGTTGTACATCGCGTAGCCCAGGATCGTCCCCTCCGCCGCGCCGACGAGCGCCCCGAGCAGCGCACTCCGCCCCCGCGAGACGCCGCGGCTGACCGCGATCGCCTCGATGGCGGAGCGGGGCACCGCGGCCGGCCCGGCCGCCGGGTGCACGCGCAGGAAGAGCGTGTCGGCGCCGAGCGCGACCACCTCGCCGGTGAGCGACGGGCGGCTGCTGCGTCCCGCGCCGAGCAGCGCCGGTAGCTTCCCGGGCAGCGTCAGGCGGACCCGGGCGCCGGAGTCGACGGGCCAGGCGGGCTGGACCGAGGTGGCGGGTCGTGCCGCCGCGACGCCGTTGGCGCCATTCGGCGACAGGTCGGGGGCGGACGGAGCCTGCGCAGCCGCCGAGCTTGCTACGGCGGCGAGTGCGAGCGCGACTCCGATGCGGGAAGTGGCGATCGAGTTAGGCATACTCCTCCAGAGACGCATGTCGCGCGCTCGTCGACGGGATGATGCCGAGAGCCACCCAGTCGTACCCCGTATTCTACGAAGGTCGCGCCGGTGGGGGAGGCGCGCCATCTTTCCGGCGTGACTCACACCCATCTCGCCCGCAGGGCGGCCACACGTGCCGCCGGGCTCCTGGCCGCGGCGCTGCTGCTCGCGCTCGGATGCGCACCCCGGTCGCGCCCCACGGACGCCGCGTGGCTGACGCGCGACGTCGCGTCGAGTGGCTGGTTCGTCACCAGCGACTCGGTCCGCCTTCACTATCTGGAGGCCGGCCGCGGCCGGCCGATCGTCTTCGTACCCGGCTGGACGATGCCGGCGGACATCTGGGAGCCGCAGATCCGCGCCCTCTCCGCGCGCTACCGCGTGGTGGCGCTCGACCCGCGGTCGCAGGGACTCTCCGCGCACGCGCCGGGCGGGCACTTCCACGCGCGGCGCGCGAGGGACGTCCGGGAACTGCTGGAGCACCTCGAGCTGCGCGACGTGACCCTCGTCGGCTGGTCGCTCGGGGTGCCCGAGCTGCTGGCGTACGTCGACCAGTTCGGGACCGACCGGCTGGCGTCGCTCGTCATGGTGGACGGCCCGGTCTGGGCGACGCCGGTGGACGTGCCGCAGCGCATGGCGGCGATGCTCCGGATGCAGCGCGAGTGGCGCCCGTACATGGCGGAGTTCGTCCCCACGATGTACGCGACGCCGCAGCCGGAGGACTACCTGCGCCGCGTCACCGACGCGGCGGCCCGCACCCCCGCCGACGCCGCCATGGCGCTCTACGCCGACCTCTTCTTCGGGCCCGAGCGCGACCAGCGCGCCGCCCTCGACCGGATCGACCGGCCGCTGCTGTTCGTGAGCGCGCGCCGGCGCAGCGGACACGCGGACACGGTCGCGGCCCACGTACGCTCGGCGCGCATCGAGGTGTTCGAGGACGCGGGGCACGCGCTGTTCGTCGACCGGCCGGAGCGCTTCAACGCGCTGCTCGAGGCCTTCGCGCCGCCGCGATGAGCACGCGCCCGCCGTTAGGCTCGGCGATCGAGCGGAACGCGAACGTCGAGATGGAGCGCCCGTCGCTCGACGGGGTCCCGCCCGCGCCCCCGCCGGCCGGCGTCGCCATTCGCGGCTACCGCCCCGGCGACGAGCGCGCCTGGACACGCATCCAGGCGGCCGCGGACGAGTACAACGAGATCACGCCGTCGCTCTTCGGGCGGGCGTTCGGCGCCGACCCCGCCGCGCTCGAGGCCCGCGTACTGTTCGCGGTGGATGCGCGCGGCGAGGCGGTCGGCACCGCCGCGGCCTGGTGGGGCGACGGGCCAGACGACCCGCGGGGGCGCGTGCACTGGGTGGCGGTCGCGCCCGAGCGGCAGCGCGCTGGCATCGGACGCGCGCTGGTGGCGGCGGTGTGCGAGCGGATGCGGGAGCTGGGGCACCGGCGCACCTTCCTCCACACGTCGGCCGCGCGGCTGCCGGCGATCGCGCTCTACCGCTCGTTCGGCTTCCGGCCCATCGTGAACGGGGACGAGGATCGCGCCGCGTGGGCGGAGATCGACGCCGCGCTGGAACGCGGGACCGGAGCCGCCGGGGGAGAAGGTGACTGATCGTACCGGAATGCCTGACGCGAACCGCCCCGCGCCGCCCCGGTGGCTGTCGTCCGCGAAGATGGCGATGCTGCTGCTGCTGCCGTTGGCCGCTCTGGCGTGCGCCGGCGGTTCGCCGCGGTCCAGCGCTCCGCTGCCGCCGCTGACTGACGTGACGCGCGTCGAGGTGCGCTTCGTGGTCGCGGCCAAAGAGGGCGCCCCTGCCTCCCCCCGGCGCACGATCACCGACAGCGCGCAGATCGCTCGGCTCGTCCGCTTCCTGAACGAGCGGCGCGCGGGATGGCGGCCCACGCAGCACTGGTGGCCCTGGGGCGGTCGTCGGGCCAGGATCTGGGCCGAGCTGGAGAGCCCGGGCCGGCGCGAGCGCTACGGCTTCGGCCCCGGGGATGGACTCACGGCCGTCACGCCGGACGGCGACGTGATGGCGATTCGTCCCGACACGACCGGCGATGAACGGGAGTTCGCGAAGCTGCTCGGCATCGAGCTCTTCACGGTCCGCCTGAAGCCGGTCTCCGACACGAGTCGAAGCCCCGGGCGGTCGCGCTGATCCGCGGTGCGACGGGCGCTTTCGAAATGCGCTACGCTCCGCAGCCGCGGATGAACAGGTTCAGCAGGATCGTCAGCACCACCGATGCGATGATGCTGAAGAGGCAGCCGCTCGTGCGGACCTTGATGGGCATGGACCGAGCTCGGATTCGAGTGCGAGACGAGCTCGCCTCTCCGCAATCCCCCGCTCCGCAATCCCGCGACATGGACATCGACCGCCTCCAGGCGCTGAACGAGAAGCTGGCCCGGCACCGCCGCGCGGCGTGGCTGCCGGAGGTCGTGGAGGACGACGCCGCGATCGTGGCGCGCTCCAAGTTCTCCGGCGTGCCGGCGCTGCTGGAAATGGAGCTGTGGCCCCGCTGCGGGCGCTGCGAGCGGCCGATGCAGCTCTTCCTCCAGCTCGACGCGCGCGACGCCCCCGAGGCGGCCGCGCCCGCCCTCGACGGCGGGGTGCTCCAGCTCTTCTACTGCACCAGCTCCGAGCCGCACTGCGAGGGGGAGTGCGAAGCGTACCTCCCGCACGCGCGCAGCACCCTGCTTCGACTGCTCCCGCCGGCGGAGCTGGCGCCCGAGCGCGAGGGGCTGATCGAGGAGTGGAGCGGCCCCGCCGCGATGCCCGAGGGGATGTACCCGGCGAAGCGCATCGTCGCCTGGACGCCGGTGGAGGACCTGCCGAACCTCGAGGAGCTGGAGGGGCTCGGCGTCGAGCTGGACGACGAGGACGAGCTCGCCCTGGAGGATTGGGACCTCCCGCACGCCGGCGAGAAGCTGCTCGGCTGGCCGCGGTGGGTACAGGGAGTGGAGTACCCGGTCTGCCGCGTCTGCGGGCGTCGCATGGAGCTCCTCTTCCAGATCGACTCCAGCCAGACGCTCCCCTACATGTTCGGCGACATGGGCATCGGCCACATCAGCCAGTGCCCCGACCACCGCACGGAGCTGGCGTTCGGGTGGGCATGCTCGTAGGGGCGAGACCTGCCTCGCCCCTACCGGTGCGCGCGTCGCCCCTACTCCGCCCGCATCACCGCCGCCGGGTCCGCCCGCGCCGCCCTGAGCGCCGGCGCCAGCGCGGCCAGCGCCGCCACCGCGCCTAACGTGACCGCCACCGCGCCGAACACCAGTGGGTCGCGCGGCGAGACGCCGAACAGGAGCGGCGCCACCCACCGACCGGCCGCCAGCGCCACCGCGCCGCCGAGCAGGAGGCCGGCTCCGGCGTCGCGCAGGGCGCCGGCGAGGACGAGCCGCACCACGTCCACGCGGGTCGCGCCGAGCGCCGCCCGCACGCCCATCTCGCGCGCGCGCTGGGCCACCGCGTAGCCGAGCGCGGCGTAGAGTCCGAGCGCCGCCATCGCCAGCGCCAGCGCGCCGAACGCCGTGAACGCCGACGCGCCGAGCCGCCACGGGCGGAGCTGCGGGGCGATCAGCTCCTGCAAGGGCCGCACGAACGCCAGCGGTGCGTCCGGGTCCGCGCCCCCCGCGGCCAGCATCGCGAGCCTCACGTCGCGCGCCGCCGCCGGCACGTCGCCGCGCGCGAGCAGGAGCAGTCCCGACACCCGCGGCCGCGGGAAGGGGATCGGCACCTGCTCGAAGGGCACGTAGTACTGCATCGTCACGTCCTCGGGCCGCACCGAGCGGCGCCGCACGTCCCGCACGACGCCCACCACCTCGCGGCAGGGGAAGGACTCGTCGCTCGCGGAGCCGCCCGGGATGCCCGGCGGGATGGTGATCCGGAAGCACTTGCCCACCGCGCGCTCGCCCGGCCACACCCGGTGCGCCATCGTCTCGTTCACCACCGCCACCGGCGGCGTGGACGGGCCGTCGGCGTCGGTGATCGGGCGGCCGTCCACCACCCGCAGCCCGATCACGCGGAAGTACTCGGGCGTCGCGGCATTGAGGAACGGGAGCTGGCCGCCGACCGTCGGCGGCTCCGGATGCCCAGGCACGCTCACCGGCAGCACGTGGTGGAATGAGAACGGCACGCTCTCGACCTTCGTCGCGTGCGCCACGCCGGGGAGCGCGCGGACGCGCTCGAGCGCCGAGTAGTGTACGGCGTCCCGCTGGTCGGCGGCCGGCTCGCTGCGGAAGTCGAACGTCGCCAGCAGCACTCGCTCCGGGTCGAAGCCCAGCTCCTGCGACCGCACGTTGTGCAGGCTGCGGACGAAGAGTCCCGCGCCGACCAGCAGCGCCGTCGAGAGCCCGGTCTGCGCCAGGAGCAGCCCGGCGAGCATCCGCGACCGCCGCACCGACTCCCCGCCGGACGCGCCGCCCCGCAGCGCGTCGGCGGCGCCGGCTGACCCGGCGCGCACCACCGGCGCCAGCCCCGCCGCCACGCCGGCCGCGAGCGCCGCCAGCGCGGTGACCGCGAGCACGCGCGGGTCCGCCGCGCCCTCGCCGGGGGCGAGGTTCGGGAGCATCGTCGCGCGCAGCAGCTCGCCCCCCCACGCGGCCACCAGCAGCGCCGCGGCGCCGCCGGCCGCGGCGAGGAGCAGGCTCTCGGTGAGGAGCTGCCGCGCCAGCCGGCCGCGCCCCGCGCCTAACGCCAGCCGCACGGCGATCTCGCGCCGGCGCCGCACCGCGCGCAGGAGCAGCAGCGTCGCCACGTTCGCCACCGACGTCAGCAGCGCCACCAGCGCGACCG
>Ga0126308_10000299_pt1 | contig 15257 bp, 10 predicted proteins | sample Plot55_FD_92533 | JGI IMG/M metagenome (GOLD analysis project Ga0126308, IMG submission 92533) | Serpentine soil microbial communities from UC McLaughlin Reserve, CA, USA - Plot55 | ecosystem: Environmental > Terrestrial > Soil > Grasslands | place: USA: UC McLaughlin Reserve, Lake County... | reverse complement strand
GGCGGGGGCGGCGGGGGCGGCGGGGGCGGCTTCGCTATCGAGGTGGGTCACACGAACGTCCGGGTCGCTTGGGGTGGACTGCGAGGCGCTTCCCGGTCGGGATACTGCTACGCTCCGGGGAAGCGAACCGGCAGCGTCACGGCAAAGGTGCTGCCCTCGCCTGGCGCGCTCCGGCTGAGCGAGAGACCGCCGCCGAGCATGGTCGCGAGCCGCCGGGCCACTTGCAGCCCGAGCCCGGTGCCCCCATGTGTGCGCGTCAGAGCTGGATCGGCCTGCCAGAACGCGTCGAAGATGTGCTCCTGGTCCGCGAGCGCGATGCCGCGGCCGAGGTCCGTCACCTCGAAGCAGACCCGGGCGTCGGAGTCGCGTCCCTCGACGTGAGCGGTGAGCGTAACGTCGCCGGCGTCGGTGAACTTCACCGCGTTCGCGAGCAGGTTGACGAGGATCTGACGAACTTTGAGCGCGTCCGTGTGCAGCTCCACCGTCTCCTCGGAAACCACGGCGCCGATGCGAAGCCCCTTCTTCTCGGCCAGCGGGCGTACGAGCTCGAGGCTCTGCTCGACGAGACCGGCCAGGGCGATGGGTTGCGCGCGCACCGTCTCCTCGCCGGCCTCGAGTCGCGCGTACCCGAGGAGCTCCTCGATCAGTCCCAGCAGGTGCTTGCCGGAGCTGCGCACGCGCCGGAGGTGATCCTTCTGCAGCGCGCTGACCGGGCCGGCGATCTCGTCGGCCAGCAGCTCGGTGTAGCCGATCACGGCGTTCATCGGCGTGCGCAGCTCGTGGCTGATCGTCGCCAGGAATTGCGTCTTCGACGCGTTCGCCCGCTCCGCCGCCTCGCGCGCCAGCAGCTCGGCCGCTCGCAGATGGGCACGCATGATGGCCTGCGCGCACATCACGCCGAGCATGAGGACGAACGCGCGCTCGTCCTCGTCGAACGAGCGCGGCGCCGCCCACGAAAGGCCGAGGACCCCTCGCAGCTCCCCGTTGGCCCACACCGGAACGATCGCCGCCGCGCACGAGCCCGCGCGGATCATCGCGGCCCCCCACTCGGGGTAGCGCTGGAGATCGTGCTCGGAGCGCAGGAACAGCGGCTCGCCGACGCGCGCCACCTCCGCCAGCGGCACCGGCGCCTCGAGCGGCAGCTGGTCGAGCAGTGCCTTCACCTCCGCGGCCAGCCCGACGGCGTGCACCACCTCGAGCGTCGCCACCGGGAGATCGCAGGTCGGCGCGGTCGGCGGGAAGTGGCCGAGCGTCATCACGACGGCGCCAGTCGCGCCCAGGGCCGAGAGCGCCTGCTGCTCCACGAGGTTGGCGGCTTCCTCGGGAACGAGCGCGTCGGTCAGCGAGCCGCTCAGCGCCGCCAGCGCGCGCAGGCGCTGGCTGGCACCGGAGATCGCCTCGCCCGCGGACTCGCCCGAGTGCGGCGGCCTGTACATCGGCGGGAGCGGAGCGCGCGGCGAGACGGAGTGCGACGCGTCGGCGAATGGCGCAGTCATGGGACCGTCACGGAGACAGGCGTCGCCAGAAGCGCCGAGAAACCAGCGGCGAGCCGACGCCGCTTGGCCGAGGCCCGCCCTGCGCTGGTGAGCGTCTCGCAGGAGTCAAATCTATGTGCGGTAGCGCACTTGCGCCATACGCGCTCGCCGGCGGGGCCCCGGTCGGCCGCGGCCGCTCCCGGTGTGTACGTCATTCGTTAGGTGGCACGGGCCGCGCGTCGCACCAGCGTCGGCCTGCGCTCGCCGCGCGACCGGGCCGGTGGTCCTGGCCGCGAAAATGCTCACCTTCCAGCCGTATGGGTGCGTTCGGACAAGCGGAGGCCTGATGCGACTCTCGAAATTCATCGTCTCGAACCGCGAGTCGATACTCGCGGAATGGGAGGCGTTCGCGCGCACGTGCGTGCCCGCGAGCAGCTCAATGGACATCGAGGCGCTGCGCGACCACGCCAACGAGATGCTGACCGTGATCGCCGCCGACCTCGACACCCCGCAGGGGAAGCGGGAGCAGTCCGAGAAGTCGAAGGGGAACGCGCCGGACGACGGCACCGGCGTGGCGACCGCGGCCGAAGAGCACGGGGCCGGCCGGGCGGAGAGCGGCTTCACGGTCGAGCAGATGGTCTCCGAGTACCGCGCCCTGCGCGCGAGCGTGATCCGGCTCTGGACGAGAGCGCAGGGCGCCGTGACCGCCGCCGAACTGGAGGACCTGACGCGATTCAACGAGGCCATCGACCAGTCGCTGGCCGAGTCGGTCACGCGGTACACGCAGGAGCTGGGGCACTCGAAGGAGATGTTCCTCGCGATCCTCGGCCACGACCTGCGGAACCCGCTCGGCGCGGTGCGGATGTCGGCGGAGTTCATGCTCGAGACGAAGGAGCTGAAGGAGCCGGCCCTCACCCTCGTCTCGAGGATCTTCCGGAGCTCCGACCGGATGATTCACCTCGTCGGCGACCTCCTGGACTTCACGCGGAGCCGGCTCGGCGGCGGCATCCCGATCGTCCGCGCGGACATGAGCGTCGGCAAAGTGGTGCACGACGTCGTCGACGAGATCTCGGCCGCGCATCCCGGCTGCAAGGTGGTGGTGGACACGCGCGGCGAGCTGCGCGGCAGCTGGGATGCGGCGCGCATCAGTCAGGCGCTGACGAACCTGATCGGCAACGCGGTGGAGCATGGCGGCACGGAATCGGCCGTCACCGTCGACATCGGGGGCGACGAGAGGGAAGTCACGATCGCGATCCACAACGGCGGCGCCGCGATCCCGTCCGAGCGGCTGAATGGGATCTTCAACCCGATGAAGTCGAAGGGCGCGATCGAGCGCGCCGCGGCCGGCGGCCCGTCCGGCAACCTGGGGCTCGGGCTCTACATCGCCGAGCGGATCGTCAACGCGCACGCCGGGCGAATCGCGGTGGAGTCCTCGGACGCGCGCGGCACCACGTTCACCATACATCTCCCGCGGCGCGACTGATCCCCGTCGGACGGTCCCCGACAGGGCGCCGCCGTACATCACTGTGCGGCACATTCCCCGCGAGTTAACGTAAGAGGACAGCACTCCCGCGTGAGGGGTCGGCCGTGCCCTTCCCCCGGACGACGGGAGTCAGCCATGAGGGGCGGCGGGCGGGCGCCATTCGAGCTGCGATCCGCGCCCCGCGCCTCCACTCGCATGGGGACTTGCACCGATGGCCACCACCGCAGGCAGCAGCACCCCACCGGCGCCGGCTTCGTCCGCACCGCCGTCCGAGCTCGCGACCGAGAAAGAAGCGCGCGACGTCGCCGAGTCGGCGCGCGAGACGGAGTGGGAGTACCCGAGCTTCGTCCGTGAGCTCTTCCTCGGCCGCTTCCGGCTCGACCTGATCCATCCGCACCCGCCCGAGGACCCCGCCGACGAGGCGCGGGCGCGCCCGTTCCTCGACAAGCTGAAGGCGTTCCTCGAGCGCTACCCGGCCGACGAGATCGACCTCACCGGACACATCCCCGAGGAGCTCGTCCAGGAGCTGCGCGAGATGGGCGCGTTCGGGATCAAGGTCCCGACGCAGTACGGCGGGCTGGGGCTCTCCCAGCTCAGCTACATCCGCGCGATGGAGATGGTGACGTCGAAGGACGGCGCGCTGACCGCGCTCCTCTCGGCCAGCCAGTCGATTGGCGTGCCGCAGCCGCTCAAGCTCTTCGGCACCGACGAGCAGAAGAAGAAGTTCTTCCCGCGCATCGCCAAGGGCGCGATCACCGCCTTCGCGCTGACCGAGGTGAACGCCGGCAGCGACCCGGCGAACATGTCCACAACGGCCACGCCGACCGAGGACGGGAAGCACTTCATCATCAACGGCGAGAAGCTCTGGTGCACCAACGGCACGCGCGCCGAGCTGTACGTGGTGATGGCGCGGACGCCGGACAGGGTCGCGAACGGGAAGGCGAAGAAGCAGATCACCGCGTTCATCGTCGAGCGCGACACGCCGGGCGTCGAGATCAAGCACCGGCTGCACTTCATGGGGCTCAAGGCGATCGAGAACGGCGTGATCGCCTTCCGCGACGTGAAGGTGCCGCGCGAGAACATCCTGTGGGGCGAGGGGCGGGGGCTCAAGCTGGCGCTGGTCACCCTCAACACCGGCCGCCTGACGCTGCCGGCGAGCTGCGCCGGCGCGGGGAAGGCGATGCTGCGCGTGGCGCGCGAGTGGGCGACCGAGCGCGTGCAGTGGGGGCAGCCGATCGGCAAGCACGAGGCGGTGGCGCAGAAGATCGCGCGCATGGCGGCCAGCACCTTCGCCATGGAGGCCGTGGCCGAGCTGTGCAGCGCGCTGGCCGACAAGGGCGGCTACGACATCCGCCTCGAGGCCGCGATCGCCAAGATGTTCAACTCCGAGGCCGGCTGGCGGATCGTGGACGACACGCTCCAGATCCGCGGCGGGCGGGGCTACGAGACCGCGCAGTCGCTGGCCAGCCGCGGCGAGCGCCCGATCCCGGTCGAGCGGGCGATGCGCGACTTCCGCATCAACCTGATCTTCGAGGGCTCGTCCGAGATCATGCGGCTGTTCATCGCCCGCGAGGCGGTGGACCACCACTTCAAGACGGCGTTCGACGTCGTCAACCCCGAGGCGACGGGCGCCCAGAAGCGCGCCGCGTTAGGCCGGGCGCTCAGGTTCTACCCCGTCTGGTACCCGACCCGCTGGTTCGGGAAGGGGATGCTCCCGAGCTTCGGCGAGTTCGGCCCGCTGGCGACCCACCTGCGCTACGTCGAGCGCGCGGCGCGCCACCTCGGGCGCTCGATCTTCCACGCCATGATGCGCTTCCGGCAGAAGCTCGAGCGCAAGCAGATGGTGCTCTTTCGCGCGGTGGACATCGGCGCCGAGCTGTTCGCGATGTCGGCCGCCTGCGTGCGGGCCCACATGCTGGCGCAGAAGGGCCAGCGCGAGGCGCTGACCCTCGCCGACGCCTTCTGCCGCGAGGCGAAGCAGCGGATCGCGGTCAGCTTCGACCACCTGTTCAGCGAGCACGACGAGCCGCTCTACAAGCTCTCGCAGCAGGTCCTCCGCGGCGAGCACGCGTGGCTGGAGCAGGGGATCGTCCCGATGGCGCCGCCGTCGCCCGAGGGGCGCGCCGACCCGGCCCTGGGCGGCCAGGATCCGAAGGCGAAGACCGTCAGGCGCGAGGCGGCCGGGGTGGGCTGAGCGCTGGCCCACGCGGCCGAGGGTTCTCGGGTAGTGGGTCAGTTCGAGGGCAGCCGCCGCGACGGCAACGACAACGGCAACGGCATTTTGACAGGATGCACAGGATGGTGAACAGGATGACGGCTTCGGGAGGCCTCCCGAGCGGCCCTCATCCTGGTCACCATCCTGTGCATCCTGTCCAAGTGCAGTTGCCGTTGCCGTTGCAGGGCTCTCGGCGGTAAACATATGTGCTAGCTTTCTGGCGGGCGGCCCGACGGGGGCCGCGTGGTCCCGTCCAGACACGTCGGGCGCGGCGGCCGGGTGGCATGCCGCGTCCGATGTGCGTAGTAAACCTCTACATGTCGTCACAGCGAATCGCCGCGGGATTCGGGCTACTCCTGCTCTCGCTCGGCTGCTCCGACGAGTCGCCCGTCGAGCCGCGACTCACGCCGGCCAGCATCAGCATCACGTCCGGCGCCGGACAGAGCTTCACCGCGGGGACGCGGGCGCCGCTCCCGGTCGAGGCGCAGGTGCGCGCGGCCGACGGCCGCCCCGTGCCCGGGGTCCTGGTGGAGTGGAAGATCACCGCGGGGATCGGGGACGCGGACCTCGAGGCGTTCTTCGACACCACTGACGCCGCCGGCGTCGCCAGCACGGTCGTGTTCACCGTGCGAGGGGCCGGGCCGGTCTACCTCCAGGCGACGGCGTGGGGCGTGCGCGAGCACGCCACCACGACGCTCACCGCCGTCCCGGACGTGCCGGCCCGGATCGAGACGCTCGCGCCGCTCCCGGCCGCGGCGCCGGTCGGCGTTGCGCTCCACGACTCGCTGCGGGTCGCCGTGCGCGACCGCTTCGGCAACGCCATCCCGAACGCGCCACTCTCCTTCGAGGCCGACCGCGGCGCGTTCCTCTCCACTCCCGCGACGACCGGGCAGGGCACCGCCGCGGCGAGCTTCAGGATGCCTGACGAGCCGGGACAGGTGACGATCACCGTGACGTCGCCCGGAGTCGGCGCGGTCACGCAGTCGATCGCGGCGCGGCCGCCGGTGTTCCGCGACGCGGCGATAGGCGTGAACGTCACGTGCGCCCTCACCACCGAGGGCTACGCGTTCTGCTGGGGCGACGACGGCATCGCGCAGCTCGGCGTCGGCGCCGCGGGCGCTCGCGGCGACGCCAACCCGATCCCCCTGCCGGTCGCCGGCGGACATCTCTTCCACGACCTGGACGTCGACGGCGGCTTCGGATGCGCGGTCGCGGAGGACTTCCGCGCCTACTGCTGGGGCGCGCAGGATCGCGGCGAGACCGGCGCCGGCGTGATCACCCTCGAGCCCGCGCCGGTGCCCGTCCAGGTGCGCACCCAGGAGACCATCGCCGAGGTGGCGGCCGGGACGAGCCACGCCTGCGCGCGGCGCGGCGTTGGGGGGCTCGTCTGCTGGGGCGGCAACCTGTACGGCGAGAGCGGGGCGAACGGCTGCTGCGGCGGGGCCTCCGCCGAGCCGGCGCTCGTGCAGACGCCGGACCTGCGCAGCCTCTCGGCGGGATCGACGCACAGCTGCGGACTGGACCTCGCGGGGCGCGCCTACTGCTGGGGCTCGAACGAGTTCGGCCAGCTCGGGGCGACCGCCACCGGGACCTGCCGGCCATTCGCCGCCGCCGTCCCCTGCGCCACGCAGCCCATCGCCGTGGCCACCGACCTGCGCTTCAAGTCGATCAGCGCGGGGTGGCACCATACCTGTGCGCTCACCACCGGCGGCGCCGGCTATTGCTGGGGAAGCAACGACTTCGGCCAGCTCGGCACCGGCTCCCAGACCAGCGCCCCGACGCCGGTGCCGGTGGCGGGCGGGCTGACCTTCACCGAGCTCTGGGCGAGCGACCGCCTCGGCTGCGGCCTGACGGCGGCGGGCGCCGTGTACTGCTGGGGCCTGGGCACGACGAACGTGGGCGTCGCCGCCGAGGAGTGCCCGGTCGGCGAGCCGGGCTGGTTCACGGCCTGCCAGCCCACGCCCACGCGGCTGCCGACCGCCATGGCCTTCAGCTCGATCCGCGTCGGCGGGTCCACCGTCTGCGGCTTCAGCGCGGGCGTGCTGTACTGCTGGGGGAGCAACTACCGCGGCTCGCTCGGCGACGGCACCACCGAGAGCCGCACCGCCCCCACCCGCGTCAGCCGGCAGTAGCCGATCGCTGCGCCATGTAGCCTTCGTCGTTCACCACGTCGATGATCTCGTCAGGCGTGGCGCGCTGCGGGTCGTAGGCCACGGTCGCCGAGCCCACGTCCACGCGCTCGATGCGGACGCCGGGGACGGACGCGAGCGCCTTGCGCACGGCGACGACGCAGTGGTCGCAGCTCATGCCGTCGATCGTCAGGTTCAACGTGTCCATGAATCGTCGTCAGGGTGTGGCGGTAGTGCGCGGTGGCGCGGCCACGGCGGCGGCCCCGCGGGCCATGAAGTAGCCGCCGAGCAGCGCCACCGCGAACACGGCGTGCAGGCCCACGTCGCTGCCGCCGATCGGGACGAGGCCGAAGCCGTTCGGGACGAAGTAGCCCCCGACCGCGAGCGCCAGGTAGACGACGCCGGCGCCGAGCAGGTAGCCGCGGGCGCCGTCGTGCGTGCGCGAGGCGACGATCCCCCACACGCCGACCAGCAGGTGCACGACGTTGTGCAGGGCGTTGAGCGGGAAGCCCAGCAGCTTCGGGGCGGTGGCCGGGTCGGCGTGCATGCTGCCGCCGGTGACGACGAAGCCGGCCGCGCCGACGAGCACGAACAGCCAGCCGGCGATCTGGGCGAATCGCTGCGCGAGCGTCATGGTTCTCCTCCGGCGCGGAAGTGAGCCGTACGCGTGCAGAGCGACCCGACGCCCCGCAACTGGCGTTCCGGTGAGGCGAGCGGCCGAGCGACTAGAGCAGATGCCGGGTGGGTCTGCATCCGGGCGAGCCGGGAGCCGCGGCGCTCCGCGTGCTCCGTGGCGAACAGCCAGGCGGCAATCGCGCTAGCGGCAGCTTCCGACGCTCGGGGGCGGCGGGGACGTGCGGATGCGCCGGTACGTGAAGTCGAGGGTCCCGACCGTGACGTTGATCGTGGACTGGCCGTCGAAGTCCGCGTTCACGAAGAAGCCGATCCGGCGGTACAGCGCCGCGGCGTCCCGCCCGTCGTGCAGCACGAGGTCGATCGCCGTCGCGCCGGTGGATGTGACGGTCGAGCCGCTGACCGCGCCCTGGCGGCCGTCGTTGAACTTGTAGCGGCCCCAGAACGGGTTGTACCCGCCGGTCCCCGACTGCTGCCAGGGCGCGCTCACGTAGAGGTCCAGCGTGTCCGGCAGCCCCGGCGCCGACGCGGACGGAACGTAGCGCCCGACGATGGGCTCCGAGGCGGTGGAGTACAGCTCCACCGTGCGCGCGGCGAGCAGCACCGCCGAGCCGAAGAGCCCCACCCCGCCGCGGATCGAGCTCGCGCGGGACTCGCTGCCGAACGGGTCCTCGAGCGCGTCGCGGTAGTAGTTGTGGTAGTTGGAGTCCACCGCCGCCACCCCCACGCTCTGCCGGAAGCCCGGGGGCAGCAGCGCCGCGAGCACCTCCAGCCGCAGCCCCTGCGGGTGCTCGACCCACAGGTAGACGCGCGGCCCGCCGCTCCCTCCGATTCGGAGTGCCGGCGCGCCGCTGGCGAATTCCATTCTCGCACCGAAGGGCGCTTCGACCCGCACGAGGTACACGGGAGGCGTGGGCCCGCCGGTGACCGGCGGCGCGGAGAAGCCCAGCCCGATCCCCGCCCAGACGTCGATCCGCGACGTGCACGTGTCGACACGCTCGGGCGTGAACGGGATCGTGGTCTCGCCGGTGGCCGTGCCGAGCGGCGTCTGCACGCGCAGCCGGTACGTCTGCCCGGCCAGGATGGGCGCGGCGTCAGGCGCGCCGGCGGGCGCGGCGCCCAGCGCCACGTTCCGGATACGATAGACGCCCGCGCCCATGCCGTCGGGGCGCACCGCGGCGTCCTCGACCGCCACCGCCGAGTCGCCGGTGGGCGCGAACAGCACGACCCTGGCGCCCGAGATCGGAAGGCCGCCGCGCGCGAGAATCGGATCGAGCGAGTCGACGGGCGTGGCGCCGGGGTCGACCCCGACCGCCGCCGACCCCGCGCGCGTCTGCTCCAGCAGCACGACCTGCTCGCGCGCCTGCGGGTTCAGCACCGCGTGCACCACCAGTCGCGGCACGATGGCCGGAGCAGTGCCGGCGTCGAACTCGCAGCCGGAGACTCCAGCGAACAGCAAGGCCCCGAGTGCCGGGCCGGCCACGCCGCGGCGTCCACTGATACGCGCTCTGACGCTCATTCTCAGAACTCCACCTTCAGCCCCAGCGTCGGCAGCAGCGGGAACTGCGAAAGGGCGCGCGCCGTCGGCGGGTCGGAGTAGTAGTCGAAGTCGTACGCGAACACGTTCCGCCGGTTGGTCGCGTTCACCATGCTCAGGTACGGGCGGATGGCGGTGCGGCCGGCGTAAAAGCTCCGCTCGGCGCTGAGGTCGATGCGCTGGTAGAGCGGGTAGCGCTCGGCGTTCCGCGGGCCGCGGGCGGTCATCTCGCGGCCGTTCCGATCGTCGCGATCGTAGCCGTTGCCGAACGGGTCGTACACGCGCCAGTCGTAGCGGCCGGCGAGCGCCGTGAACGGCGTCCCGGACGCGACGCCGTAGCGCGCGCCCACCGTCCACCGTCGGCTCGGCACCCAGCTCAGCACCACGTTCGCGTTGTGCCGCCGGTCCTGCGCCGGCCAGTAGCGGCCCCCTCCGCCGTTCCGCTCGCGCGTGCTCACCGAGTAGCCGTAGGTGATCCACCCGCCCACGCTCCCCGACTCGAGCTGCCGCAGGAAGACGTCCACGCCGTACGAGCGCCCGCCGAAGTAGCGGAGCTGGTCCGGGCGCACGCGCGGGTCGATGGTGAACGGCGGCTCCGCGAGCCCGTCGTAGTCCTTGCCGTACGCCTCGACCCGCACGAAGCGGTCGCGCCCCAGCCACCGCTCGGCGCCGGCCACGAGGTGCGTGGCGGTGGAGACCGGCACGCGGCGGTCGCTCGCCAGCCAGAGGTCGAAGAGGCGCAGCGGCAGGTCCTCGTTGCGCACCGCGTGCAGCCACTGCGCGTAGCGCCCCGCCGCGACGGTGAGCGCGAAGTCCTCGGTCAGGAAGTACTTCGCCGACAGCCGCGGCGACAGGCCGAGCCACCGCGCGCCCGGCACCCACTCGGCGCGCAGGCCGGGGCGGAGCAGCAGTCGCGCGTTAGGCTTCCAGAGGTCCTCGGCGTAGAGCGCGGCCGCCCCCGTGCGCTGGCGCAGCGCGAACGGCTCGGCACCCTCGCCGCTCCCCGCGCCCGGGTCGAAGCCGCCCGGGTCGAGCGGGTCGAAGTCCACGTCGTCGAACAGCTCGCCGAGGCGCTCGTCGTACGCAATGCCGTAGCGCGACAGCTCCCAGCCGGCGCCCGGCGTGTGCGCGCCGCGCTCGCTCGTCAGCGACCCCGAGAGCTGGACGTCGGTCAGCGTGTTGACGAAGTGCATCTCGTCCGTGCGCCCCGCGTTCACCCGGAAGTGGGTCGCGAAGTACGAGATCGAGGCGCGCTGCACGAGCGTGGTGTGGGCGCCCAGCGGCTGCGTGAGCGTCGCCCCGGCCAGCCGGTTCCCCCAGTCGAAGGTGAAGCCATCCTGGTTGCTCACCGTGCCCGAGTCGCGCGCGCACTCGGGCGCGCGGCAGAAGTCCTCCTCCTCGGGCGGCTCGTACAGGTCGTCGCGGCCGGCGTAGGCGGTGAGGGAGAGCGTGCCGCCGCCGGGGAGCAGCGTCGCGCCGTGGAACTGCACGTCCTGGAAGTGGTACGGGAATGTGTACGAGCTCATCGCCGCCGCCACCTTGTCCGCGTAGGTGCGCCGCGCCGCGACGTTCCACGACCCGCGCGCGCTCGGCAGCGCGCCGCCCAGCGTGAGCGTGGAGGAGAGCAGCGAGAGCTCGGCCGCGCCGTGCGCGCCGGCGCGCGCCTCCTGCGCGCTGGACACGTCGAGCACGCTCGACAGGCGCCCGCCGTACGCGGCCGGGAAGCCGCCGGTCTGCATCGAGACGTTCCCCACCGCCTCGTCGATGAACGTGCCGAAGAGCCCGCCCAGGTGGAACGGGTTGTAGATCGGGATGCCGTCGAGCAGGATCAGGTTCTGGTCGCTCTCGCCGCCGCGCACGTTGAAGCCGGCCGAGTAGTCGTTGCGCGCGGTGACGCCGGGGAGCAGCGCGACCGCGCGCAGCACGTCCGACTCGCCGAGCGCCGGGATGCGCGAGAGCTCGGGGCCGGGGACGGTCACGCTGCCGACGTTCGGCTCGCTCTCGAAGCCGGCGCGGTCCGGCCCCTTGGCGATGGTGCGCACCTCGCCCAGCCGGCGCGGGACGACGACGAGGCGGAGCGTGATCTCCACCACCTCCTCCCCGAGGAGCTGCACTGTGGTGTCCGCCGAGCGATAGCCCAGCGCCCGGACGCGCACCACCGCGCTCCCGGCCGGTAGGCGCCGGAGCACGAAGCGGCCCGAGTCGTCGGTGCGGGTGCCGCGCGGGGCGAAGCGGTCGGGGGTGACGGTGACCTGCGCCGGGAGCCACTCGCCCGAGCCCGCGCTCCGCACCGTGCCGCGCAGGACCGCGGTGCTCGAGTCGCGCGCTTCCGCGGCGGGCGGCGGCAGCTCCGCGGGCGGCGCGCGCTGGGCCCGCCCCGGCCGCGCGCCGAGCGCGAGGGCGGCGAGCGCCGCCAGGGCGGCGAGCCCGCGGGCCGCGCGCGTGCTGCTGGACGAGGACAATGCCGGAAGGAGAGACGACGAGAGCCGTGCGGCCCGGATCAGCGCTGATACTCGGAGTGCGGGAGGACGTTCCTTAAGACGCCTCGGTCTCGCGTTCCGTCACCGGCCGCACCGCCGCCCGCCCCTCCCGCCACTGGAGCAGCAGCACCGCCGAGGCGATCATCGCGCCGCCGGCGAGCGTGCTCCCCCGCAGCGGCTGGCCGAGCACGAGCATCCCCGCGGTCGCCGTCCAGAACGGCTCCACGGTGGAGATGATGGACGTCCGCACCGGACCCAGCACCGCCAGCCCGCGCAGGAAGTAGATGAACGCGAGCGCGGTCGAGAAGAGGGCGAGGGCGGCGATCACCCCCCACACGCCGGGCGCGAGCCGGACGGTGATCTCGTGCGTCGGCAGGCCGACCGCGAGCGCGATGAGCGCCACGCCGAACACGATGTAGGTCGACGCGACCGCGGGCGACGTGCCCCGCTGGAGGCGGTTCACCATCGGGATGAACACCGCGTAGATGAGCGCCGAGGCGAGGGCGAGGGCGACGCCGGTGGGGTGCAGCGCCGCCGCGCCGGCCCGGGCGCCGGGGGCGCCGACCATCAGCGCGATGCCGGCCAGGGAGAGCGCCAGCGCCGCCGCCCGCGCCACCGTTAGGCGCTCGGCGCCGGTGACGGCCGCGAGCAGGGCGACCCACGCCGGGTAGGTGTAGAAGAGGAAGCCGATCGCCGCCGCCGGGATGTAGTCGAGTGCCCGGAGGCTCAGGAACGCGATCGACGCCTGCCCCCCGCCGCCGAGCAGCAGAATCGGCAGCGCCCGGCGCGGCGGCAGCAGCACCGCCCGCACCCCGCCGCTCAGCCCCACCAGCACCGCCGCCGCGAGCGCGTACCGCCACGCCAGGATCGTCGCCAGCGGCGCCCCGCCGTCGCGCGCCAGCTTGGTGAGGATGACGACCGAGCCGAAGCCGAGGGCGGCGAGAAGCAACGAGATGGTCGCCCCGACTGGCGTCGCTGGCGAGGGATGGGGGACGGGGGATGTGGGATGAGCTGCTTCCGCTGACAGCTGACAGCCTGCCCTGACCCCGAGCGCAGCAAGGGGGAAGGGTCCATCCCCCATCTCCCTTCCCCCATCCCTCACAACAGCGTTCCCCGCAGCAGCATCAGCGCCGTCGTGAAGTAGATGAGCAGCCCCGTCACGTCGACCAGCGTGGCGACGAAGGGGGCCGAGGCGCTCGCGGGGTCGAAGCCGATGCGGCGCATGAGGAAGGGGAGCATCGAGCCGGCGAGCGACCCGAAGGTGACGACGCCCAGCACCGCCGCCGAGACCGTGAGGCCGATCAGTACGTGGTGCGGGCCGTAGTCTGCCATGCCCAGCCGGTGCCAGAGCACCACGCGCACGAAGCCGAGCAGCCCGAGGATGATGCCGAGGGTGAGCCCCGTCGGCAGCTCGCGCAGCGCGACCCGCCACCAGTCGCGGAGCCCCACCTCGCCGAGCGCCATCGCGCGGATGATGAGCGTGGTCGCCTGCGAGCCGGAGTTGCCGCCCGAGCTGATGATGAGCGGGATGAACAGCGTGAGCACCAGCGCGCGCGCCAGCTCGCCCTCGAAGTGCTGCATCGCGCTGGCGGTCATGAGCTCGCCGATGAACAGGGCGGCGAGCCACCCCGCGCGCTTGCGGATCATCTCGAAGAAGCCGCTCTGGATGTACGGCTCCTCCAGCGCCTGCATGCCGCCCAGCTTCTGCACGTCCTCGGTCTGCTCCTCGACCAGGGCGTCGATCACGTCGTCGACCGTGACCACGCCGAGGATGCGGTGCTCCTCGTCCACCACCGGCACCGCGACGAGGTCGTACTTCTTGGTGAGCGACGCCACCTCCTCGCGGTCGGCGGTGGGCGGCACGCTCACGACCTCCTGCCACGCCACCTCGCTCACGCGCGTCCCCTCGCCGGCGGCGAGCAGCTCGCGGAGCGACATCACGCCGTGCATGCGGCCGGCGGCGTCGGTCGCGTAGATGTTGTGCATCGCCTCGCGCCGACCGCTCCGCGCCAGCACGCGCACCGCGGCCAGCGCCTGCTCGACGGTCATCGTCTCGGCGACCGAGACGAACTCGGTCGTCATGAGGCCGCCGGCGGTGTCCGGCTCGTACGAGAGGAGGCGCTCGGTCTCGCGCCGCGCCTCGGGCGGGAGCGCCGAGACGATCTCCGCGGCCTGCTCCTCCTCCAGCTCCTCGAGCACGTCCGCCCGGTCGTCGGGCGTCATCTCGGAGACGAGCGTCGCGGCGTCGCGCGTGCTCATCGTTTCGAGCAGCTCGGTGCGCAGCTCCTCGTCGAGGTACTCGAGGACGTCGGCCGCGCGCCCGGAGGGGAGGGCCGCGATCAGCTGCGCGATGCGCTCGCGGGGGAAGGCCGCCACGACGTCGGCGAGGTCGGCCGGGTGCAGCTCCTCGGTCTCCGCGGCGACGCTGCCCGGCTCCTCGTCGAGGAGCGCGAGGATGTCCGGCGCGAGCAGAGCCGCGATCGTACCGCGGTCGTCCGGCGACTGAGGTGGCGTCATGACGGGACCCTCCGTGAACCTGCTGCGGCTTCGGCCCGTCAACCTAATGATGCGGGACTGCCGGGCGCCACGGGCCGCTGCGGGACTGCTACGCGGCCGTGCGGCCTAGCAGTCCCCGCCCTCCGCAACCATCCCTGTCGAGCTCCTGTCTGAGACTACGGACGGCAGCGCCCCGCACTCGATCAGGGCTGGTGGTCTCATGTCACACGTTCGAGCACTCCTCGCCGCGCTCGCCCTCGCATCTCTGGCCGCGCCCGCGGGCGCGCAGCAGCTGGCCGGCGCCGCCACCGGACGGGACTCGCTCGCGCGACGCGCGCGGGGCGCCGAGGGGGCGGTGCGCGCACCGAGCGTGGCATCGGCGGTGCGTGCGCGGCGCGCGCCGGTGCTCGACGGGCGCGAGGACGACGAGGTCTGGGCGGCGGCGCGCGTGGTCGACGGCTTCCGCGAGTTCGACCCCGTCGAGGACGGCGAGCCCGGCGCCGGCTTCCGCACCGTCGCCAAGGTCGCCTACGACGACCGCAACCTCTACGTCCTCGTGCGCGCGTTCGACCCGCGCCCCGACAGCATCCTCGCGCTGCTCAGTCGCCGCGACGTCCGCACGGCGTCGGACTGGATCAAGGTCGTCATCGACTCGTACCACGACCGCCGCACCGGCTTCGAGTTCATGGTGAACCCGGCGGGCGTCAAGCGCGACGCCAGCATCATCAACGACGGCGAGGAGGACATGTCGTGGGACGCGGTGTGGGACGCGGCCGCACGCGTGGACTCGGCGGGGTGGGTGGCGGAGT
>Ga0126308_10000298_pt1 | contig 15263 bp, 14 predicted proteins | sample Plot55_FD_92533 | JGI IMG/M metagenome (GOLD analysis project Ga0126308, IMG submission 92533) | Serpentine soil microbial communities from UC McLaughlin Reserve, CA, USA - Plot55 | ecosystem: Environmental > Terrestrial > Soil > Grasslands | place: USA: UC McLaughlin Reserve, Lake County... | reverse complement strand
GCGGCGACGGTGGGCGCGCTCGTTATCGATCTCGTCCAGTACCAGCCCTTCCTGTTTCTGCTCGGCTCGTTCTTCGTGCCGCTGTTCGGCGTGCTGCTCGGCGACTGGCTGCTGTCGGGCGCGCACTACAGCCGTGACGACGTGTTCTCCGCGCCGTCCGTGCGGCCCGAGCTGGTGGTGTCGTGGCTCGCCGGGTTCGCCCTGTACCAGTGGCTGCAGCCGGCGGGTCCACGCTGGTGGCAGGACCTGGTGGAGCACTTCCACCCGGGAACGTTGCAGACGGGCGCATCGTTACCGAGCTTCGGTGCCGCGTTCTTGCTGACGCTCGCTGCCGGCCTCTTCGCGCGCCGCGGCGCGCTTGCTGGTCGCTTCGAGTAGCGATGAGGGCGGCGGTCGAGACGGTCGACGGCGTCTTCGTCGTCGACCTCGAGGAGGAGACGGTCCTCGACTTCGATCCGGGCGCTCAGCTCGCCACGCCGGCGCGCGTCGCGGTCCCCTTCGCGAGAGTCGTCGCCGCCGCCGCGTCCGGCTCGACGCGAATCGCCGTCGTCGATCGCCGGCCGCCGCTCGTCGTCTCCTACGACGCCGGCGTCACCTGGACCGAGACCGGCGGCGGGCTGCCGCTCGGTCGCTCGGTCGCGATTGACGACGAGAACCCCGACGTAATCCTCTTCGCCGGTCGAAACCGTCTCTATCTGTCGAGCGACGGCGGCCGCTTCTGGCGCGCGCTCGCGCCGGAGCTGCCCGAGATTCGCGGCGTCGAGCTTGGCTAGCTAACCAGGCAGTCTGAATTCGCCGCGCGCCACGACGACCGCCGACCCGCCGACCTCGACCCGCTCAACGCGCTTGCGCGTCCCGTGCACCCGCGCGTACAGCGTCGAAGGCCGGTTGATCTCGACTCCTTGCGAGATCTCGAGCTCGGTCCCGAATTCGACCAGCCCGTGACGTGCGACGTGGAGGGCGAGCGGGCCTGCCGCGGAGCCGGTCGCGGGATCTTCGGCCACGCCGCCCGCCGGGGCGAACATCCGCGTCTTCCAGCCACCGTCGGAGCGCGCAAAGCAGTTGATGCCGAGGACCGCCGGCACCGCGGCAAGCTTCGAGAGGTCGGGCCGAAGCGCCGCGACCGCCTGCTCCGATCCAAGCGCGACGTACACGTGGCGAGCGCCGTTGTCGTAGAGCTCGACCGGAAGCTCCGACCGCTCTACCCCGAGGGCGTCCAGTAGCTCCCGCTCAGCCTCGTACGACTGGATCGTCGGCACCGGCTGCTCCATCCAGCCGAACGTGATCCGCGCTCCCTCTCGCTCGAGCTTCACCGGGACGATTCCGTTACCCGTCTCGAGCTTGATCTCCGTCAGTTGCAGCGGCGCGGCGAGCACGAATGCGCTGCCGAGCGTCGGATGCCCCGCGAACGGCAGTTCCGTGTTCGGCGTGAAGATCCGGATCCGCACGTGCCCTCCGCTTTCGGGCGGGAGGACGAAGACGCTCTCCGAGTAGTTCATCTCGCGCGCGAGGCGCTGCATCGTGTCGTCGTCGAGCTCTCTCGCGTCGGTGAAGACCGCGAGCTGGTTCCCCGTCAGCGGCGTGTCCGTGAAGACGTCGCAGGTGACGTACCGGAGCGTTGGCACCTGCCAACTCTAGACCGCCCGCGCTAGGAGCAAGGCGACGCGGGCGGTTGACCGCCCGCGTCTCCTGTCTTCAGCGTCGTGCTAGGCGGGCTGGACGCCCCGGCGCTGCCGGGTGCCGACGAAGCCTGCCGCGAGGATGAGAAGGCTGAGCCCACCCGCGAGAGCGACTTCGGTCGCATTGCGGTCGAGGAAGCTCTGCCCGCCACCCCCGCCCGTGACGGAGGCAGCCTCGGTTGACGCCCCGGGCCCGCTGCTCGTGGCGTCGGTGAGGAACTGCGCTCCGGAGCCGGCAGCCTCGGTCGATGCACCGGGACCGCTGCTGGTCGCGTCCGTGAGGAACTGCGTTCCGCCGCCGCCGGCCTCGGTCGAGGCTCCTGGGCCGCTGCTCGTGGCATCGGTCAGGAACTGCGCGTTTGTGGCAGCCTCGGTGGATGCGGCCGGGCCGCTGCTCGTCGTATCGGTGACGAACGCAGCCGTTGTGCCGCCTCCCCCGCCGCCCTCGCTGACCGGATTCGCGACCGTAGCGCTGGCCACGCCGGCAGAGATGCCTGCGGCCGTCGTCGCCGCGATAGTGACGACCGCGATCTTCTCGCGGAGGCCCTGCGCCTCGACGTCGGGCTCGTCGAACATCCGAGCGAGCTCCTCGGCGTTGAACGTGAGGACGACCTCGTCCTCGGTTGTCGACCGCAGCAGCTTCTCCAGGTCATCGGGATCCCACGAGACGGTAATGCGCTGCTCCGCCTCGCGATCGCCGCCGCGGACGCGGGCGACGTCGAGGAAGAAATCGGACGGACCATCCGCCTGCGCTGCCTCTTCGATCTCTGAGCGCGGAATTCGGGTGGTGATCGCCGTCCCCTCGGCGCCGAGCGTCGCCGGATCTACCAGCGCCGCTTTCGCTGTTAGTGCCTCCATGGGCACCTCCTTGTCTACCGCGCCGATTGTTCGGCGCCTACCACCTAGACGGTTGTGGGTGCGCCCATCTTCCCACCGAGTGGGAAAAAACGCAATCGATGCGACCCGCTCTATCCTGCCCCGAGGATGAAGCTCTATCTGGTGCGGCACGCCGACGCAGTGCCCGGCGACCCCGACGAGCTGCGGCCCCTCAGCGATGAAGGCCGGGAACAGGCCCTCGCTCTCGGCGAACGCCTGAAGGAAGAGAGCGTCGACCTCGTCCTGACGAGTCCGCTGCTGCGGGCGCGCGAGACGGGTGAGGGACTCGGGCGGGCAACCGGGTCGCCCACGCAAACGGACCCGCGGCTCGCACCCGGCGCCACGGCGGAGGCCGTCCGTGCGGCTGTCGCGGGCCGTGGCGAGCGGGTCGTCGTCGTGGGGCACCAGCCCGACTGTGGTCGAGTAGCCGCCGCGTTGACCGGCGGCGCGGAACCCTCGTTTCCTCCCGGCGGGATGATCGTGATCGACTTGCCATGAGGAATGCGGTCTCGGTCGAGGGGCTGGCGAAGTCCTACGGCGGGTTACAGGCGGTGCGTGGGATCAGCTTCGACATCGGCGTGGGCGAGGTTTTCGGCGTCCTGGGGCCGAACGGCGCGGGCAAGACGACAACCGTCGAGATCCTCGAGGGCTACCGGAAACGCGATGCCGGGACCGTCGAGGTGCTCGGACGAGATCCCGAGCGGGCGGGGACGGAGTGGCGCGAGCAGATCGGCGTCGTCCTCCAGTCGTCGGCGATGTACGCCACGTTGACCGTACGAGAGATGCTCGCGCTCTTCGGCGGTTACTACCGCCGGCAACGGCCCGTCGACGAGGTGCTCGAGCTGATCGGGCTCGGCGACAAACGTGACACGCGGGTCAAGAGCCTCTCGGGCGGGCAGACCCGCCGGCTCGACCTCGGCCTCGCGCTCGTCGGCGACCCCGAGCTCATCTTCCTGGACGAGCCGACGACCGGGTTCGACCCGGCGGCGCGCAGGGCAGCGTGGGAGACCATCCGCTCTCTCCGCGACCTCGGCAAGACCGTGCTGCTGACGACGCATTACCTCGACGAGGCCGAGCAATTGTCCGACCGAGTGGCAGTCCTACGGGAAGGGCGGATCGTCGCGATCGGCAGGCCGTCAGAGCTGATCGGCCCCGGGCAGGCCACCGAGATCCGCTATCGCCGCGACGGCCGGGAGATCGTGATCCAGACGGACGATCCCACCCGCCGCCTGCACGAGTTGACCGGCGAAGCGCTCGCGGCTGGGGTTGAGCTCGAGGGCCTTCAGGTGCGCCGACCAACACTCGAGGAGATCTACCTCTCGCTCACCGAGGAGGCCGATGAGACTCTTCCTGCATGAGCTGAAGGCGGAGCAGCGGCTCTACTGGCGGAGTCGCGAGGCCGCGTTCTTCACGTTCCTGTTCCCGATCCTCCTGTACGTCCTCGTCAGCGCGTTCTATACGGGGGAGATCGAAGGGCGTCCTGCAGGCCGCGTCCTGCTGGCGGGTCTCCTCGGCTACGGCGCCGCGACCACGACTTTCGCCGGCATCGCCATCTTCCTCGTCGTCAGGCGCGAGAACGGCATCCTGAAGCGGCTGCGGGCGACGCCGTTGCCGCCGGTCGTCTACATCAGCGCCCTGCTCGCGTCCACGCTGCTCGTCTTCGCAGCCGAGGCGGTGGCGATGGTGCTGCTCGCGCGATTCGCCTACCACGTCGGCATCCCCGACCGCCTCGGATCGCTCGCCCTCGCGCTGCTCCTCGGCGCCGCCGCCTTCACAGCCCTGGGAATCGCGCTCACCGCCGCCATTCGCTCCGCGGAAGGCGCGTCCGCGGTCGTGAACCTCATCGTGCTGCCGATGGCGTTCCTGTCCGGCTCGTTCGGCCCGACGCGCCACTACCCGCATGTCCTGCGCGCGCTCGCGGAGGCGCTTCCGCTCACGTACTTGATCAGATTGGTCCGTGGCGCCGTGGTGTTCGGGGAGCCGATCTGGGAGCGGCCGACCGCAGTCGCCGTCGTAGCGGTCTGGGGTCTGATCGGGCTTGCGCTGTCTTTGTGGGCGTTTCGTTGGGAGCCGACCGAGACGGGTTAGAACGAACCACGAGTGGGGAACGGTCCACGAAATGGTCGACCCCCCAATTGCCTTCGTAACCCATTCCCACGAGGAGCCGGCGGTCGAGGTCCGAATCAACTTCGGCATGTTTGCCGGCCGTGAGGCGACTCCGGCCGAAATCGACGACCTAGCGGCGGTGCTGCTGGCAGCAGCGCCGCAGGTCTCGATCATCTCGGAGCAGCGGCACGAGATCAGCCGCGACGTGGAAGCATCACTCCACCAGGTCCGCGTCGAGCTTGCACACGACGCCGTCTCCACCGATCGGGAGGCGCTGAGCGCGCTCGAGGAGAGCCTCGTCGTCGCGGCCGAGGAGTGGGCGCGGACGTGCGCCGAAACCCGGCACGCGGACGTCACCGGGTTTTGAGCGCGCCCGGCTGAACGGGCGGACTGGTCGTCATCCTGCCGTCGTGCCGCCTGCGTATGGGGGCAACGTGCGAACCGCTCGAGCGAAGGCCGCCGCCACGACGCGATCTGGATCACGTTTGTCTTTGGCGAGCAGCGCGGATTGCGCGATCTCGCCGAGGCTCGCGTCCGTCGCACGTAGCCGCTCCGCCGTTGCCGTGGCGGTCAGCGTCAGCTCGGGTTCGCGGCGCTCAACGCTCTCGAGGAAGAGCGCGGCTCGCGCGGCCGAGAAGAGCATCAGCAGTGCGCTTTGACGAGCATCTGGCGCGCTCATCGCGTGGATCTCGTCGTCTGCGTTCGCCGAAAGCCACTCGCGATGCTCCGCGACCGCGCGCAGCGCCGTGTCGCGCGCCGACCAACCCGGTACATTCGGAAACGCGGCTGTCTCGGCGCCAGCAAGCAGGGCGAAGGGAACGGGATCGCCCGCGGGAGACTTGACGGCCCGTCCATTCGCATGCCACGGGCTTCTCGCCGGGAAGACGAGCAACTCGTCGCTTTGGAGCGCGGGATAGACGTGCTGGTGGGCCGCCTCGAACGCTCGCCGCACGGCCTTGGGATCGCCTGGGTGGCCCGGCACGAGCGTGAATCGATCTTCGTTCCCTTCAGGCATGACAATCGCGCGCCAGTCGATGAGCGGCAGTTGCAGCGTTGCGCGCCCAAGGTGATCCTTGGTCGAACCTCGTAACGCAAGGGGCGATGCCTCCTCGCGGCCTAGGATTCGAACCTGCGTCGTTCCCTCTTCGGCGATCTCGTCGGCGAGTAGGCGCGCGATGCGTCTCGACATCCGAACCAGGAAGGGAAGCACTCGATCGAGGGGCGCAGCCGGCGAGCGGGGAAGATCATTGTGCAACGCGAGCGCGATACGCAAAGCTGCTTCCTCCTCTGGGAGGTGCTTCAGCGCGAGCTCGAGGAGCGCTCGACGCGAGAAAACGTGCTCCCCCCGCGCGAGCAACAGCCAGATCCGCGTGGGCTCCGCCACCAGCTTGACGCACAGGAACGGCACGTGTCGGCCGCCTGGATCCGCACAGGCCGGTCCGACGTAGCGCCACCAGAACTGGAGCTCGAGCCAGGCCGCCAGCCGTTGGTGCTGCCGCGACGACTCCTGCTTGGGTGGCCGGAGGTCGGGACCCGAGAGAAGACGCCACTCTTCGGCACCCACGAGCCCCGGTCGCCACAGCAGCCACGCCTCGTCCGCCAGCTGTTTCGGGGGAGCGGGCGCCGAGGTCCTCCCTGCGGACGCGCCGCGTGTCCCCAGCCCCCGGGTCAGACATGTGTCGAGCATCACGGACGCTAGCTCGGCCTGTCCGTAGACCCAGACCTGATCGACGAGCAGCGCGAAGAGTGGGAACCGCCGACAGAGACGGCGGCAGTTCTCCTTCACTCTCGCTCGCGAGCCGTCACTACGCCCGCTTGGTTCCGCGACGACAACGATGAGGTCGATGTCCGAGATGCCGAAAACGGGTTCGCCCCAGGCGAACGTTCCCTTGACGTAGACACCTGCGCGCTCGCGGCCACGCAGCGCGCGTGCGACTCCTCGCAGGAAGAGCTCGTGGCTGCAGGTCCACAACGGCCGAAGAATCGCACTCTGCTCCGTGCGAAGCATCAGGTCGCGCACGCGCAGCGCGAGGGCCTGCCCACGGGAGCTCCCAGACGCCTCGTCCGAACCGCGGGTCGCGGACGCGTCGCTCAACGAACCAGGGTGCTCAGGAGCTCCCAGTTGCGGTCGGTGTTCCGGCCGAGGACGAGCTGCCAAACGCGCGCGCGAGAGAGAGCCGCGGCGACCGACCGCGCTCGTCCGCCAGCCGTCGTCAGCTGGTCGACGACCGCCCGCAGACCGCGCTGGTGCGCATAGCCGAGGCCCTGATAAAGCCCGACTCCGAGAACTCCCTCGCGAAGCAGCGGACCGGCGGCAGCGGCGCGGCCGAGCGGGAGGAGCTGGGGGTCGGCGGCGAGCGAGCGGCGTCCAACAACGACGTGGCGAAGCGGAACCGGCTCGAACGCAATCCGGTCGGCGAAGGTCTCGACCTCCATCGCCACCTTCGGCTGGAGCCAGAACCGCTCGAGCCGCCGGGGCGCGGCGTCGGCGGGTGGCACGTCGGAGGCGCTGATCGCGATTCGTAGTGGGAAAGGGTGGAGGCGACCCTGACGATCGAGGAGGGGGCTGTCCTCCGAGAGCAGCCGAACGCCCTCGTCCTGCAGCGCGCGCACGGCCAGCGTTGTCTTCCCACCGGTGGGTGGAAGGAGAACCGCGACCGCGCCACCCGACCCCGCGAGTCCGAGACCGTGCAGGCGCGGCAGGCCGATGCGGTCGAGATGCCGACCAACCCGTCCGAGCACGAAGTAGTAAACCGCGTCGTGGACCACCTGCTCGTCGTCGCCGTGGACGTGGAGTCGATCGCCGCCGCGGTCGATGACCGAGATGGCCCGTCCGACGTGATCCACAACGGTCGTGCCGTTGGCCGCGAAAACCGTGCCCCGCGGTGTCACGAAGGAAGCGACGAGGTCTCCGAAAGCGTCGTAGTCCGGAGCCCGCTGCGCAATCAGCACCTCGACATCCGGCCTCAGCACCGGCTCGGGCCGTGCAAACCACGCATAGTCCAGGCGGGCTGCCTCGACGACCTCGGGCCAGTCGCCGCCGACGGCGACCGTCAGTCCATAGACGTCCAGAAGCACGCTCACCGAGGCCTCCCGATCAGGTCTCGGTGGCCGTCTGCGCGCCGGCACCGCCGGCGACGGCGACGTCGGTGCGTCGAATGGCGTCCCCTCCGCCGAACTGGTGCTCGCAGAGGCGCGCGTACAGACCTCCACGTGCGAGGAGCTCCGTGTGGGTACCAGTCTCCACGAGTCGACCGCCGTCGAGGACGAGGATGACGTCTGCCGCTTGGACTGTCGAGAGGCGGTGCGCGATCGCGATCGTCGTCCGTCCCACGAACAGCGGCTCGAGCGCTTTCTGGATCAATCGCTCGCTCAACGTGTCGAGCGACGACGTCGCTTCGTCGAGGATCATGATCTGCGGATCCTTCAGCAGCACGCGCGCGATCGCGAGCCGCTGCTTCTCGCCGCCGGACATGCGGTACCCGCGCTCGCCGATGATCGTGTCGTAGCCATCGCCGAGCTCCTCGATCCGATCGTGAATCAAGGCGCTGCGCGCGGCTGCTTCGACCTCCTCCACGGTCGCATCGGGCCGCGCGTAGAGAAGGTTCTCGCGCACGCTGGCGTGAAAGAGCGTTGTCTCCTGGGTCACGACACCGATCGCCGAGCGGAGGGACTCGAGTGCGACGTCGCGGATGTCGACCCCGTCGATCTCGATGCTGCCGTCGGTGACGTCGTAGAGACGTGCGATCAGGTACGTCACGGTGGTCTTTCCTGCACCGGAAGGCCCGACGAGGGCGGCAAGCTGCCCGGGCTCGATCGTCGCCGTCACGTCCACGAGCGCGAACCGACGCCGGCTGTCAGTCGCTACCGGGGCGCGCCTCGCTCCCGTCGCATCAGCTCGGGATCCCGGGTAGGCGAACGAAACACCGCAAAGATCGACGCGCCCGCGCACGCTGGTCTTGTCCAGCTCTCGCGCGCCCGGCGAATCGACGATTTCGGGCCTGAGATCGAGATACTCGAAGATGCGGTCGAACAGCGCCAGCGACGACTGAGCCGCGATCGTCGCGTCGGTCAAGCTCTGAACCGGGTAGAAGAGCCGCATCTGCAGTGCGGTGAAGGCGACGATCGTGCCCGGGGTGATGGGGTCGGCCGATCCGACCAGCAGGAAGCCGGAGACGAGGTAGATCACGGCGGGCGTGATGAGGAAGAAGATTTGGGACAGACCTAGCAGCGCCCGTCCCGCCATCTGCTGCTGGACGGAGAGGTCCGCGAGGCTGCGGCTCTGGCTCTTGTAGCGCTCAACGGCGTACCGGTGCCGGTTGAAGATCTGCGTGAGCAGGATCCCGGATACGGACAGCGTCTCCTGGGTCAGCGAGCTCATGCCCGCCAGCGTCTCCTGGGTCCTCATTGAGAGTCGTCGCCGTACGCCCCCGACGCGGCGGGCGAGATAGATGAAGCTAGGGAACACCACCAGCGAGATGAGCGTCAACTGCCAGGAGAGGTACGCCATGACCGCAAGCGACGCCAAGATGAAGACGGTGTTTCCGAGGATCGTGGCGACTCCCTCGGTCACGACGGGGCTGATCCCGCCGACATCCTGCGCGAGCCGTGCCTGAATCTCACCTGTTCGCGTGGTCGTGAAGAAGCTCAGCGACATGCGCTGTAGGTGCTCGTACAGCTGCTCGCGGAGATCGTGCATGACCCCCTCGCCGACCACGCTCGAGAGGTAGGTCTGCACCACCGCGAGAGCGGCAGCGAGGGCGACGCTGAGCGCGATCAGGCCGACGAAGAGGCTCAGGAGGTCCAGCCTCGGCTCACCCCTCGACGGGAAAAGGGCCTCGTCGAAGACGAATTTCGTGAGCAAGGGGCTGACGATGCCGAGCCCCGCAGTGACGACGATGACGAGGAAGAGAAGGGATGTCTGCCGGCGGTACGGCCGGAGGAGGCCGACAGCTCTTCGCAAGACGTGCGGCCGCGCCAGGGCCGAGCTCTCGTTCACGCTCACCGCCATAGTCTGACGCGGCCGTTGTCGGCTGCGTCACGCAGCTGGTCTGGAAGATCGCCGCGCACGAACGCGCTACTCGGCCTCTTGCGTCGCTCGCGCGGGCCGCCGGCTTCGTCCGCGGCGGGCGGAGCCCGACTCCGGGTCGAGCTCCCCGCACATCCGATCCAGCCGTTCGAGCAAGTTCGGAAACTCCGTCGAGGATACGGCTCCCGACCAGCCGAAATGGAGGCCATCGCGAGCGTCGACGCGCTCACGGCGCAGACGCCACCATTCCGCGGCGAAGCCAAGCGAGTTCGCGATGTGCCACACCGCGAGCAGCGACAGCCGCGCCGCAGCTCCGGCCACCGAGCGTCCGCGGCAAGCGTCACGGAGAAGCGTCGAATAGAACGCGGGCTCGATTGGCACGCGCCGTCCGGTCCTCAACGCCTCGTCCCGGTGAAACCGAAACGCGCCGCGGCCGTATGCCACGTTCTGGCGCCAGAAGCGGCGGAGGGTGAGCGCGCTCGCGTGCCGCACGAGCGCTTCTTGGACGTAGACGAGGTTGCGGCCGGTAAGTACCCAGCGGGCGCAGAAATCTCGATCCTCTGAAGTCATGTACGCACCGTCGAAACAGCCGACTGCGAAGAAGTCTGTACGCGGGACGGCGAGGTTGTTCGAGGCGAAAAAGCGCGCATCGTCCGGCAGCCGGTTGTTGTGCGTATACCCGACCGTGATCACGAGTTGAGCGACGTCCGCGTATGGGTTTTCCGGATGCGCATTGATCGTGCATCCGCCAAGGCCGGAGCCCGGCTGGACCCGATGGGCGTCGACCAGGTTCCTCAGCCACCCCGAATCAGGCCTGCAGTCGTCGTCGGTGAAGACAAGCAGCTCGCCGGCGGCCTCTCTCGCACCTGTGTTCCGCGCCGCGCCTGGTCCCGCGTGCTGTTGAACGATCAGGCGCACCGAGAAGCGATCGCGTATGGGCTCGAGCAGCGGCGCGAGCGGCGTCGACCCGCCGTCGTCGACGACTATCACCTCGAACTGCGAGTGAGGGTAGTCGAACTCGCATATGGCCGCCAGACAGCCTGCGAGCGCGCCGGGCCGGTTACGCGTCGCGACGATGATCGAGCAATACGGCTCGGGGTCGGCGGTCACGCGTCGCGTCGCTCCCAGAGCTCCTGATCGCTTCGACGCAGGTAGCGCATCTTGTGCATCTCCAGGTCGAACAGGAGCGCGTCGTTCCCCGGCGTTCGAAACGCGTATCCGAGCGCTTCTCCCGCGGCACTGACAACGAGGGCGGCCGACAACACGGGCAGAAGTTGCGGAAGCAGCTCGCTCGAGCGCGCCACCCGGCGGATGTGGGCCAGGGCACGCCGGAGCCGCACGATCGGGATCAGCGGCGATCCGAGCGCGTACGCGAGACCGCGTGAACGCGGCCACTGACGCGCACGAATCGCAGCGAAGTTCCGTCCCGCCTCGAAGCGCTCGCGCATCGCGGCGGAGAACCTCGAGACGTTGAGGTGCTCGACGACGGCATCCGGCTCCATCGCGAGCTCGTGCCCCGCCGCACGCAACTCAGCGTGCATGAGGTTGTCCGCAGCCACGAGCTCATCCAGCCGCGCGCCGAGAGCGGTGAGGACATCGCGCTTGTAGGCGGCATTGTGGCCGGGCACGTCGTCGTGCGGCCCGCGCTCCGCCCGGTCGAGCCACGGCCCGTAGTCGAGGAGCAGACAGGCCCAGCTGACGAGCGACTGCGGGTTGGCGTTCGTGATCACCGGACCGACGACGGCCCACGGATTTTCGTGCGCCGAAACCAGCGCTTGGAGGTATCCCGGGCGAGGGTACGAGTGCGTCTCAGCAAAGACGACGAGCGGCGCGCGCGCCGCTCGAATCGCGCGCGCCCGCGCGGCGGGCACGTTCCACGCCTGTTCGACCTCGACGATCTGAACCGAGCCGAAACCTTCGAGCTCCGGCTCGTCGCCGGCGACTGCCGTTCCGCGCGGCACGGTCAGCACCAGCTCAACCCGTTCACTCCCCGCCTGAGTCCGGAACTCGGCGAGAACCGAACGAACCGTCGCCAGCGAGTCAGTGGGGAGCAAGATCGAGACGACCGGGGCGTTCGCGTCCATCACGACCGCGACTCCGCAGCCGGCTCCTCAAGCTCACGCCGCCGCAGGGTTTCTACCTCAACCGACTCTCGAGTGGCGGCAGAGAGGCCCGCGGCGAGGGCGATCTCTAGAGCGGCGACGCCATCTGCGACGCTCGCGCGCGGCTCCTCGTCAAATTTGATCGCGTCCGCAAACGCACGCCATTGCGCCGCATACGTCGCGGTGAACGCTCCCCCGCTACGGATCTCGGGAACATTTCGCAGGAGCTGGAGGAGAGAGGCGATGCCGCTCCGGACCCGCGTCGCGGGCGCGCCAGGGAGGCGCTCGAGGTCGGCTCGCTCGAGCCCGTCGACACGGTACAGATCGAGCGTCACCGAACCGGCATCGCCCCAGACGGAGAGCTCATTCGCGAAGCTCGTTCGGTCGGACGAGAGCGCCGTGAGATGCGCGTCGCCACGTGTCCTTGCGGAGACGGCGACGAGCTCGTCCTCCCTTTGGCCGGACGACGCTCGAGCGAAAACATCGACGACCTCGTCCTGAAGCAGGAATCGCCACAGGTCGAAGTGGTGGATCGCCTTGTCCATGAGGGCTCCCCCTCCCAGCCCTCCACGGGTGCGCCAGACGGGCAAGTCGCCTTGCTCGAGACGCGGATCGTTGAAGAGCGAGCTCACCGCTCGCACCGACCCGACTTCGCCCTCGCCGATCAACCGTCGCGCCTCCCTGACCGCACGATGCGAGCGGAGGTTGAACCCGACGGTCGTCTTCGTCGAGCTCGCTCCTGCGGCGTCCGCGATCGCGTCCGCCTCCTCGAGCGTCAGCGCGAGCGGCTTCTCGACGAAAAGGTGCTTTCCGCGCTCGAGCGCGGCCACGGCATACTCGGCGTGCGCGGCGGGGGGAACGCACACCGCGACCGCGTCGAGCGCCGGGTCGGCGACGAGCTCCTCCGGCGTGCGGTGGAGCCGCGGGATCCGGAAACGGCGAGCCGCGTGCTCGGCGGCAGCGACGTCAGCGTCCGCGACCGCCTCGACCCGAATCTGCTCGACGCTGGCGAGCGCCGGCAGGTGCGTGCCGACCGCGACGCGACCACACCCGATGATGCCGAGCCTGACCGGTTCGTAGCGCCTGCTTTGCCTCTTCTCCGCCCTCGCGTGCCGCATTGCAGTCCCTCATTCCTTCGCCGATCGCAGCTCATAGACCGCTGCACCTGGAAACTCCACGAGCTTCTTGCTGTCTACCGCTACGTCGGGAGAGCCGCCTGCCGCAGTAATTGCCGTCGACAGCGACTCCCCCACCAGCTCGTTCACGACCAGGTAGACGCGTCCTGTCGGCGCCGGTGGGATCGTACCGACCACGGAATACACGGACCGCCCGAGGCGGAAGAACGAATACTGCTCGACCGGCGCGGCGGTCGAGTCGACGACGAGAACGTCGCCGGGTTGAAGCCGCGGGACGACGTATCCGGCGATGAGATCTGCCGACGGTAACGGCGAGTACCCCACATTCGCGAGCCGTTCGTCTCGAACCTTCACTGCGAGCGAGACGGCAATCGCAACCGCGGCAGCGGCGACGGGGAGGTCGAAGGCTCGACGCTCGAGGATCCGGCGGATCGGCGGCCAGCCGATGAGGCCGCCGATTGCAACCGCCAAAAAGAGAGGCAAAAGCGCTAGCCAGACACGTGTGAAGGTGACGACACGATCAGCCACGAGCAACAGGCCGCCGAGCGCAGCCAGCGAGAACGCGAGCGGAAACGGACCGCGCCGCCAGAACGCAACACCCGCGATCGAAAACGTGAAGCCGACGAGAAGCACGTCCTGCGCGTATCCCGGGATCGCGAGCATCCATAGGTGCCACACCTCGCGCCAGACGGAGAGCGCGTCGGCTGAATAAGCACCACTAGCACGACCGCCCCCTCCAGGGGCCCCACCCAAGCTTCGATTCGGGTCCACCAACCGCAGGACGTCGCCGGCGATTGGTCCGTACAGGAGCGCCGCGAACGCGACCGACGCCACGACGGAGGCGGCAAGCGCGGGAACGAAGCGCCGAAGCGGCAGCGACGATTGCCCGACGAGCGCTGCTGTCAGGAGCGCGAGCACGATCGCGCCAAACGGATAGGCGAACACCGGCACGGTGTAGAAGCCGAGCGCGGCCGCGACGCTGAACAGCCCCCAGTAGGTCGGGTTCGTCGATCGCAAGAGCTGAGGCGCGAGCAGGAGCAGCAGAACCGCCAAAAGCGTCTCGATCTCGTAGCCGCGCGCATTCGTCGCGTACTCGACGAGTTGCGCGGATGCGGCAACGAGTGCCGCGACGATGAGAGCGGCCTGACGGCCCCACAGCCGAGCAGAAGCGAAATACGCAGCCGGGACGAGCAGGACGCCAGAAAAGAACACCGGCGCGCGAAGCACTCGCCACCCGTCCCCGAACAACACGTACGAGACGTGCATGAGCAGCGTGTTCAAGACGTGGTTGTTCGGGTCGTACGAGCGAAGGATGTCGTCGAGATGCCGCGACGCGTACGTGACGAACGTGTACGACTCATCCCAGCGCATCGGGACGTCGTAGAACTCGAGGCGTAACCAGACGCCGACGCCGACGAGCACCAGAAGGGCGACGATATGGAGCGCTCCTGCGCGCCGCGCGTCGCGAGCGAGCGCCGCACCCGTTTCACGAGCCGCGGCCGCAACCGACCGGCGGCCGATCACCGCAAGGACTACGACGAGCCCCGCCGCCATGAGCAACCACCAGAGCGGCATCGATTACGCGGGAAGAGGAACGAGCGCCAAAACAAGCACGCGAGGATCCGACAAAGTCAAACGTTGCCGTTTCGTGCGTCTGGGCCGCGGACGGTGGGGCTGCAGGACCTGCGTCTGCGGTCGCGCCAATGCGCCAACGCACCGACAGGAACGGCCGCGGCCGCGGTGAGATGGTGAACGACGTGGAGGCTGACGCCCGCGGCGCCTTCGAGCGGCCCTCGCCGGCGCACGAGGAGGACGTAGAAGGAACGGTTTAGACCGACGAGCGCGAGCAGGACCGCCGCGCCCTGGGCGGGCTTGCGTTTCGCGACGCAGACGACTCCGACGACGCAGAGAGACGCGCTGAGGCGATGCCGCCAGCCGAGATTCAGGCTCGTCACGCTCGCCCCATTTCTAATCAGGAGCTGCACCCACGGAATCCCGCGCGCGGCGAAGTCTGTGCGGAGCATGTCCAGAAGCGTCCAGCGCTTCAAGTGGGTACCGCGCACCTCCGGATCGAGCTGGATCCGGGCACCCGCCGCAGTAAGCCGGAGCCCGAGGTCAATGTCCTCTATAGACGGCCGCGGAAAAGTGTCCTCGTCGAAGCCACCGATCGAGAGAAAGGCATCACGGCGGACGGCGCCGAGGCCGGCCCAGAACGTGGTCGCGGGGCCGGGCGAGGTCGTGTGCATATGGTGGTGGAGCAGGTTCCGAAACGCCGAGACGACGCCTGGAGCAGACGGCGCGTCGTCGTACGACCCAAAGAGCGCAGCGAGACCTT
>Ga0126308_10000297_pt1 | contig 15271 bp, 14 predicted proteins | sample Plot55_FD_92533 | JGI IMG/M metagenome (GOLD analysis project Ga0126308, IMG submission 92533) | Serpentine soil microbial communities from UC McLaughlin Reserve, CA, USA - Plot55 | ecosystem: Environmental > Terrestrial > Soil > Grasslands | place: USA: UC McLaughlin Reserve, Lake County... | reverse complement strand
AGCTACGCGTCGTTCCCGCCGCCGCCTAGTGGCCCCGTTCGGCCGTTGCCTTCAGGGTCTGCGCAGCCTCTCGGTAGTCGGCAGCAGGAGGAAACCACGCAGGAAGCGGCTAGCGCACCTTCCTCGATCGTCGCGTCGGGGACCCTCGAGCAGGCGCAGAAGCCAGCGGGCTGGGACGCGCGCCGTCGTAAGTCGCCGCAAAGACCTTGAACCGGCGTGCCGGATGTCGTACAACTGTGTTGTTTGCAACAACCGCGGGGGGCCTACGGCAAAGGAGCCGCCATGCCAACTCCGCCGACCAAGCGCCGCATCCTCGTTCAGGCCGGCCACAACAAACCGATGCAGCCGGGCCACTTGTCAGAGACGGGTGCCAACGGCGAAGCCGAACTAGTCGCGCGGATCCAGAAGCGCCTCGTCGCGATCCTGCAGAGTGACACGCGTTTTGAGCCACTGCCGAAGCCGGGCTTGATTCCGAACGGGACCAAGGCCGACGCGGCCCTGTTTCTTCACGGTGACGGCGCCGGGCCGACCGCGACCGGCTTCTCGTTTGGCTTCCCCGACGCAGCTGTCAACAAGAAGCTGGCCAACCTGATCGCGGCCGAGTTCGCGAAGATCCCCGGCCATCCGCACCGACGGCAGGACAACGGCACAGTGGACGCCCACCATTACTACGGCTTTGGCCTGGTGGCCTCGAAGGGACCGGAGACGCTGATCGAACACGGTTTCCTCAGCAACCCGACCGAGAGACAGTGGCTGCAACGCCATGTTCCGCAACTCGCGCGTGCCGAGTACGTCGCGATCTGTCGCTTCTTCGGTCTGACGCCGGCTGAGCCGGGTGGCACCCCCTCGGGCGAAACGTTGACCGCGAACTCGACCATCCTGGCGGCCCCTCGGGCGAGTGCGGCGCAGATGCGCCAGCATCTGATCAACCGGCACCGCGCTCATCCCGGCCAGAGTCGCCTCAAGGACAAGGCACTCGCGGACATCATCAACCTCTACGTGAAAATCTGTAAGTCAGTCGGCGTCGACCCGCTTGTTGCGGTCAGCCAGATGGAGCTCGAGACCGGGCACCTGACGTCGAAGGCGTCTCAGCCGCCGCGGCGCAACCCGGCCGGAATCGGGATCACCAGCGCATCAGCGCAGGGCGTCTCGTTCCCGAGCTGGAACAAGGCCGTCAGGGCGCACGTCGGGCGGCTCGCTGCGTACGCGATTCCCAAGGGAAAGGGAACCCAGGCTCAGAAGGCCTTGATCGCAGAGGCACTGGCGGTGCGAGCCCTGCCCGACTCGAAGCGCGGGGTTGCGGTTCGGCTCAAGGGGCTCTCGCATAACTGGGCGGAGGATCCGAAGTACGCCAACAAGATCGCGACGATCGGGAAGGAGATCCACGCATAGCGCGCGCCGTTAGCGATGGTCGGGCGGACGAGCCCGATGCTCCGCGCGTTTGTTGAGGACCGGAGCTCGCGTCAGACGAAGAGCGCTGACACGCGTACCTTCAAGCAGCGAAACCGAGTCCGGTGCGGCACGGAACGACGAAGGAGGCCAAATGAACACCGTGCTCGCACGACTTCGCCCGGGCCACGCCGACGGAGACGCCGCGGCCGTCCGCGAGCAGACGGAACACCGAGATGTGCAGCAGGTGACGTTTCCCGACCTCACCTGGGACCACTTCCACTGGGAGCATCTAAGGCGCACGGGCGAGTGCGCCCAACCGAAAGCCGCACGCCGCTATCGCGAGACAAGAGCCGCCTTCGAGGCCAGGTACGGCGAGATCGTCGGCGAGTACTGGTCGATCGTGGAACCATCTGGGGTCGCACTCACGCTCAAGAATGCGCCCCTCTCACTGAGCCCGTTCATCAACGACAGGCGTCAGTTCCACCGGTCCACTGACTGGGTAACGCGACATAACCCGCCGCTGGCGGACGTGCTGTTCGACTGCGAGAACCTCGCGATCCGCATCAGCGAGGTGTTGAGGTACACGAGCGAGAGTGTTGGCCTGAGGAGGATCATGGCCGTTGCGAGCCACGTGCTCGGGGTGATTGACCGCTACGAAGGCAAGGTGGACAAAGCTGAGGCAACGCGCATCGCCGCCGAGGAAAACCATGAGCTCCGGGAGATCCGCGACTACTACCGCCGGGCGGGCGTGCGGATCGGCCTAACGGTCTACACGCAAGGGATGATCATCGGGCTGTTCCTGATGGCCCTTCTGCTCGCGCTCGTCGTAGTGCCGCTCGTCCTGTGGAACTCGGTCGAGTGGGACAGCCACCTGCACGAGATCGTGATCTCGGGCGCTGCCGGCGCAATCGGCGCGCTCGTCAGCGTCCTCCAGCGAATTTCATCGGAGAAGTCAAAGTTCACTGTCCACTACGACCTCGGCAAGCGCACGCTCTACATGCTCGGGAGCTACAGACCGGTCCTGGGAGCGGTCTTCGGCGTCTTCACTTACTTCGTGCTCGCCAGCGGAATTCTCCAGACGGAGCCACCGAATGACACTAAGGCCTTGTACTACTACGGCTCGCTTGCGTTCGTCTCCGGCTTCAGCGAGCGCTTTACGCAGGTGCTGGCCAAGAGCGTTGAGGGCTTAGTGCCCGCTCAGGGAACGACGGACGAATCGGATACCGGCGCACGGTCAGGCGTGCAGGATGAGGGAACCGCCGGTGCGGGGTCGTGAAGAACCCGAGGCCGAGAGCCGAGCGCTGAAGGCCAAATTGCTTGGACGAAGGCCTTGCCCCCCGTTGCGGCAGTCCGGGACAGAACGTCGTCAAATCCATGGGGATCTCTTCGAGTCCTTCCGGAGGTGCGGATCCTTCGCCGCGATACGTGATTCCGTCGAGACCGTCACGCGGCGATGACGAGGCCCGTCCTGCCACAGCCCGGGCCCAACTCTTCGAACGTTCTGACTAGCGCGCCGTTGACGGTGGGGGCGCCAGCTGGAGATGTCAAGGAGTTGCGGCTGGGCCTCGTTTGCTATGGCGGCGTATCGCTCGCCATCTACATGCACGGGATCACGAAGGAGATCCACCGCGCTGTTCGCGCGTCGGCGCTCGAGGAGCGCAGCCAACCGTCAGACGAGGACGCGAAAAGTGAGCACGCCTATCGCGGGCTGCTGCAGTCATTGCGCAAGGAGCGCGACGTTCATACGCGGATCGTGGTCGACGCGATTGCTGGCTCGTCAGCAGGCGGGATCAACGGCATCTTTCTCGCCAAGGCACTCGCGCGCGACCTAAACCAGGACTCGCTGCGCGATCTGTGGTTCGACCATGGCGACCTCGTCCGGATCATCAACGAGCCGAAAGGTTTCGGCGGGTGGGTTCAGGAACGGCTCGCGGAGCTGGTTCCACTTGGTGGCGAAAAAGCCGTCCCGGACGACGAGGCGCGGGAGAAGCTTCTCGTGGCGGCACTCCACGTCTACGCGCAGCCGCTGCTCGACGGAGACGAGATGTCTAGGCGGATCTACGAGGCGCTTGGCGGCATGGAACCCGGAGGGGACGCGCAAGCCCCTCGGGCTGCATCGCTCGTGCCGGACCGGCATCTCCTCGAGCTGTTCGTCACGGTCACCGATTACTCCGGCTACCCGCGCCGGCTTCCCATCGCCGACCCGCGGGTCGTCTCCGAACAGCAGCATCGGCACCTGCTCGAGTTCCGCTACCGCTCCGACCAGAGCAACGACTTCAGCGCAAAGGAGAACGGCGCGCTTGCGCTGGCCGCGCGCGCGACGCCAAGTTTGCCGGTTGGGTTCCAGCCAGTCCATGTCGGCACGTTTCCCGGCGTACTCGAGGGCGCAACGAGTTCACAAAGCGTAGAGCGGTTCTTCCGCGCCTATGTGCTAGCGGAAGCCAAGCCCGGTTGGGCGCAGCTGATGGACGGTGGCATCCTCGACAACAAGCCGTTCGGCCCGGTGCTGCGCGCGATCAGGCAGCGGCCAGCGGCGAACGAGGTCGACCGCTACCTCGTTTTCCTCGAGCCGGACCCGAAGCCCGCCATTACGCCGGAGGAGGAACCGCCGGCGCCGAAGCCGATTGTCGCTGCCCTGGCCGGACTGACGGGACTCCCGCGGAGCGAGACGATCCTCGACGAGTTGCACGATCTGCTCAAGCGAAACGAGTACGTCCGCACCGTGCGCGACACAATCGAGGCGAACTGGACCCCCGTCGAAGAGCAGGTGCTCAAGCTCGTCGGCGATCTCGAGGACGCGCCGGCGCCGGACGACGCGCAGCTGAAGGACGTGAGCGACCGCATTCACACGGCCTCGAAGACCCTGACGGAGCTCGCCTACCCGATCTACGTCCGCCTGAAGATCTCCTCGGCGATCGACGCCTTCGCCGACGCGGCCTGCCTCACGTGTAGCTACACCGATTCGTCGAACCAAGCTTTCCTCGTGCGGGCCGTCGTTCGCAGCTGGGCGCGCCGGCGCCAGCTCTTCCAGCACGAGCAGCCAACGACCTCGGAGCAACTGAAGTTCGTTCGCGACTTCGACCTCGCCTATGCCGAGCGGCGGCTGCAGTTCGTGATCGCAGGCGTCAGCTGGCTTTATCGCAGCCTCGGTACGCCGGGCAGCCCCACGCGGCAGCAGCTCGACTCCGTCAAAGAACGGTTGAGCGTCGCCGTAGCCAATCTCGAATGGCTCATCTCGGGCAGGGGATTCGCGGGCGAGGTGCTCGGCGGAGTCCACACCTGCTTTGGCGAGGAACGCGTGCAGAAGCACCTGGAGCGGCACGAGTTCGATACCGACGACTTTCTCGACCAGCACGGAGACGAGCTGAACAATCTGAACGACGCGCTCCGGACGTTTCTTGCGGTGGAGCTGAAGAACTTCACGCCCGACCTGTACGGCGACTTGCTCGAGCTCACGTCCAAGTGGCCCGAAGGCGTCGCGACGAAGAAGATCCGTCGCGACCTGCTCATCCGCTACCTGGGCTTCCCAATCTGGGACGCGCTGCTCTACCCGCTGCAGGCGTACACGGAGCTCAGCGAGCGCGACGCCGTACGCATCGCCCGGATCAGCCCGCTCGACTCGACGATGCTCCGGGCCACGCGGGGTCAGACGAAGGTGCTCGGCGCGCAACTGGGCCACGCGTACGCCTTCTTCTCGCGCGAAGCGCGCGAGAACGACTACCTGTGGGGTCGACTCGACGCGTCCGAGAGCGTCGTACGGCTCCTGCTGACGAGACGAACGCCTGATGACACCGTCATCCCCGGGACGGAGCATCCCGACTACCAGCAATGGTGCAAGGCGGCCTTCGGCGCCGTCCTCGACGAGGATGAACCGCATCTTCCGACGATCAGGGCCGACGTAGCGATGCTCCGGCAACAGGTCGATGCGTTGTAGCGCGGCTCCTCGTCGCTCGCGATGCAGGCCGCTAGTCATCCGACCGAGGCTCGCAGGACAGTGGCGCGCGTACCTGCCCCCCAGTATGCTCGGCCTTCCTAGGCAGCCGCATTGGCTTCTTTGGTCTGGACACAACGCCAGGACATTGGCCCGAGCGCTCGGTACGGTCATGCGCTCGCATGGGACAAAGTCGCAGAAGACGTGCTCCTGGTTGGCGGGCAGGGGCCTGGCGATCTGCACCGCGACACGTGGCGTTGGAATGGAGCGACGTGGACGCAAGTGGAGGACATCGGGCCTCCGGCGCGCGCCGAGCACGCGCTCGCCTCTGACTCCGCGCGCTCTCGCGTTGTCTTGTTCGGCGGTAGGAGCGGCAGCGGCCCGCTCGCCGACACATGGGAGTGGGACGGCACAGCTTGGACACAAGTCGCAGACACCGGACCGAGCGCCCGTAGTCGCCATGCCCTTGCGTACGATTCTGCACGGTCGCGCGTCGTGCTCTTCGGCGGTGAGGACGCGAGCGGACTGCTCGGCGACACCTGGGAATGGGATGGCGATGGCTGGACGCAGGTCACAGATACCGGGCCCGCCGCTCGCGCCGGTCATGCCATGTGTTTCGAGAGCCCGGCGGCCCGTACCGTGCTGTTCGGCGGCTCAGACGGATCCGACACGTGGACGTGGAACGGCAGCGAGTGGACGGCGATCAATGATGTCGGCCCCGAGCCGCGTCAGGCGACGGCGCTCGTATTCGCAGGGACGATCACCATCCTCTTTGGCGGGATCGATCCCACGTTGACGGTCCTCTTTGATGCGACCTGGCAGCTAGAGGGGGCCGACTGGACTGAGCGTCAAGACATCGGCCCTGCGGACCGCCAAGGTCACGCGATGACGTACGACGAGACCCGTCAACAGGTTGTGCTCTTCGGGGGGAGCGCGGCGCCGTCAGCCACGGCGACCACAGGCGACCTCTTCTCGGACACTTGGGAACTACCTTCCCCCGCCGCGCCTGGGATGACAACAACACCCCGCCTAGTCGCTTTCGGCGTTAGCCCCGACGTCGTGCCGCAGGGAGTGCCGTTCGTGCTCCAGGTACTCCTTGACCAACCAGCGCAGGTAAGCACTTCGGTCATGGTTGGGGTTACTACCGGTGCCGGGATGTTCAGCGAGGACGTTCAGGTGGAAGCGGGCTCGACATCCGGTTCGAAATCTGTGAACCCTCCAGTAGGGCTTCTCTCGCTCGGCAACAACCTGCTCACCGCGACTCTCGACGGGGTGAGCTTGACAGCTTCACTCCAGGTCCAGTAGCAACTCACGAGATCGCCAATGTCGTGACCGTCGCGGCTGCGCCGATTCCGGCCCGGCCCGTCGCAGAGCATGACGCGCTCGCGCGTTGCTACCCGCGCAGTATCTCGCGCCAAGGAACAGGACCGACGACCTCCCGCGAGGTAAAGGACCTTGAGCGCAGGCTGACCTCAAGTGCAATCGACGGGCGAGCTTGCCGCAGGCCGCAACCCGCGCGACCTGCTCGACGCGATGCTGGCGACGCCGTCGCCGGTGCTGACCCTCTCGGTCTGGCGCGACCGCTTCATCGCCTCGCGGATCGACGTCGACGACAACACGAGCAAGAACTACCCCAGCGCGTTGAAGAAGGCCTGCGAGGCCTTCGGCGACCGCGACCCGGCCACGATCACGGCCGACGAGGTCGCGTCCTGGGTAGCGGAGCTCGCGCAGAGCTACAAGCCAGGGACGATCGCGCTCTACCTGCTCTCGCTGCGGATGCTGTTCGACTTCATCGGCCTCGAGCCGAACGTCGCCCGCGATCCCCGGATCAAGAAGCCGAAGCAGGTACGGGAGGAGCCGCAGCCGCCCTCGGCTGAGCACTTCGCCGCGATTCTCGAAGCGCTGGGGGAGCGCTGGAGGCTGCTGTTCGTGACGATCGAGCAGGGAGCACTCCGGCTCGGTGAGGCTGTGGCGCTGCGCTGGGGCGACGTCGACGCGGCGAACCTGCACCTGCGGCTGCCTCGCTCTGCGACCAAGCGTGACCAGGCCCGCTGGGTTTACCTGCCTGCATGGCTGATCGAGACGATCGAGGAAGCCTGCCCGCTTGAGGATCGCGTCCCGGAGCGGCGGGTGTTCGGAGGAATCACCGAGGCGAGCGCCTACCAGGCGATGTTGCGCGCCTGCCGGAACGCGAAGGATCCGCACTACTCGCCACACGACCTGCGCCATCGCCGAATCACGATCTGGCATCAATCGGGGGTGCCGGCGCGAGAGTTGGCCGAGCGAGCAGGCCATGCGCGCGCCTCGATGAGCCTCGACGTCTACTCGCACGTGATGCCGCCCGACGAGGTCACGAGCGAGCGACTTCTGGCCCTGATCGAGCCCTAGAACGGCGCCGCCGTGTGGTCTCGGTGTGGTCTCGTCGGCGGAAGCGCGCCGCAAGCCCGCATTCCGTCACGGTGCTTGGACTAGTTGGTGTAGTCCTCCACCGGGCCCTGAGTCTAGACGCCGGCCCGCCGAGACCGACTACACGCTGGAACCCCGAGACCTGCAGCACGATCAGGCTGATCGCGGCGGTGAAGCAAAGGCGACGAGGCGTTCAGCCCATGCGCCGCAACGCGCCGTCGGCAACGGCGAGCTCCGCCACGAACGTGTTCCGGATGTCTGGGCCGAGCCGGCGCGCCTCGGCGTGTGTCGTGCCGTCGGCGAAGGCGAACGCTGCGCGGATCGGGCCCCCGTGCGTGACCGCGAGCACCCGTTCCCCCTCATGCGCCGTCGCAAGTCCGAGCAGCGCGGCCACCGCCCGCCTGCCCATCTCCTCGTAGGTCTCGCCGTCGTCCCAGCCCTGGCCGTAGGCGAGCCACCGGGCGAACTGCTCGGGGAAGCGCTGCTCGATCTCCGCGCGCGTGAGCCCTGACCATGAACCGACGTCGACCTCGCGCAGGCCGTCCACCGTGACCGGCTCGAGCCCGTGCGAGGCGGCGACGATCTCTGCGGTCTCGAGTGCCCGCCGCAGTGGGCTCGAGTACACCGCGGCGAGCTTCTCCGCCGTCAAGGCGCGGGAGAGGTCGACGGCCTGGGCGCGGCCCGTTCGGTTCAGCGGCGGGTCTGCGTGTCCCTGGAAGCGGCCCTCGCGGTTCCAGTCGGTCTCGCCGTGGCGGGCCAGGAGGATCGTCGTCACGGCCGCACTAGAGTACTCGCCCGTGGACCTCGGCCTGCGAGACCGCCTGTGCCTCGTGACCGGCTCGACGGGCGGGATCGGGCTCGCCACTGCGCGGCTGCTCGTCGACGAGGGCGCGCGCGTCGCCACATGCGGGCGGAGCGAGGCCCCCGGGGTCGGGGAGGCGCTGCACATTCAGGCCGACCTGTCGGCGCCCGGCGAAGCGGAGCGCGTCGTCGCGGAGGCCGGCGAGCTCGACGTGCTCGTCAACAACGTCGGCTACGCCGAGCAACGCGACTTCCTGTCGCTGACCGACGAGGAATGGGACGAGGCCTGGCAGCTCAACGTGATGAGCTACCTGCGCGCGATCCGCGCCGCCGTTCCGGGAATGCGCGAGCGCGGCGGCGGCGTGATCGTGAACGTCTCCTCCACGGCCGGCAAGCGACCGTCGGCTGGCATGCCGGAGTACTCGGTGACGAAGGCGGCTGTGCTCTCGCTTTCGCGGCTGGTCGCCGACCTCTACGCCGGCGACGGGATCCGCTGCAACGCAATCGCCCCGGGGCCGACTGCTACCGAGGCGTGGCTCGGGGAGGGCGGGCTGGCCGATCAGCAGGCCGCGAAGAGCGGGAAGACTCGCGAGGAGGTGCTCGTAGCGGTCGGAAAGGGGCGGCCGCTGGGCCGCCTCGCCGAGCCGGAGGAGATCGCCGCGGTGATCGCGTTCCTTTGCTCCGACCGCGCCTCGTACGTGACCGGCGCGGCCTGGAGCGCGGACGGCGGGACCGTCCCGATCATCATCTGAAGCGCCACGTTCGCGGTCGCCGCGGCTGTGGACGAAGAGTCACGAACCCGGCGCCGGGGCGACACAGACGCGTCACGCCGCGCGCGGTATCGTCGACCGCGAGGGAGGCGGGTCGATACCCCGCCCTCAGTTGAGGGCGGGGGTGCGCGCCGGCGATGTGGTTGCCCGGTGGAGGGGCTAGCATCGGCGTCGTGCCCGAGCTTGCCGGACGGACTGCCGACGCCTTCAAAGCGGGCGTTCGCGAGCACGAAGAGCGGTGGCTCTCGCCGCTGGCGGTGCGGTCCTACGAGACACGCGGGCGCGCGCGCGAGGAGGAACCGTGCCTGCTGCGCACGCCCTTCCAGCGCGACCGCGACCGCATCGTCCACACGAAGGCCTTCCGCCGGCTGATGCACAAGACGCAGGTCTTCGTCGATCCGGCCGGCGACCACTACCGCACTCGGCTGACGCACACGCTCGAGACGACCGGCATCTCGCGCGGGGTCGCGCGGGCGCTCCGGCTGAACGAGGACCTCGTCGAGGCGATCGGGCTCGGTCACGACCTCGGGCACACGCCGTTCGGCCATGCGGGGGAGGAGGCGCTGGACAAGCTCCTGCAGGAACGTTTCGGCCGAGGCTTCCACCACAACGAGCACTCGCTGCGGGTGGTGGACGTGCTGGAGCGCGACGGGCGCGGGCTGAACCTCACCGAGGAGGTTCGCGACGGGATCCTCAACCACACGGGGCCGAACGAGCCGGACACGCTCGAGGGCAGGATCGTCCGTCTGGTCGACCGCATGGCCTACATCAACCACGACATCGACGACGCTGTGCGCGCGGGAGTGCTGGACCCGGCCGAGCTTCCGGGGGACGAGATCGAGCTTCTCGGCCCGACCGGGTCGCGCCGGATCGACGCGCTCGTCCACGACCTCGTCGAGAACTCGGCGCACGAAGGCGACATCCGTCAGAGCGAAGAGGTCGGCGCCGCGATGCTCGCGCTGCGCTCGTTCATGTTCGAGCGGGTCTACCTCGGCGACGCCGCTCGCGCCGAGCATGCCAGGGCGCGCGCGACGGTGCAGCGAATCTTCGAGCACCTGCTCGAGCGCGGCGACCCGGTCGACGACGCGGTGGACTACGTGGCGGGGATGACCGACCGCTTCGCTCTGGGCTACGCGGAGTCCCTCGGGTAGTGGCCCGCATTCGCGAGGCGTCGGTGCGCGAGGCGGTCGATGCGGCCGACATGGTCGAGGTCGTCTCGGCCCGGACGCAACTGCGCCGCTCGGGAGCGCGCTGGACCGGGCTCTGCCCGTTCCATGACGAGAAGACGCCGAGCTTCTCGGTCAACCCGGCCGACAAGCTCTTCTACTGCTTCGGCTGCGGAAAGGGCGGCGACGTGATCAGCTTCGTGCGCGAGACGGAGCAGCTCGACTTCGCGCAGGCCGTCGAGTGGCTGGCCGAGCGCTACCGGGTGACGCTCGAGTACGAGGAGTCGTCGCCGGAGCAGGACGCAGCGCGCGGCCGGCGCGCGCGGCTGCTCTCGCTGCTCGAGCAGGCGACGGCCTTCTACGAGCGCTGGCTGTGGGAGTCGCCGCGCGGCGAGACGGCACGCGCCTACCTCGCAGGCCGAGGCCTCGAAGACGAGGTCTGCCGCGAGTACCGGCTCGGCCTCGCGCCGGGCGGCGCGACGCTCACGCGCAAGGCCCGAGAGAAGGGGTTCACCGCCGCCGAGCTCTCCGCCGCCGGGCTCGTGAACCGCCGCGGCAACGACTACTTCAACGGCCGGCTGCTGTTCCCGCTCCCCGACGCGCGCGGACGCGTACGCGGGTTCCAGGCGCGCAGGCTGCGCGAGGACGACCCGCTGCGCGCGAAGTACGTCAACTCGCCCGAAGGCGAGCTCTTCCGCAAGGGCGACCTGCTCTACGGCCTCGACCGCGCTCGCAGCGCGATCGCCAAGCAGGAGCGGGCGATAGTCGTCGAGGGCAACACCGACGTGCTCGCGCTGCGGCAGGCCGGGCTCGAGCCGGTCGTCGCGTCGATGGGCACCGCGCTGACGGAGCGGCAGCTGAAGGAGCTCTCCCGTCTGACGCACAGAGCCTGGCTCTGCTTCGACGGCGATGCGGCCGGCGAAGCGGCGACCCTGCGCGGGATGGAGCTCGCGGCCGCTCAGGGGTTCGACGTGCGCGTCGTCACGCTCCCGCCGGGCCGCGACCCGGCCGATCTCGCCGGCGAGTTCGACGAGCTGCTGGCGCGCGCCGAGAGCTACCTCTCGTACCGCGTGCGGCTGGAGATCGAGCGCGCGGCGGATCGCCAGGAAGGCTTCGTGCGCGTGCGCGAGGCCCTTGCACGCTTCGAGGACTCACCCGAACGGCAGGACGCGGTCCGGCTCGCCGCCGACCGGCTCGACCTGCCGAAGGAGACCCAGGCGGGGCTCGCCCCGCACGGACGCCGGGGGGCGACCGGCGAGATCTCCCCGCGCCTGCTCGAGAAGGGCGCGCGCCTGGAGCGCGACGCGCTTGCCGGCGTCGCTGCGCATCCGGCCCTGCGGGAGCTGCTGGCCGAGCTCTCGCCGGAGCACTTCGACTCGGAGCTCCATCGCCGTGCGCGCGAGCACCTGCTCGAGCCGGGCGCAACGCCGGCCGACGAGCTCCTGCCGCTGCTCGCCGAGCTGGACGCGCGGGCCGCGACCGAGGGCATCGACCAGGAGACCGCGAAGGAGCTTCTGCTCCGCCTGCGCGAGCGCCAGGTCCGGCGCGAGCTCGAGACTGCCGATCTCGAGCGGACGAAAGAGCTGCAGGAGCAGCTCGAGAAGATCCGAGCCACCGCGGCGAACCTCGCCTAGGAGCAAGGGGGCGCCCGCCCGGGCGGGCCGCAGCGACGCCAGCAACGGCGTCAAGCCCTTGAGCAAACAGGATCGAGCTGATCACGATCGACGCCACGATCGTGATCGTGAGCGTGGATTGCGCTTCGGAAGCGGTCAGCGGGCTCGACCTGACGCAGAGCGAGCTCGCGCCTCGCGCCCGTAACCGTCGCCGACACGTCCTCGTTGTGACCCTGCTTAGCGGCATCGCGCTGCGGCAGTTCGCAAGCCAAGGAGGTGTGCTCTATGCCGTCATGGTTTTGGGTGTTGATCGCAGTCGCCCTGGTCCTGGTGCTCGGGATCGTGGTCTGGCGGCTCATGGCACGGCGGCGGTCGGGCAAGCTGCAACAGCAGTTCGGCCCGGAATACGACCGTACGGTCGGCGCCACTACCGCGCGCTCTTCGATGACCTGGTCGAGCCGGGCGCAGACGACGATTCCACCGCGCGTGAACGCCTCAGAGACGAACCGGTCGCTGAGGCCACCGCCAACCGAGTGAAGAAAGGACGGTCCGTTAGATGGCAGACCACGAGATGAGTACCCGTGACCTCGCCGAGACCCGGGACAGGGGTGTATCCGAAGCGCCGGACGAGACGAAGGAGGGAAGGTCGGATCAGAACGCAAGTGCAGAGCCGACTGGAGAAGAGGACACGCTCGACGAGATGGCGCCTACCGACGAGCCCTCGGCGCGCGAGCCGGATGGGATCGACGAGCACGCAGGCGATCCGCACGCTGGGCCTCGACGCGACGACACTCCCGAGCAGGCCGACTCGGAGTCGGGCTCGGTCCCCGGGGCCGCGGCCTCCGGTCCGTCGGCCGAAGAGCGAGGTCCGCTCTTGCCCCAGGACCAGAGCGAGCGCTTCACGGGGCGCTGGCAGGAAATCCAGACGGGCTTCGTTGACGAGCCCCGCGAATCGGTCGCCAAGGCCGACGCGCTCGTTGCCGAGTTGATGCAGGAGCTGGCGGCCAGCTTCTCTGACGAGCGAGAGCGGCTGGAGTCGCAATGGGAGGGCGGCGACGACGTCTCGACGGAGGATCTCCGTGTCGCTCTGACGCGCTACCGCTCCTTCTTCGACCGGCTCCTGTCCGCATAGGCCAAAACGCGCGGAGGGTGCGCGCGAGCAGCTTCTCGCATCAGCATCCTCCGCGTGATTCGGCGTTGCATAAGCGGCGGGGGTTGGTCTTGGGTGGAACGGGACACTGCGGCGCGTTGCCGGCGTGCACATTCACGGGCAAGCAGCAGGCCAGCCCGTCGGCAGCCTAGGACGGGCGGCGGGCGGCGCTGCCCGGCAACCGGGGCAGGCCGGGCACTAGACGGGCGAGGCCGCGCAGGGCTCGAGCAGGCAGCGGGAGAAGCCGCGGGGACTGCAGGCGCAGACGCACCCGCAGCTGGTGGCGGGGACGGTGGCGGCGCGGGTGGCTCGACGCGCGGCACACGTAAGACGAAGCAGGGACCCAAGCGCGGCTCGACGCGTCCAGGTGGCGGGAACTCAGCAGAGGTCGCTCCTCGTCCAAGAGCTCGAGCAGGCGCTCCTCAGGAGCGACGCGCAAGCGCAGCAAGCTCGGCTCGTGACCGCACCGGACTTCGAAATCAAGCTCGAGCGCGCGATCGCGCGCTCGAGGTAGTAGGCGCGGCGCGTCCCGGCGCGGGGCCTGTTGCTTCATTCCCCGGCTACAATTCCGCCCGCTGAGCACCGTTCCCCGGTAGCTCAATTGGCAGAGCATCCGGCTGTTAACCGGAGGGTTGTTGGTTCGAGTCCAACCCGGGGAGCTTCGACTCTCGCACGGAAGCGGGAACCCACATCTCTCCATGGGTCAGTCGTGCTCGCCGAGGTCACACGAGCGCGGCTGGTGCCCACCTCCGTGCCACCTTGAGACGTGGCGGGTTAGCGCCAAGTAAGAGGACCTCGGGCGGTGCCATTCGCTACGCCTGCTGGCCGCTGGCGAGATCGATGTTTAGGTATGTCCGCGAGGGACAGACCGGTCTGACCACGGATCTGGTCGAAGGACTTTCAGGGGTCTGCTGTACCGGGTCAGGGTGGTGCGAGGAAGGGTCTAGTTCACCGATAGCACCCACAAGGGGGCAGCATGTCAGCAACAGAAACCGCTGAGCGGCGCCGCATGGCGGCGTCGTACAGCGACACTCGCCTGGCGCGTGGCGACGACCAAGAACGCGCTCAAGACGACGGAGTTCTTCGCGATGGTCGCCGTCAACGCAGCGATCCTGATCGCGGCCTGGGTATCCGACTCGCTCGTGGGCGGCGAAGACGCGCTCAAGCGCGACGAGCACTGAACCCGACGTTCGGAAATCACGCCAGAAAGGGGGGCTCATGACAGAGGCAACGCACGAGACGGGCGAGCAGCAAGGGCTCGTAAGCCAGGCGTCGGCGACGGTCGATCACGCCACCTCGGCGGCGCAGGAGAAGGCAACAGACCTGCGCGAGAAAGGTTCGGCACGAGTTCGCGCTCAGCTCGATCAGCGCTCGACGCAGGTCGGCTCAGAGCTGCGGTCGCTGGGAGACGCGCTTCGCCGCAGCGGCCAACAACTCAGCAGCGAGGGCAACAGCAACGCGTCGCAGCTGACGACGCAGGTTGCGGATCGGATCGATCGCGTTGGCAGCTACCTCGAGCAGAAGCGCGGTGACGAGGTGCTGCGCGACATCGAAACGTTCGCGCGACGGCGGCCCTGGATGCTCGCCGGGATCGGGCTCGTGGCGGGCGTGGCTGCTGCCCGTTTCACGAAAGCGTCTTCGGAGCGGCGATACGCCGCCCACCGAGAGACGGACGGGTGGCAGACACGGCCGGAGGGGTCGCCTCCCGAGATCCCGAGCGGAAGCGGCAGCGTTGGCAGCGAGCCCCCGCCTCTCGGGGCTGAGGTCGCTCGGCCTTCTGACGATCCGCTTGCCCGCGACCGGAACGGCGGGGGGTAACCGCGATGCAGGCGAGCAATCAAACGGACAACGAACTGCGTGAGCGTCCTCTCGGAGAGGTCGCAAAGGATCTGACAAGCGATCTGTCCCTGCTGGTTCGCCAGGAGATCGACCTGGCGAAGGCCGAGATGACCCAGAAGGGCCGGACCGCGGCACCGGGCCTCGGCATGTTCGGCGGCGCCAGCATCGTCGCCGTCTGTGCAGCCGGTGCGCTGACGGCCAGT
>Ga0126308_10000295_pt1 | contig 15366 bp, 13 predicted proteins | sample Plot55_FD_92533 | JGI IMG/M metagenome (GOLD analysis project Ga0126308, IMG submission 92533) | Serpentine soil microbial communities from UC McLaughlin Reserve, CA, USA - Plot55 | ecosystem: Environmental > Terrestrial > Soil > Grasslands | place: USA: UC McLaughlin Reserve, Lake County... | reverse complement strand
GATCGTGCTGAACCAGTCCACCGTCTCAACGCTCCCGCCAGACGACCGCGCGGACCTGCGGCCGACGTTGTCGATGCGCGGCATCACGAAGCGCTTCGGCGCGATCGCCGCGCTGACCGACGTCTCGTTCGACGTCCTGCCGGGAGAGGTGCATGCGCTGCTGGGCGAGAACGGCGCAGGGAAGTCGACGTTGATGAACGCCGCGTCGGGTGCGATCGCGCCCGACAGCGGCACGATCGTGTTCGCAAGTGACAGCTTCGACAGCCTCACGCCCGCCCTGGCTCAGGACCTGGGGATCGCGATGGTGCACCAGCACCCGGCGCTGATGCCGGACATGACGGTCGCCGAGAACATTCAAGTCGCGGTCGGGCGCGCGCATCTGCGTCGCCGCGACCCCGATTCGACGAAGGCGATGCGCTCGCTGCTCGACGACGTGCACTTCTTCGGTCATCTCGAGGACCGCGTCTCGTCTCTCAGCGTCGCGCGCAGGCACTTGCTCGAGCTGGCGAAGGCGTTCGCGGTCTCGCCGCGACTGCTGATCCTGGACGAGCCGACGGCGCCGCTCTCGCAGGATTCCGTCGAGCTCCTCTTCAGGGTGGTCCGCAGGTTCGCGGGCGAGGGAACGGCCGTCGTCTACATCACCCATCGCCTCGCGGAGGTCCGCGAGATCGCGGACCGCGTCACCGTGCTCCGCGACGGGACGCTGCGCGGGACGTCCGCCGTCAGGAGCATCTCCGACGCCGACCTCCTCGCGATGATCATCGGACGCACGCTCGAGACATCGTTCCCGCCCAAGCAGACGTCGGGCCCGGATGTGGCGCCGCTCCTGCGTGTGGAGAGCCTGAGCGGCAACGGCTTCGAAGACGTCTCGTTCACCGCAGCCGAGGGCGAGATCGTGGGGGTCGCGGGTGTCGTCGGCAACGGCCAGCCGGCGCTTCTTCGCGCGCTCGCCGGGCGCGCCGCGTCGACCGGCTCCGTGAGCGTCGACGGGAAGCGGCTCTCCCGACGCGGCTTGCTGGGCAGCGCCGCGTACATGCCCGCCGAGCGTCTCACCGAAGGCTTGATGCTTTCCCTGAACGTCCGCGAGAACGCTGCGATCACCGCGCTCGACCGCCTGAGGCTCGGCCCGTTCATCAGCAGGCGGCGTGAGGTCGCCGCCGTTCGGCGCGAGCTGTCGGAGCTCGCCGTCAAGGCTCCGTCGCTCGAGGCACCCGTCTCGGCACTTTCGGGCGGCAATCAACAGAAGGTTGTGATGGGACGCGCGATGTTGTCCGAGCCCGCGGTCCTCGTCGCCGACGAGCCGACGCAGGGCGTCGACGTCGGTGCGCGCGCTGAGATCTACCGCATCCTCCGTGAGGTCGCGGCGCGCGGGGTGCCGGTCGTCGTCAATTCAAGCGACGCGAAGGAGCTCGAGGGCCTGTGCGACCGCGTCATCGTCATGTCGCGCGGCCACGCGGTTGCGACGCTCGACGGCGACGCCGTGACGGAGGAGCGGATCGTGCACGCCGCTGTCAGCGCGACGGCGCACGCCGCGCAAGAAGCGGCGCGGCGTGCACGCGCGACGCGCGTGTCACGCGTGGCGCGCTTCATCGAGGGTGACTACGCCCCCGTTGTCGTCCTCGCCGCCGTGATGATCGCGCTCGGTGCGTACGTCCTCTCGCAGAACAGCCGCTACCTCTCCGACTTCAACATCAACTCCGTCATGTTCGCCTGTGCGGCCCTCGGCTTCATCTCGCTGGGACAGACATTTGCGCTGTTGCTGGGCGCGATCGATCTCTCGGTCGGGCCGCTCGCCGGCTTCCTCGTCGTCCTCGCGTCGTTCTTCGTCGTGGACGGGAAGTCGCCCGGCGTGTGGGCGCTCGGATTCGTGCTCATGTTCTTCGCCGCCGTCGCTGTTGGGCTCGTGAACGGCACGCTGATCCGCTTCGCGAGGTTCACACCCGTGGCGGCCACGCTCGTCACCTATATCGCGCTCGGCGGCCTGGCCTTCACGCTTCGTTCCGCGCCCGACGGCTACATCGCCGCGTCCGTGACCAACGCGATCTCGACGAAGGTGGGTCCCGTGCCGATCGCGTTCGTCGCGTTCGTCCTCTGCGCGTTCGCCCTGGAGCTCGGGCTCCGCAAGTCGCAGTTCGGCATGCGCCTGCGCGCGGTCGGGTCGGACGAGGAGTCGGCGCGCCGGGTCGGCGTGCCGACGAACAGGACGGCCCTCCTCGGCTACCTCGGCGCCTCGGTGCTGACGCTCTTCGGCGCCGTCGTCCTGCTCGCGCAGCTCGGCGTCGGCGACCCCGGCCAGGGATCGGGCTACACCCTGACGTCGATCACGGCTGTAGTCCTCGGCGGCACGAGCCTCCTCGGCGGCCGCGGTACGTTCATCGGAACCCTGATGGGCGCCGGACTCAGTGTGCAGGTCCTGAACGCGACGGTCTTCCTCGGTCTCGACCAGAAGTGGCAGTACATCTTCCAGGGGCTGCTGATCGTCGCCGCGGCGGTCATCTACAGCCAAGTCCGCCGCAGCACGACGCGATCGCCGCGTCAGCCATGAAAGCCAAGCCAGCAGCAGCCAACGCTTCCGACGCACCGTCCGACCTCGGCCCGCGCCTCCGGGCGATTCGGCTCCGCCAGGGAATCGGGCTCCGCGAGCTCGCCCGGCGTCTCGATCTGTCGCCGAGCTCGATCTCCCAGATCGAGACCGGCAAGATCCGGCCGTCGGTTCGGACGCTCTACGCGCTCGCGTCGGAGTTCGGCGTCACCGTAGACGAGGTTCTGTTCGACCAGGTTCCCGCTGTGAAGCCGAGCGCCACGGCGTCGCGATTCGGCGCCTCGAGCTCGGCACCCGAGCCCGGCCTCGCGATCCAGCGCGCGGCCGATCGTCCGGCGATCGCGCTCAACTCCGGCGTCAAGTGGGAGCGCCTCATGTTCTGGGGCGACGAGGACGTCGAGTTCCTCGAGGCGACCTACGAGCCCGGTGGGGCATCCAGCCCCGACGACTCCTTCGTCCGGCACAACGGCCACGAGTTCGGCTACATCCTCAGCGGCACGCTCCGCGTCGTCGTGGGGTTCGACGACTTCGTCCTCGAGCCGGGCGACGCGATCACCTTCGCTTCGTCGACGCCGCACCGCCTCAGCAATGACGGGTCGGAGACCGTACGTGCGGTGTGGGTCGTACGCGGCCGGCGGGGAGCTGAGCCGGGCCGAGAGACGCCCACCGCCGCGAGTGAGCCCGCTGCGATCCGTGCCGTCGCGTCGAAGGACGCTCCCTCGATCACGAAGCGCAAGCGATGACGGACGGCACCGGCCGCGCCCTCGTCGTCGGAGTCACGGGCATCAGCGGCGGCAACCTCGCTCAGCGACTGCTCTCCGACGGTTGGGACGTCGCCGGTCTGAGTCGCCGCCCGGACACAGGCGACGGTCGGATCACGCCGCTCGCCGCTGACCTGCTCGACGCGGACGCCGTAGCGGCCGTGGTACGCGGTACTTCGCCGACCCACGTCTTCTACACAACGTGGGCGCGCTGCGCGACAGAGGCCGAAAACTGCGACGTCAACGGCCGGATGCTCCAGAACCTCCTCGACGCGACCGCCGCGGAGAAATCGGTGAGACACGTCGCCCTCGTCACGGGACTGAAGCACTACCTCGGCCCGTTCGAGGCCTACGCCAAGGTGCAGCCCGACACGCCCTTCTCGGAGGAGCAGGAACGTCTGCCCTACGAGAACTTCTACTACGTTCAGGAAGACATCCTGTTCGCGGCGGCGGAGCGAGACGGTTTCTCGTGGACCGTGCACCGGCCACACACGCTGATCGGCTGGGCGCTCGGCAACGCGATGAACATGGGCGTGACGCTCGCGGTCTACGCCGCCATCTGCCGCGAAACGGGCCGCGGCTTCCACTATCCCGGCTCGCGCGAGCAGTGGGAGGCCGTCACCGACGTCACCGACGCCGGCCTCCTCGCCGACCACCTCGTGTGGGCGTCGACGACGCCCGCGGCCGCGGGCCAGGCGCTCAACATCGTCAACGGCGACGTCTTCCGCTGGCGGCGCCTGTGGCCCCGGCTCGCGGCTGCGCTCGGCGTCGAGCCGGTACCGTTCGACGGGGAGCCGGCCCCGCTCGAGCGGCAGATGGCGGATGCAGCGGAGATCTGGCCAGAGATCGTGACGAAGCACGGGCTGCGCGACCTGGACGTCGGGAAGCTCGCCTCCTGGTGGCACACCGACGCGGACCTCGGCCGCACGGTCGAGACGTTCACCGAGATGGCACGCAGCCGGCGCCTCGGATTCCACGGCGTGCGCGACTCGGAATCGTCGTTCACCGACCTCTTCGCGCGTCTCCGCGCGGAGCGAATCGTGCCGTGACGGAGGACTGAGAGCTTTGCGCGCGCTTCGCTACCACGCTGCCCACGACCTCCGCATCGAGGAGGTCGCGGAACCCCGGGCCCCGGGGCCACGTGACGTCGTCGTCAGGGTCGCCACGTGTGGCATCTGCGGCACCGATCTGCACGAGTACGTCGCGGGGCCGATCGTGACGCCGGTCGAGCCGCACCCGCTCACGGGCGCGAAGAACCCGCAGATTCTCGGCCACGAGTTCGCCGGCGACGTCGTCGCGACCGGGCTCGGCGTCACGAGCGTCGCGGAGGGAGACCGGGTCGCGATCATGCCGCTCGCGTACTGCGGCACCTGCGCGTATTGCCGCCGCGGCCTGCAGCACCTCTGCGCCACGATGGGCTGCGTCGGGCTCTCGCACGCCTGGGGTGGGATGGGCGAGCTCGCAACCGTCGCCGAGTACCAGGTGGTGCGCCTTCCGGAGTCCGTCGACTACCGGCAGGGAGCGCTCATCGAGCCGACCGCCGTCGCCGCCTACGGCGTCGAGCGCGCCGGCGTCGCGCCGGGCGACCGCGTGCTCGTGACGGGAGCGGGGCCGATCGGCGCGCTCGCCGCCCTGTGCGCCCACGCCGCAGGAGCCGCGTCGGTCTACGTGTCGGAGCCCAACCCCGCGCGGCGTGCGAGGGCCGAAGAGCTCGGCGTCGCGACCGTGCTCGATCCGACCTCGGTCGACGTCCCCGAGCTCCTGCACGACGAGACGGGGGGCCTCGGCGTCGACGTCGCCATCGAATGCTCCGGGCACCCGAACGGGTTCAGCGCGGGGGTCCGCTCGTTGCGACGGCGCGGCACGCTCGCGCAGACCGGGCTCTTCGTCGGCGAGGCGTCGGTGGAGCCGATGCTCTGGTCGCTCAACGATCTGACGATCGTCGGCACCTGGTGCTACTGGGTTTACGACTTCGACCGGATCGCCGCGCAGATCGGGGCCGGCAGCCTGCCGGTCGAGCGCGTGATCACGAGCAACGTCCCGCTGGCGGACGCACCCGACGCGTTCGCACGCCTGGCGTCGGGCGCCGCCGACGAGATCAAGATCCTGGTCGACCAGTGAGGAGGCAACGACGATGAAGGCGCTCGTCTTCGAGGAGCCGCGGAGTGCCGCGGTCCGCGATCTCGAGGTTCCGGCGATCGCGGCGGACGAGGTACTCGTGCGCTCGCGCAACGTCGGCATCTGCCATTCGGACTTCGAGCTGTACGAAGGCCGCTACATCATCCCGGTCTCGTATCCGATCATCCCCGGCCACGAGTGGTCGGGCGAGGTCGCCGAGATCGGCGGCGCCGTGACAGGGCTGAGCGTCGACGATCGCGTCGTCGGCGAGTGTGTCGTCAATAACGGCGACGACCACTTCGGCTTCTCGATCAGCGGTGCGAATGCCGAGTTCTTCGTCGCCAAAGCGGCTTGGCTCCATCGCATCCCCGACGAGCTCTCGTTCAGCCAGGGCGCGTTCGTCGAGCCCTTCTCGGTCGCCTACAACGCGACGGTCGCGGCGGACGGGATCGATGCCGGCGACTCCGTCGCGGTGATCGGCGGCGGCCCGATCGGCCTCCTCTGCACGCTCGCGGCCGCGACGATGGGCGCCACGGTGACGCTCGTCGAGCCGCAGGCCCACCGGCGCTCACTCGCGCTCGAGATCGGCGCGAAGCAGGTGCTCGACCCGACGAGCGGGGACCTGCCGGAGCAAGCCGCGGAGGCGAGCGGCGGCCGTGGATTCGACGTCGTCATCGAGGCCGCCGGCGCTCCGGCGGCGATGGCGAGTGCGTTTCCGATCGCGGCGGTCGGCGCGCGGATGGTCTTCGTCGGCATCGACGTCGGCGGCACGACGCCCGTCGAGATCGGGCTGATCCAGTCGAAGGCTCTCCGCGTGCGAGGGATCATCGGCTCCGCCGGCATGTGGCCGCGCACGATCCGTTTCATGGCGACCAGCGGCGTCGACCCGGCGCCGCTCCTGACGGCGACGTTCCCGCTCGCCGAGGGCACCGCAGCACTGGACGCAGCGCGCGACACGAGCCGCAACGTCAAGGTCCAGATCGAGTGCTGAGCCCGTGAGGGCTGCCGTCTTCCGCGGACCGCGCGACGTCCGGATCGAGAACGTCGACGATCCGGAAGCGCCGGCGGACGGAGAGGTCGTCCTCGAGGTCCTCCGGGCTGCGATCTGCGGCACCGACGCGTCCGAATGGGACCACGGACCGGTGCTGTGCCGACCGGGCGTCGTCCTCGGCCACGAGTTCGTGGGACGGGTCGCGGCCGTCGGCGAGCGTGTCATATCGCTAGGGGTGGGCGACCGCGTCGTCTCGGGCGCGGGGATCTCGTGCGGGCACTGCCGCTGGTGCGTCGGCGGCCGCACGAACCTCTGCACGGAGTACCGGACGCTCGGGCTCCAGGTCGACGGCGGCCTCGCCGAGTACGCTACCTCACCTGCGTCGATCTGCCGTCTCGTCCCGGACACCTGCGACGACGATGCCGCCGCCATGACGCAGCCTCTCGCGGTCGCGCTGCATGCGCTGTCGCGGGTCGCACAACAGCCGGGTGACGACGTCGCAGTCATCGGCGCCGGAGGGATCGGCTCCTTCATCGTCGCCGGCGCAGTCAGCCGCGCGGGCGGCGGGCGCGTCGTCGCGATCGACCTCGACGAAGATCGCCTCGCGACCGCGCGAGCGCTCGGAGCCGATCAGACGGCCGACGCGCGAGGCCGCGCTCTCGACGAGCTGCTCCTGGAGCTGAGCGACGGCGTGGGATTCGACGTCGTCGTCGAGGCGAGTGGCGCCCCGGACGCTCCGGCCGCGGCGATCGCCGGCACGCGGCGGGGCGGCCGCGCGCTCTTCGTCGGATTGCACAACGGCCCCCGCGAGCTCGATCTGACGCGGACGATCCTGCGCGAGGTCGACATCGTCACGACGGTCGCGCACGTCTGCGACACGGATATCCCGGCGGCACTCGAGCTGCTCGCAGCAACGAACGTGGCCGCGATCACGATCGGACCCCGCATTCCGCTCGACGCGCTCGTCGACGACGGGCTACGGCCGCTCGCCGAGCGGCGCGCGACCGGGAAGATCGTCGTCGCTCCGTAGCGGCTCAGCCCGAGCGCTCGTCCACGTAGCGGATGTAGCCGGCCTCCTCGAGGGTCGCTGCGCCCGCGTATCCCCAGATCATGAAGGCGGGCTCGTCGCCGGTGTTCTCGAACCCGTGGTAGTCGTTCTTGGGCACGAACACGACCTCGCCCGGCCCGAGCTCGACATCTGCGTCGCCGACGCGCGCGATCCCGTGCCCGGACACGAGGTACTCGAACTCCTCCGCGTTCGGGTGCCGGTGGATGTCGTGCTTCGAGCCCGGCGGGAAGACGGTGATCCCGAAGACCGAATGCTCCGCACCGACTGTGTCGCGCGTGAGCAGCCAGCGGACGTCCATGTCCACCCACCCATCCTCCGAACGCAGCGCGGTGTCGCTCGGCGTTCCATCGAAGCTGCGCTTCAGCGGGTGGTCGCTGACACGACGGATCGTCTCGGTCACGTGGTCACCTCCGGGTCGGGTTGACGTTCATCATCACCGAACGGCGGGGCGCAATTCAAGCCTGATGCGGAAATCGTGGCCGATGTCTGTTCCGTCCTGCTTGACATCGGGGCGCCGCGTGTTAGAAAGCGAGCGTGCGGGGCGCTGACCCAGGACGGGCCGATGCGACGGCCGTCGGCGCCGAGATGCAGCGGCAGCTGCTCGAGGCGATGATGGGGATCCGCGCGTTCGAGACGGCGGCGAACCAGCTGTATCTCTCGGCGAAGATGCCCGGTCTCACGCACCTCTACATCGGTGAGGAAGCCGTCGCCGTCGGCGTCTGCTCGATGCTCCGCGTCGACGACGTGGTCACCTCGACGCACCGCGGTCACGGCCATTGCATCGCGAAGGGCGCGGACGTGCGGCGGATGTTCTGCGAGCTCCTCGGCAAGGAGGAGGGCTACTGTCGCGGCAAGGGCGGCTCGATGCACATCGCCGACCACGCGAACGGGAATCTCGGCGCCAATGCGATCGTCGGAGGGTCGGCGGGGATCGCGACCGGAGCTGCGTTCGCCGCGCAGCGGCTCGGCAGCGATCGCGTTGCGGTGTGCTTCTTCGGCGACGGGGCGCTTGGGCAGGGCCTGCTGTACGAGGTCATGAACATGGCCGCGCTGTGGAAGCTGCCCGTCGTCTACGTCTGCGAGAACAACCTCTACAACGAGTACACGCACTTCTCCGAGGTGACAGCCGGCTCGATCCCGAAACGCGCCGAGGCGTTCGGCATCCCGGCGGAGGAGGTCGACGGCCAGGACGTGCTCGCGGTCCGAGCGGCGACGGAACGAGCTGTCGAGCGCGCGCGGGCGGGCGACGGGCCGTCCTTCCTGCTCGCGGCGACGTACCGCTATCACGGTCATCACGTCGGCGACATCGACCGCGCCTACTACCGGAAGAAGGAAGAGGAGGAGCTCTGGGTCGCCGAGCGTGACCCGATCGAGCTGCTCGCTGCGCGGATCGAAGACGACGCCGGATTCTCCGAGCTGCACGAGCGGATCGACGCCGAGATCGCCGAGGCCGTCGCCTACGCGCTCGACGCGCCCTATCCCGACCCGAGCGAGGTGACCCAGGATGTCTTCGCCTAGCGCCGTCGCCGTCGGAACGCGCGAGCTGACGATCGCGCAAGCGGTCAACGAGGCGTTGGCGGAGGAGCTCCGCCGCGACCCGACGGTGTTCCTGATCGGCGAGGACATCGCCGAAGCCGGCCATCCCTTCAAGGTGCTTGCCGGGCTCGTCGCCGAGTTCGGACCCGGCCGCGTCGTCGACTCCCCGATCTCAGAGGCAGGGATCGCCGGTCTCGGCCTCGGCGCGGCCATGACGGGCATGCGGCCCGTCGTCGACATCATGTTCGGCGACTTTCTGACGCTGATCATGGACCAGGTCGTGAACCAGGCCGCGAAGATCCACTACATGTCCGGAGGCAGCTTGAAGGCGCCGCTGACGATCCGGACGACCCTAGGCGCGACGCGTCGCTCCGCCGCACAGCACTCGCAAAGCCTCCATGCCTGGGTTGCTCATGTACCCGGCCTGAAGGTCTGCCTGCCCTCGACGCCCGCAGACGCAAAGGGGCTCTTGAAGTCCGCGATCAGGGATGACAACCCGGTCGTCATCTTCGAGGACAAGATGATGTACACGACGAAGGGCCATGTTCCCGACGGCGAGCACCTCGTGCCGCTCGGCGTCGCCGACGTGAAACGCGACGGCGAGGACATCACCGTCATCGCAACGAGCTCGATGGTCCAGGTGGCGCTCGCCGCTGCAGACGAGCTCGAGCGCGACGGCGTCTCGCTCGAGGTCGTCGACCCGCGGACGATCGCGCCGCTCGACCGCGAGACCCTCGTCTCGTCCGCTCGCAAGACCGGACGCGTGATCGTCGTCGACGAAGGCCACCAGAGCTACGGAGCGAGCGCTGAGCTCGCCGCGGTTGTCGCAGAGGACGCGTTCTGGCACCTCGACGCTCCGGTCGTGAGGCTCGGCGCGATGGACGTTCCCATCCCCTTCTCGCCCGTGCTCGAGGACGAGACCGTCCCAACACCCGAGCGGGTAATCGCAGCTGCCCGTCGCCTCGTCGGGAAGAGCAGCTAGATCGTGCCGACCGAGGTGATCATGCCGGCGCTCGGCATGGCGCAGGAGACCGGCAAGCTACTGCGCTGGATCAAGAACGAGGGCGACACGGTCACGAAGGGCGAGGCGCTGATGGAGATCGAGACCGACAAGGTCACGGTCGAGATCGAGTCACCTGCCGACGGGAGGCTTGCGGGAGTCAGCGCTGTCGAGGGCGAGGACATCCCCGTCGGGCGGGCGATCGCGTTCGTCGTCGCGGCCGGCGAGGAACTCCCGGCAGCTGCTGCCGCGACGACGCCTCCGCTTTCGGCCCCGACCGAGGCCGTGCCTGCCGCGCCGTCGAGTAACGGAACGTCAGGTGAGGTCGCCTCGGAGCCGCGGCGCGTACTCGCGTCGCCGAAAGCTCGGCGTCTCGCGCGCGAGCGCGGCTTCCGAATCGAGGAGCTGAAGGGCTCCGGCCCCCACGGCGCGGTCCAGGCGGCCGACGTCCCCTCTGACCAAGACGCCGCAGAGGCGCCGCGTCAGCCGGTGGTCCAGCCCGTCACCTCGAACGCCTGGAAGACGATGGCCGACCGCGTCCAGCAGTCGTGGCACGAAGTGCCGCATTTCTACCTCCAGCGCGACGTCGACGCGACGCGCCTCAACTCTTGGCGAGACACGATTCGGCGGCGCGCCGGTTACGAGAAGGTCACGCACACGGATCTCCTGATCGTCCTCTGTGCAGCGGCGTTGCGGGAGCATCCTCGCGTCAACTCCACGTGGGCCGACGGATCCGTGCGACGCCAGGAGTCGATCAACGTTGGCATTGCGGTGGCTGCCGAGGACGCGCTGATCGTCCCGGTCGTCCACGACGCCGACCGGCTCGAACTGAGAGCGGTCGCCGACGCACGTTGCGACCTGGTCGCGCGTGCACGCGAGCGCAAGCTCCGTTCGCAGGACGTCACCGGAGGAACCTTCACCATTTCGAACCTCGGGATGTTCGGCGTCGATGCCTTCCACGCGATCGTGAACGCACCGCAAGCTGCGATTCTCGCCGTCGGCCGGATCCTCGAGCGCCTCGTCGTGGTCGCTGGAGACGGAGTCGTCAAGCCGACGATGACGGTGACGCTGTCGTTCGATCACCGCGTCGTCGACGGCGCCGAGGGCGCACGGTTCCTCGACACGCTCGCCGGGCTCGTCGAGGAGCCGGCGGGTCTCGTCCGGTAGTCCGGTCGCGCCGAACGACGATTGTCGTGTCGCGGGATCTCGCCGACGATCAGCTGACCGAAGTCGTTCGTGCGAGCTTCGCCGACGCGCCTTCGGAGCGTTTCCGGGTCGTCATCGACGCACTGGTGCGTCACCTCCACGAGTTCATCATCGAGACCGGGCTGTCGGAGGAAGAATGGCTCGCCGGAATTCGGTTCCTCACCGAGGCCGGCCAGATCAGCGACGACCGGCGGCAGGAGCTCGTGCTCCTCTCGGACGTGTTGGGGGCGTCGATGCTCGTCATCGGCCTCAACCACCGCGCCTCGCACGGCTCGACGGAATCGACGGTGTTCGGGCCGTTCTTCGTCAAGAACGCGCCGCGCTTCGAGCACGGCGCGGACCTCGCGAACGGCGCGCCGGGCGAGAAGTGCATCGTTCAAGGCAGCGTCCGTTCGACCGGCGGCAAGGCCGTCGCCGACGCACGCATCGACGTCTGGCAGTCGGACGCGGCAGGGATGTACGACGTCCAGTACGACGACCTGACGGAGCCGAGGGCCCGCGGCCATCTCTACTCCGACGACGATGGGCGGTTCTGGTTCACGACTGTTCGCCCGACGGCGTACCCGATTCCGATCGACGGGCCGGTCGGCCGTCTGCTCGAGGCGACGAGACGAAGTCCGATGCGACCTGCACACATCCACTTCAGGATCCAGGCAGCGGGGTACCGGACGCTCACGACCCACGTCTTCGATGCTGCCGACGCGTTCTTGTACTCCGACGCCGTTTTCGGCGTGAAGGACTCCCTCGTCGCGGCGTTCACGTGCACCGACGGTGGCGAGTACCGGCTCGCCTACGACTTCGTTCTGGAAGAGGAGGCTCGGGACTAGCGCGTCGGGCCGGCCGCGTGCCGCAGCGGGCACGTCCTAGTGCGGCAGCGCGGATCACGTCGCCGAGACGCGCAACCAGTTGCTCTTAGCCGCCGCAGCGAAGGTCGGTCTGGCGGCCCGCCTCGTACCAGATGTCGTCGAACCTGACGCAGCAGCCCTCGCCGGTGGGCGACTGGGCTTCGAACCCCACCGAGATCCCGGCCGGGTCGTCGAGAGCGAAGTAGCGAACGAGTCGCCAGAGAGCGCCGTCGGTCGAGCCGTGGAAGGCAAAGCAGTCTCCGCCGCGTGCGATCCGCAACCAGATGTGACTCGCCGCGACGGCGAAGTGGTTGCAGTCGTCGGAGACACGCCGGTTCACCACCGACACGACCATCGGATCCCCGCTCGGCGGCCGCTCGAAGCAGAGCTTCGCCCAGCAAAGCTCGTCCCGGAAGAGCACAATGGCGCCGGCGTCATAGGTCGAGGCGAAGTCGACGGCGACCCTCGCAGAGAGCGCGAAGTCGCCTCTCGGCTCGAAGACGAGCATCGGCGGCCTCTCGAGCGCGTTCGGACCGGAGCCGCCTGGATCGACGAACAGGTCGCACCGGGGACCGGCATTCATGCTCAGACCACTCTCGCCGGCCTCCCAGATTCCTGGCCGTCCGACCCAGCGCAGCGGCAGCGGCAACTGCGGGATCCGGACCTCCTCGGAAGGCGCCATCAGCGTGGGTCTACCACACGCGCCTCACCGCTGGTCTTCAGCGGATCGGCACGACTGGGGAACTCGCTCAGCATCACGCTGTCCCCACGTGGCTACGCCATATCGGCGACGGCGGCGGCTTGGCCGGCCGCTCGGGCGGCGGCGGCCGCTGCGGGAGCCTTCAAGTCACGAGCGGCGCCGGCAGTGACAAATCGGCGGCGGATCTGTTCCGCGGCGCTGAGTTCGCCGCGAGCGAACGCGCGTGTCCAGGCGATCGCGGCACGAGGGGGGCCATCCCCCCGGAGCTTCGGCCTCGAACAACCTGAGCACCCGTTCGGCGCAATCCGGCGCCCACATCGCGACGATCCGCCGGTCAGCTTCGCTGAGCTTTGAGGCGATCCCACGACGGCGTTCTGCCGCGCTGCTGCACCTCTCGATTCTCGGCCCGCTCGGCGCGAGGGCGGCGCCCCAGGAACGTGACTCAAGGCTGTGGAGACGCCGACGCCGAAGTCGTAGAACTCCGCCGCCCGTCGGCGATCCGAAGGCCGCTAGGCCGCCTCGGCGAAGGCGAGGAGTTCGGCGGCCGACTCGGTCAGTTCGCCCGGCGCCGCTTCGCCGGGCTGCCAGAGGCAGAACGCGTCGTGCTCGTGCGAGAGCGTCGTCTGTCCGGCGGCCTCGACCCGGAAGGTGTGCTCGTGTAGGGGCGTGCCGCGAGGGCTGCGCCGGTGCGCGGTGGAGATGAGCGTCGGCGGCCTGAGCGGCGCCAGCCCGGCCTCCTCGCGCAACTCGCGCGTGAGCGCCCGCTCGAGCGACTCGCCGGACTCGACGGTGCCGCCGGGAGTTCCCAATGTCCGGCGAACCGGTCGCCGCGCGCGCGCCGGAGCAGCACGTAGGCGCCGGAGCGGTTGCGCGCGAGGGCGCGGACGACGGTTCGCGGCGGCCTGTTCTGCGGGACGTGCGACATGCTCGAAAGGCTGACGCGTCGGCGGGTAGCCGGCGAGCGGGCAAGGACGTCTCTTGTGGTACGGACAGCCGTACGCAAGATTGCGGCTCAGCCGCGGAGTTCGCACCCCTGATAGGCACGTGTGACCTCGCCTCTAGCGACGAGAGCTATCTGCGGGTGTCCCGCGGCGCGCCGGGGAGGAGCGCTTGATCGCGAACCCGTCGACGAGGGCGCGGAGGGCGTCGCGCCAGACTCGCTCCGGGTCGGCGCTGAGCGCTTCTCGAAGCTCTACGGCTGCGAGGCCCTCGCAGAGGGCGTGGAACTTGCAGGCGGCGATGTCGACGCTGCGATCGCCGAGCGAGCCGGCAGCTTCGAGCCGGCCGATTTCTGGCTTTCAGTTCTCGCATCTCTCCAGTTGGGGACGGCGCGCTCGAGCGGCTGCGCTGGCCGCCGCCCCCGCTCGGGCCTATGGTTGGCCGGACCTGACCGAGGTCGAGGAAAGGGGGAGTCATGAACGGCAAGACGGGGGTGAAGGCGGCCGCGTTCGCGGCTGTCGCAGTTGTGTTCCTGATCGTCGTGGGCGTGACGGCGGGAGCGTCGCCGAAAAGCGCGAAGTTCACCGAGGAGCACGTCTCGATCCAGGCGCCCGGGTATGTGATTCCCGGGACGTTCACGAGGCCGAAGGCGGGCGGCGAGCACGCGCGCTACCCGACGGTGCTGATGCTGCACGGGACGGCGTCGCAGAAGGACGAGGTCGGGAACATGTACCTGCGGCTGGCGCAGAAGCTCGCGGCGCTCGGCTACGCGTCGCTGCGGATCGACTTCGCCGGCTCGGGCGACTCGACGCTGCCGGAGACGGCGTTCACCTACACGGAGGAGGTCGCCGACACGAAGACCGCGCTCGGCTGGTTGCGGCAGAACCCGAACGTCGATGCCGACGCGCTCGGGCTCGTCGGCTTCTCGCAGGGCGGCCGGGTCGCCGCGACCGTCGCCGGCCACGACTCGCGGGTGAAGGCGGTCGCGACGTGGTCGACATGGATGGAGGACGGCTCGACGGCGTACCTGCTGTTCGGGCCGGAGGCGTACGCCACGGCGCAGAAGGACGGCCAGGTGCTGGTCGATCTCGGCTTCCGGACGTGGACGTACTCGCTCGCGTTCTTCGAGTCGATCAAGAGCTCGCACCCGCTGCAGGACATCGCCGGCTATCACGGTCCGCTGCTCGGTATCGACGGCAGTGACGACTACATCTGGCCGCAGACCAAGGACGAGCTGTACGCGGCCGGTTCCTATGACGAGACGCTCCACGTCGTGCAGGGCGCCGACCACATCTACCACGTGCTCGACGCCGACCAGACGCAGGCCGAGGACGTGATGGATACGACGGCCGGGTGGTTCGCGGCGAAGCTCGCGCCGCAGGTCAAGAACGGCCACTAGCGAGGGGTGGGGCGTTCCGCGTCGCGCTGCCGGACGTTCGTTCCGGCGGCGCGACGGGCCGGCTCAGAACCGGTCATAGGCATCGTCATCGCTCAAGCTCACTTCTTCTCCTTCGGCGGCAACGCGCGGGCGAAAGCGACGCTCTGCATAACCCAGGGCTCGAGCGCTCGCTTCGTGGAGACCGACTCGGCATCAACCCGAAGCCAGCCCTTCATCTCGCGTCCGCGCATCTCAAACGGTCGCGCACCGGGCTTGGCGAG
>Ga0126308_10000294_pt1 | contig 15426 bp, 10 predicted proteins | sample Plot55_FD_92533 | JGI IMG/M metagenome (GOLD analysis project Ga0126308, IMG submission 92533) | Serpentine soil microbial communities from UC McLaughlin Reserve, CA, USA - Plot55 | ecosystem: Environmental > Terrestrial > Soil > Grasslands | place: USA: UC McLaughlin Reserve, Lake County... | reverse complement strand
TATTCTCTTATACAGGTTACAACAAAAGATATCGAAGGTTTCCTAACCGGAACCGCAGCTACTAAATCCGCATTCTATACACATATTGCATCCTTCAGTAATAATTAATCTCGCCTTGCACGATGGGCACAACTCATCTAGTTCCTCACTATTATGGGAAAAAGTCTGCAAAGTCTTTCTCGATGATTCAATTTGTTTTGGAGTGCTACCATCTACCTTGCCGACCTCATCTATTGTTTCTGTTTCTCTAAAAATATGTTCAATTTGCTCTTTGATATAGAGATCTGATATATTTGTTCTTAGATAGTCTATAGTATACTCACTAGGTTTTATGATGAATTTCCTTTCCTTTGTGTCGTTACCATTAATATGTAGAACTTGTTCATGACGAGAACCATCTCTATATACCGTTACACCTTTAAGACCTAGTTCATGTGATAGCAAATATGCAGATTTTACGTCTTCTGCAGTAGCATCACCTGGCATATTAATTGTCTTTGCAATTGCATTACTTACCCATTTTTGCCATACTGCTTGAGCCATTATATGATCTGTCCAATGTATATCTATTGCAGTAACAAATATCTTCTGAACCCATTCTGGAATTTCGCTTAGACTACGTACCGAGCCATAGTTATTGGCAATCTTAGTCAGTATATCATCATTATATAATCCGTTTTCCTTCAGAATACTTTCAAAAATCTTATTAGTATAGAAAAATCTTCCTACCGTAACACGCTTCTCAAATACTACCGCAAACATTGGCTCAACACCATTAGAGGTATCAGCTATCATAGACAGAGTACCTGTAGGAGCAATTGTTGACGTCCAGGAATTTCTAATCCCATATTTTTGGATCTTTTCAATTAATGAACCCCAATCGTATGCATGTGTCTCTTTTGGTAGCTCATAGTATCCTGCAATGGGAATTTTGCCCCTAACATAGTCCGTCTCTCTAAATAGAGGGAACGAACCTCTTGATTTTGCAAGAGCAACGCTTTCTTCCATACTATAATATGATAATGCCTCTGCCAATTTATTCATGAATTCATAGCCATCTTTTGAGTTATATGGAATCTTCAATAAGAAAAGTAAATCCGCCATGCCCATTATACCAAGACCGATTCTTCTTGTCAGCTTTGTATTAATATCAATCTCTTCCACGGGGTAGTTGTTCATATCAATTACGTTATCCAGGAAATGAGATGATAGTCTAATTGCTTGTTCATATCTTTGCCAATCAAATTCATAAGACCCATCCGCCCTGCGCTTTACAAAATTTGCAAGATTAATTGACCCTAGATTACAGGATTCATAAGGATAGAGCGACTGTTCACCACATGGATTTGTTGCACGAAGTGGCCCACCCTTTGCAACAATTGACGGATTATATTTGTTAATATTATCAAAAAAAATGACGCCAGGTTCAGCACTTTTCCATGCACTAAAAGCGATCAAGTCTATTAACTGATGAGAATCAATTTGTTTCACAGGTTCATGGGTTCTTGGATTGCGGAGAGTGTATTTGCTATTATCTTTATTTGTTAGTGAATGCCAGAAATCTTCCCAAATTCCGACACTTACATTAAAGTTCTCAAACACTCCGGGCTTCGTTTTAGCCGTTACAAACTTTTCAATATCTGGATGCCATGCCTCTAAAATACCCATATTTGCTCCACGTCTCTTGCCTCCTTGCTTTACTACATCTGTAATAATATCAATAATTCTCATAAACGATGATGGGCCTGATGCAACACCTGAGGTGGAAGCAACAATATCGCCTTCAGGTCTTAAGTCAGAATAGTTTATCCCTACTCCCCCACCAGATTTAAAGATCATGGCTGCATCAGTAGATGATTTCATAATTTTGTACATGTCATCTTGCATATCAAGGACGAAACAAGCAGATAATTGACCGAGTCTTGCTCCTGCGTTCATCAAAGTAGGAGTGTTTGGAAGAAAATCCCTTGATATCATTAGTTCGTAATATTCTCTAATTCTTTCTTCATATTGTGCTAATTTGCCCTCAACCATTAATCTCAGTATTTCTTTAAAGCTTAGTTTCATATGCCCTTGCTTTGCAAGATAAATGTAATGTCGTATTAAGGCCTCAAAATGATATTTGTTCATGTAAAAGTTACCAATTTTCAGCTTCATGTCAAAATCATCTATTTTAGCATAATATTTCTCTGCTTCTTCAATTTGCTGAATGTGCATTCCTACTAAGTCAAACAAATGTGAATCATGCATGATATCAGGCATAGCTACTAGAATGGCTACTCGTTCAAACATTTGCTTTGGCCCTTCGATAATCTCATTATTGTTATCCCTAAGGAGATAGCGTGCTGCCAAGACTCGAAGAGAATTAACATCAAATGCCTTATCCACTTCATCGAGATCTTTCTTGTTTAGAATTTTCATTTTCTCATCTCGAATTTTGCGTCGTTCATGTCTATACAGAATATATGATTTTGCGGTGTCAGACAAACCTTCTTCAATAAGTATAGATTCTACTATATCTTGTACATCCTCAACACTTGGAATTGCCGAGATTTCAGTTGAAGTGTACCCATGTTGAACCATCTTTTCTATTACTTTATCCGTTAAAGTCTCTGCTAAGTGGTAATCTGGTTTGCCCGTTGCAACTAATGCCTTATATATCGCATTAGAAATCTTTGACTTGCCAAAATCAACAATTCTTCCATCCCGTTTTCTTATTTGTGTTATCAAATTCTCTCTTAAGTTATTAAATTCAGTAGTTTCTGCCATCCCGTCATTATGGATCATGCATTTAGCTTAAAAGGATTATTGTACCAAAAATAATGCTTCTAGGGTGTAAACATTGAACAAAAATTTGTATATGGATCCCTGCTGGATAATTGTTATTAATCCAGCGATCGCAAAATACTGCTAAGAACACGAAATAAATTCTAAATAGAATTTCAAATAGATAGAGGTAGCAAATAGGGCGAAGTGCAAAATTCACACCTCCCAGTGACTTCTTTACCTAATCTCTTACCACAGTTACTGCATATCATATGCTTAATTACTGGCCTAAAAAATTGTAAATCTGAGACAGACTCTATTGCATTCTTCATTTCAATATCTGAGGAAAGATCATTTACGTCGAGATTCACTGCTAGACCTCCATTTAGTAACTTGTCTATTGAGTTACATTTATCAACTATTGAATGTGATTTGCTATCATCGGGAAAAATTAATTCTCTGCCATTGATCGTTAATCCCTGCGAATAAGCAAGGTTGCCTTGCTCGGATGACACCAAAGAGATCTTGCCATACTTGTCGGAATCCAAACTTGCAAATCTCCCGGCGCTATCATCATATATCATGGCTATTCCCACATGGTCCTCGCCCATCTGCCTTCCTTGATCTGTTGCCACATCTACAGCAGTCTTTAGCACCTTTTGCAGAATTTCTATTCCGCCGTTATTGATATCATGTCCTAGAATATTGTGCACTGATTCCTTAGCTCCTGTAAGGTTGATTACAATATTACTAGTTCCAAGCTGTGTAAACTGCGTACTGCTGGAGAGCATTGGTAACATACCCTTTCTTATGAGATCGGTAAGTGTTTTCTTTCTTATTGACATTGCAGTTAATGCAGGCTTTAACATTAGCGCAAGCCTTGCACGAAAATAAGTTTCGTCCCTGTTAGATTGATATGCAAGTCTCGGAAGATTAATTGATAATGATTGTAAAGTCGCTACTGTACCAGACGAAACCTTATTACTTATTAATTTATGAATACCATTTAAACTTCTCGATCCATTCTTTACTATTGATACAAGTCCACCTGTGCGTATTATAGCTGCAACCTTTGCAGAATAATCTCTGAGATTATCGTTATTGCCAAATTTTAGTGCTATCCCAATTCGAGGAACTGAGGTAAAATTGAGGTAGTTATTGTAACTATCGAGGATTGCATTTATCAATTTAGAATTAGATTGATCTACAATGTCTAGCGCTATGGTAGTGATTGGAAGCCCAAACATAGAATTGGAAGAATATATTGGTGCTACAGATGACCCCATCAAAGCCCTTGTAAATGAAGTGATTACTTCTCTCGAATCAGCTATTCGGTTTAGCAAAGGAATGATTCCATCTAGCACAATTTCTGTCGAAGACTCTCTACTCAATAGTGAAACTAATATAGGAAGAGCTGTTGCTAATTCGCCAACGTTATTTATAGACGATAATCTTGAAACATTCAAAAACTTACCCCTTAGATCTATGCCACTTTCAGCAAGATGGGCAATATTGACAAATACAGTATCCGGAACCAAGCCCCATATTCCACTATTAGATATATTTATTTCTCCTGCCAAGTGCATGTCTGCAATGTCTTTTGGTAAAGTATTGGTTATTAGATGCTCCGCAAGCATTGATTGTGCGGCTTTGGTCATTACGCTATCAATTCCGTTCCCAACCTTGTCTATATTGTTCAACATCTCGAAAATATCTGATGTAGGCAATCCCAGTCTTGCTAACTTATTTCTGTATTCTTCATGACCATGTTCAATCAAGACTGAATTTACAGTTTCCCTAATTAATGAGGAAGTAAGATATGTGCTGTGGAACTTGTATACTTTATTCTCTACTTCTTCAGTAATTTTATGAGCCTGCTCAAGCGGCATATTTGCCTCTCTCACAAGCGATTGAATTATTTTATGAGAATTAAATTCCTCAATGGAATGCCTGGTTGTCCTAACATACATTTTGCCGCTTTCAATGATCGATCTTTCTTCTATTTGTCTAGCTAAGCTCAGTACTAACTTGCCCAGATTTGTTATTGTGTATCGTCGTTCCGCCTTGTTTAGAGCAACAAGCGATTGTCGTAAGAGCTTCCTTAGATGGTATGCAAACTTACCTGATTCTTTCTTTGATTTAAACCCTGCGAGTGACTTTAGCTCAGAATATGTAAGTGGTCCTTTAGAATTCAAAATACGAAGGATATCTATTCTATTTGGACTAGCCATAACAGAAAAAATCATTCTTACCCGTTTTGAAGCGGATTCTAAGATTCCGTCTCGCCTAGGTTCTGATTGAAATGAATAATCATGACTCAACTGTTCCATTGCCTCGATATTCTACCTAAATGATTAAAACTACTTTGTAAATTATATTTTACTATTAATGTAATAGACCCTACTCAACCGTGTAGCAGATTTGATTTAATTTTACTCTATCAACCTTCTACCATTACTCGTTTTTCGTCCAATACAGGTTTTTCTGCTTTTCTACCTATCCTAATTTCATCAATAGCATCGGGAATTTCAGGCAGCCTTACCTTTGCTTCATCCTCTAGCATTTCCTCTACTTCATTAAGTATTGAAATAGCCTCTGTATCTACGGGAGTTGTAACTTTGTTTGTATCTAATTTGATGTTGGAGTTGAAGAGAACATCCGAGGTTATGGAATTTACTTCAGATATTACTCCGTTTGCGCTTGGTACGACATTTGAAATATCTCTCTGTATGTCTTTAATCAGTTCAATAGTTGGGTTGATGGTCTCCATTATCATTGCAAATTCATTGATGGTACTAAAGCGAATTACCACAACTTCAAGAGCTAGGCTTACGTTCTGTGTCGTACGTTTAACTCTACGAATATTTGAAAGCTCATTTGCTAGTGCTTTGGCACGAAAGTTATTCCCAGACTTTATATTTAATGCTATTTGATATCGAAAATCTTTATCCATTGCGGCAAACTTCTTGTCAAGCATTCGCAACCTAGAAAGCTGACTATTCACCACGCTAGTTGCTCCTGCGACATCATTCTGAATTTGCTGCCGCTGTCGATCCATCTTCCTCTTCAACTAAAGTAATTGTCTGGAAATGTTAAAATCCAATGTCAAACTCTATGTACCAAAAGCTACTATAGAGTTAAGCTCTAATTTCTCATTTACAAGCATCCTAAGATTGTTCCAGTGTAGGAACTAGTGTCTCTATGCGGCGGCGAGAATATGATGATCCTGTCTTACAATATAGTCTTATTCTAGAATGGGTTTTCATTTAATACTAGAGCAAGAAGTGCTGCCCTTAATTCTTTGCCATAGGCTGCCTGTTTAAAATATACTGCATTTTTTGTAGAATCAACAGAATGTGATATTTCATCCATTCTAGGCATAGGATGCATTATAGATACATTGGATTTTGCTCTTTCGAGAACAAATCTATCAATAGTATATGTACCTCTGACCTTTTCATATTCCTGCATATCAGGAAAACGCTCTTTTTGTATTCGAGTAACATATATGATATCAAGTTTTGATAAAATGTTGTCGTCAAGCTCAGTATGTTGATAAATCCTTAACGTTTTGGATATATCAACAATAGATTCTTCTCTAATATGTAATGTAGGTGGAGATATTAAATGAACTGTTACATTGTAGCTTGCTAAACCATATAGTAAAGAATAAACGGTTCTACCATATTTCAGGTCACCTACTATACCTATTGTTAGGCCATCGATTCTCTTTTTTTCCTTAACAATTGTATATAGATCAAGCATTGCTTGTGTAGGATGTTCCTCGCTCCCGCTACCTGCATTTATTATAGGGTTTTGTGATAATTCACCAGCAAACCTACTAGAGCCGTCCAATGTGTGTCGCAAAACAATAACATCAGAATATAGATCCATTATTCTGATGGTGTCCGCTAGGCTCTCGCCTTTTTCGATTGAAGATGACTTGGGATCAAATATTCCTATAGAACTTCCTCCCAGTGATGCCATAGCTGCCTCAAAACTCATTCTAGTCCTAGTGCTGGGTTCATAGAAGATATATCCGAGGATTCTTCCGTTACCAAAGTTGCTTTTTTCACTTGGTTTTAGAGTACTTATCTTGTCGGTTGCAGAGAAGATATATTCAAGCTCTTGCCTTGAAAAATCTCTGATTGAAACAATATCTCTATCAAACAGACTATTGATGATGCATCAATCACCAAAAAAACAATTTGCAAGGTCTAATATAAATTGGAAGTTTTAAGAAAGACTTTAGTCCTCTCTATTACCGTGATATGCTACTATTAAATAACAGGATTAACTAACATTAACTTCTCTTGTTGTTAGTTAGTTAGTTAGTTAGTCTAGTTCTCGCCTACCCCTTCACCTTCTCCGTTTCCTCCTACACCTTCAGCATCATGATCATTGCCATTGCTATCACCATTTCATTACCATTTCCTCCATCACCATTACCCTGATTGATCCCACCATTATTATTTACACTTGGGCTTTATAAAGGCGATATATGATATATTTTTAAATCTATGATCATGATGATATTAAGTTATTCAGATGGTGCTACCATTTTCATAACCTTTATCGAAACATCCATCTGTTCTGTCGCTGGTATCAAAGTTGCTACTACCACCACCGGAGCAAGCATCATATCCATCATTATATCTTCTCATAAACTTATCGATATGAAAGCTCGAACCTTTTTCTGGTTGATTTATGTACCTATCATTTGATCAGATATTTTTGCATCGTCACATACATGATCGCGTCCTGATTCATATGGTGACTTTGATGATGCATTAGTCTATGGTACTAATGCAGCTATTGTGTTAGCAATAAGAAATGTCAGAAAAGTATTGCGGCTGACATTGGCACACATATATTTATACAAATATAATAAAATAGGTTTTATCTAAGTATTTTGTCGATTCTATGTTCATAAACCTTATTTTAGTAAATAGCTGAGTTGGAAGTAAAAATTGATGATCATGGATAATATAAACCCAGATTTACCGCTTACATACGATGAATTTTCGAGATAACCGAAATCTTACTGCATAGCTAAAATTTTATAATGCCAGGAGCAGAGAAAATGTAGAATCCAGTAGAGCGAATTGATGTTATCATGCCTAGACTTATGATAATCAGGTTTATTAAACAAGAATATATCTGAGAATACTGTATTATGTTATTAGCCATTATCGTATTAAAATAAAACTATTGAAGATCAAGGGTCAAGTCCTATTCAGCACGTGACTTGAGCATTTTTGATGAGGTATCCTCGTTCCGATGATTTGCCATTGAAATCATCATCCCGAAAGCAAAAATAATTCAAGGCAATAGGCCTAGAACCAACGTGAAACCCTGTGGAAGACGCAAAGATCATTTTTGCCTCTTTGCTCCGAAAAAAAGGGCCCTCTCTCGTATCTGTCAGACGCTGATTTACCAAGTCACTAATGATAGCTCTACCCTCGTCATCGTTTCATAACTTAGACATTTTTAATGTAGAAATACAGGATTTTTCGGTATCTATATTGATATTAGCATTATTCTCATTTTCCAAAGATATTAGCATTATTCTCATTTTCCAAAGATATTTTATTAATATTTTGCATCGCACAATACTTACATTGGTAGTTTGGCCTCATATTAGACGTTTTTGATGTGGTAATAAGAGATTCTTAATCTTCTCTAAGATATTAGCATTGTTTTCATCTTTGAGATGAAAAGCCTTAATACTTACATCATAAAACCAATCACATTAGGTTATATTGAATCATGCCCACAAATTTTTCGAGGAAAGATTTCATGAAATTGATCGGAGGCGGCTCTTTATTCTTGGGATTAGGTGCATTAGGGATTCCGAACCTTCTCAAAACTTTCGAAGCATCGGCAGGTAAAACAGGTTTGCAAGTAGTTAGTGGGGTAAACTCTTCTTCTAATACTACTACCACACCTCCTCCAGCTGGAGGATCTGAATCTCAAGGTTCGAATATTCGTCCTTTTCAGGTGAACGTTCCAGAAGCGGAACTTGTTGAATTGCGCAGGCGCATAAACGCGACAAGGTTCCCTGAACGGGAAACGGTCACGGATGCATCGCAAGGCGTGCAGCTCGCGACGATTCAGAAACTCGCGCGTTATTGGGCGACACAATACGATTGGCGCAAGGTCGAAGCTAGACTGAAGGCACTGCCGCAGTTCATAACGAACATCGATGGCCTGGACATTCATTTCATCCACGTTCGTTCAAAACATGAAAATGCGTTGCCGCTCATTGTCACGCACGGATGGCCCGGCTCCGTAATAGAGCAGCTGAAGATTATCGATCCCCTGACTAATCCCACAGCACATGGCGCAAGCGCATCGGACGCCTTCGATATCGTGATTCCATCGATGCCGGGCTACGGGTTCTCAGGGAAGCCTACCACGACTGGCTGGGACCCCGTGCGCATCGCACGTGCGTGGGTAGAACTCATGAAGCGCCTTGGATACACAAAGTATGTGGCGCAAGGCGGAGATTGGGGCGCGTTTGTGACTGAAATGATGGCGGTACAAGCACCTCCGGAATTGATCGGCATTCACGTTAACTTTCCTATGGTAATTCCGCCCGACATTTCAAAGGGGTTACCAACTGGCGCCCCGACTCCACCTGATCTATCGGACGAGGAAAAACGCGAGTACGAGAAGCTGAAAATTTTTTATGCGAAAAACATCGCCGTACAGACTCTGATGGCACTCCGCCCACAGACGCTGTATGGAATTGCGGATTCACCCATCGGCCTAGCAGCCTGGATATTCGACCATGACCCTGTTAGTTTGCAGCTTATTTCGCGTAGCTTTGACGGTGTTCCAGAAGGCCTTTCACCAGACGGTATCCTCGACAACATCACGCACTACTGGTTGACGAACACGGGCGTTTCTGCGGCACGTCTCTATTGGGAAAACAAATTACCCTTTTTCGATCCGAAAAACGTCTCCATCCCTGTAGCCGTGAGCGTTTTTCCTGACGAGGTTTATCAGGCCCCGAGAAGCTGGACAGAACGGGCGTATCCCAAACTTATCTACTACAACAAGGTCGCCAAAGGAGGACACTTTGCAGCCTGGGAACAGCCCCAACTCTTTTCACAAGAGGTTCGTGCGGGCTTGAGACTACTGCGGAAATAAATTGGGCAGAGGATGTTCTTGACTTTGAAAGTTTAGCTGAAGATGAAGTTATCGACAGCTGTAACTTTTTCACAACAAAGAAACCCTATCTTTTAATTGATCGAACACTCTGCAATAAATTTCATGACGTCATTATCCTTCTTCACATTAGTAACGAATAAGCTATCGGTATCCCCGTAGATTATTTTGAAATCGTAGACTTTCTCTTGCAATAAGCTGCATATGTTGTAACGCTTGTCGTCCAAATGCTGTTGTTAATTCTGCAACCCTATAATCACTGTATGCTATATTCTCACGTTAAGTTATGGCAGCGGGCGCTATGTTGACTGGATAAGGACCTCTTGTCTATCACTTCTTGCTGTTAATTCATCTTCCCGAACCAGCAGACTCCTCTTCAACAACCAATGAGATCAATTTACATTAAAGGTGAGTCTTAGTTACACAGCTTTTGGAAGAATTTTATTCGGGCTTTTTTTCAACACTCTTGGCTATTGCCTGACGAAGCTCGTCGTCGGTTTTACCAGCATAGTCTATACCTAGCTTTGTGGCAACTGATTCTAGTTTTTCTCTTTCTCCCACACCTGTAGCTTTTACACTTTCAACTTCTTTGCGCATTTCAATTTTAGCCTTCTCATACTCGCCGGAAGCTCTGGCAAATGATCTTGCCAACTCTGGAATTTTCTTTACTCCGAAGAAAAGAGCTATGATTACCACAACGATAATCACCCATTCTAACCCCCCCATGCCTGCTAATTGCATCAGAAAAGGAGAAGAACCAATCATCTAGATAGAAGGTAATTTCATACATTGATTTAAATTTAGCGCCAAAATCTGCTAATTTCTCCTTCGACAAAAAATTAAACATCTTTATCGTTCGTATTATAAAGATACACCTCAATAAAAAAAGGTAAGCAGGGGCATAAAAGACAACATCCGCTGGTAACGTCTGAAGATGCTGCAGTAAACACGCAGTGGAAAGTTTGAAGTTAAAGAACTTATAGCCCATGGCTATTTGTTTGTCTAGACTTGCTTCTTCACAGTTTGATAGAGTCTTAAATTGTTGATAACGAGATGAATCTCTTTCGCTGCTGAAACTGATTTCAGAAATTTATCTTCATAATAACTGATTAAACAAGAATTTTGAATACCTAAAAGATGTGTCTTAATAAGGATGAAAAAGAATAGTCCAATTATCAGACTGACAGTCCAATAGTTACATATCTAAACATGAGAAACAGGATTAGATTCCATAAGTTCATATTCACAGTTTAACAAAAAAACTGTACTTGGCAATTTTCAGATATGATATATACAAAAGTCCCAATATTGGATTATTTGTAAAGGCCAATGATAGGATTATAATAACACCACTTGGTTTCGCAGAAACAAAGAAGAACAGACTAAAGGAATATTTAGAAGTCGAAGAACAGGTTTCGACATCCATCGCAGGAACTAGGCTTATTGGCGCGATGACCGTTATGAATAATAATGGAATTCTGGTTCCCCCTATAGCGTCAGACGAAGAAATCCAGGTTCTGAAAGAAGCCACAGGTCTGAATGTTGAAAGCTTGAAAAGCAAATTTACTGCAATTGGAAACTTAATTGCAACTAATGATAATGGGGCATTGGTATCTCCATTATTTAAAGGTGAATTAGATCAACAAATTCGAGACGTATTGGGCGTACCAGTTCATTCAATAACGGTAGGTAGGTTTATTCAGACAGGATCGATGGTCGTAGCCACTAATACAGGAGCTGCTGTGCACCCAAAATCAACAGAAGAAGAGATTGAAGTTATTTCTGAGGCTCTACAGGTACAAGTCGAGCCGTTAACCATTAATGGTGGGGTACCCTTTTTATCTTCAGGTATGATTGCAAATTCAAAATCTATAATTGTCGGAAGTTTAACTAGCGGTCCTGAACTAATTATGCTTAGTAGAGCATTCAGAGCATAACCAGATATGGCAGGTATTCGTGATGAAGACTCTCATGTAGTATTGTTATCTTTAAATAACCAATGCTGCGAACGCCCTCAACTAATATTAAAATCTAGTATGAATGAGACCCAATCTTATGTTGTTTCAATTTGGGGAGGTTGCCGAATAGGTTACCGCATTTCTCGCACTTCCATCTATTTGCTCGCGCCTCTTCATAGCTTATGTAGACGCCTTCCTTATGCTCGTATTTCTTTGTCTTGTAATTGTATGTTGGAGGATCGTAGTTAACTTTATACTTTAATTTTGGGACTCCTTTCATTTCTAATCTTATTTATATATGCTATGTAATAATGAAGTTTTTGATACTTTACTTACTATAATAATATGTTAACAATCATAACATATATTTCACCTATTAAATTGATACTGGCAAGTTTTCATCTGAAGATTTGACTGTTAACTGAGTATTTTCACTTTTTTACTAAAAGATTTACTACATTTTTCCTATCTTTTCTAGATTGTTTTCTACAGAAGACAATCCACCTTCTACAATGCCTTATTATCAATTTTTATGACATTTCAAATATGGAGCAAGTACAATAAGTATAATGAGGGTAATGTAGAGTTATCACACTTTAACAGCAGAGAAATCGGTCATCCTTTCGTTGTTTAAAAAGGTTAAATATTTGCCAGAATACATCCGAGTATATATAAATAAAAAGCAAATCATAACTTCATTAAGACTAACAGATAACTTATTTCTATCTAATTTTACGAAATATTAACATTATCGCAGAATAGGAATAGGTGTTACGATCCAATCTAGGAAGAACTGATTGGTAGCTTCTCTACTCTTGACTTTATGGTAGTTCTTTCTTTACGTGATGTTTTGCCAATCTTACTCCACTAAACTACTTACCAGTACATTTCAAACAGTAAAGTGTGTTTTTCTATGGTTGTTCATGTCAGTTTCTTTCTATGGGTCTCTGTCTATTCTGTACACGAGTTATTATGTTTTTTAGAATCCCGCATTTATAGGATCCTCTGGTTTCATAATCTCGCGCAGCAGCGTCGTAGCATATGAGCCCTTTGGGAGTTTAAATGAGAGAACAAGTGACCCTTTGTAGGATAAATCCCTACAACAAAGTGAAGCTTGTCTGAATCCACCCTGATTGCTCAACTCCTGCATTTCCTGTATGTAAAAGTCTCTTGGAGTTACATTTTCCTCATCCATTATTTTTTTTATAATGAGTTCAAATCTTCCTTTGCCAGGCTGAAATGAATATCCAGCAAGTCGAACCGCTGGAATCATTCTAGCATCTAGATCAGTAGTAGGATTGAACTTTCTTATTTTACCAAAAGTTAGCGGGCCTTCTAGTTCAAAGCATAAGTCACCACCACTGCTTCTGAGAATATTTTCACCATTAATAATTGCATTGCTCAAGCATCTGTTGAAAATATATGCTTGATAAGCGTGGATAAATAACCTTCGAATATTAATTGAAATCGATCGTAATGCGGATACAGGTTCTTTCCCATTTATAAAGGCGTTCATTAACTGATATTCAATATCCATCCCTCTAGGTAGATGCTTTAGAATATTTCGATAGTTTTTCGGATCAAGGCTTTTTTGTCTGATTTCTTTACTCGTTGCAGAATCATACTCTGTGGTATATGACAACAGGAGTTCAGCCGCCTTCTTGAAATTTCTTTTTACAATTTCCCTTCCTACAAGATGAGTTACTAACCTTTCACTCCCAAATCTTTGTAATCCATAAAAATTGGCGACCTTTTCTACTTCTGTCTTGAACTTAGATATTTCGGAATGTTTTGCATCATAAATAGTAACTGAGAAATCATTTCCAAGTAGAGATTCTTTACCTAAAGGTTTTGTAGTAAACCCATTTAACTTGAGAAAAGTGTGCTTTGTTTTACATATTTGTTGTTTTGGTATGTTATGTACTTGTATTGAACTGGCATATTGCCTTGTAGTTGCTTTAGCATCTTTCATTCCCATAACCCTGAGTTCTAGACCAAGATCTTTCCTAACTTCAAGTACCGCATGATGAGAATCGATACCTTTTTTTTCTAATACATAAAGTGGATATCTATGCAAAGAATCTTGAATTGGAGACAAGTCAGTAATTATAGATTCATTTATTATTTCTGATACTCTAAAACCTTCATTATTTTTTTTTATTGAGCCACCTAGCTTCTGAAAATTAGTGCAATAACATTCTATACCTGCAAGTCGATCTATTCTTGGAACAGATTTATTATCCATTAGAACTTATATTTCACACATTAATGTTGGTACCCAATAAAAGAGTAACTAGATTTTTCCTTGCACTAATTCTCTTTATTACCGTGATATGCTATTATTAAATAACAGGATTAACTAACATTAACTTCTCTTGTTGTTAGTTAGTTAGTCTAGTTAGTTAGTCTAGTTCTCGCCAGCCGTCTTCAGGCAGTCATTGCTCTTCTAACATAGTCTCTAAAACATAAGTGTTTTTACGCATGTGACAAAACCTGCGGTATATACAATCTCATATAATTGCAAATATCCCAAAATAGAAGCGATCTTTATAAGTAAATTTGAGACAAAGAGTAGTGGCAGTTAGCATAATGTGTTAATAAAAATTTATAATTGTAACATTTCGCGGTTGCCAAATATATTAATGTGAGATAAGAGATTCTGAACGCTGAGATCTCATTATGACTAAGATTGGTAATACCTACCGATGGTTCCACGGATACCTTGCGAATAGACCTTCCAATTTTAGCTGGGTTATAAAAGATAGACTTGCTGGAAGTGGAATGCCCATGACATATTCACAATTTATGTGGTTAGTCCATCATGGAATAAAAACAATAGTTACTATAAGGGAGGTGCCATTGCCATCAAAATGGTTCTCTAACAAAGCTATTGATTACTTTCATTTAAAAGTAGAAGATTATGGTGCTCCTTCACTTACCTATCTGGACGCTACTGTTAACTATGTTAAAGAACATATAAATGATGGGAAGCCGGTTATGATTCATTGTGCTGCTGGTAAAGGGAGAACAGGAACTATATTAGCTGCGTATTTTATTAAAAATTTTAATTTGACAGCTGAAGAGGCCATTAAAAAGATAAGAGATCTTAGGCCGGGTTCAGTTCAATCTATGCCACAGGAAAAGGCTATAGAAATGTATGAAAAATATCTCAAAATGGGAAGAAAAATATATTGAAGATTTACATTTTTAAGACAAATTGTCATAATGACCAGATTAAAAATGTTTTAAGTATCTCGGTTTTAAGTAAATATAAAGATGCTAAATAGGAATATCGGTAACTTGTTCATCAAATTGTGCTACCACTTGCCATTCTATTGTAGCTCCAATTAATAGAACTGCGATAACAATTACAATTTCAATGATTGAAGGAATGATATGTTCTTTCAATTGTTTCTTCTTTACAAGCTGGTAAATAAGCATTCCACTTCTGGACATTGCCAACCCATAAGCAAAAACCTCTATAACTCCAAAAGGCGTAATTAAGATTACAAGGGGGGAAATATTATTC
>Ga0126308_10000293_pt1 | contig 15490 bp, 12 predicted proteins | sample Plot55_FD_92533 | JGI IMG/M metagenome (GOLD analysis project Ga0126308, IMG submission 92533) | Serpentine soil microbial communities from UC McLaughlin Reserve, CA, USA - Plot55 | ecosystem: Environmental > Terrestrial > Soil > Grasslands | place: USA: UC McLaughlin Reserve, Lake County... | reverse complement strand
CGGCGTCCCGGCCTCGAACAGCACGTCGCCGGGCTCGAGCACGACCTGGTCGCAGCGCTCGGCCATCCACGCCAGGTCGTCGTCGCCCAGGTCGGCGAAGATCTGGATGCGCCGCAGGTCGTCAGCCGTGACAGATGCGCTACTGGTTGGGCTCATGGCACGGATGGCACGGAGGGCTGGTCGGCAGCTTACCACGGATGACACGGATAGAAGCATGGATGAACACGGATGCGTCCCGTGGCGAGGGGAGCTTTGCACTGCGCGCGGGAAGAGCCGTGTTCATCCGTGCCCTGTCCGTGTCATCCATGTCCTGCTGTTACTCTGCGCCGGGCCGAAGCAAAAAGTTCCCCCGCCACAACGTGCGGGGGAACTAGTCGTTCGGATAGGGAGTGTAGCGGCGCTACGGCCGCCGCGGGCGGTCGCCGCCGCCGCCGGCGTTCCCCATGCCGGGGAGGTTCATCTGGCGCGGGTTCTTCACGCGCTCGGGGAGCCTGGCCCACTGCTCGGGGGTCAGGATCGCCTGGGCCTCGGTGAGCGCGTGCTGGATGTTCGTGCGCCCCTGCTGGAGCCTGGGGTTGAGGATGCCCCACAGCGCGGCCATGTCGGGGTTGGCGCCGGCGCCCTGGATGGTCTCGCGCATCGACTCGGCCAGCGCGCCGTTGCGGGCGTCGAGCGAGTCGGCGATCACCGTTAGGCGCGTGACCTGGTCGCCGGCGAGGGCGAGCGAGTCGCGGCGCTCGAGGATGGTGCGCACCGGGTTGGGGAGCACGCGGGCGAAGCGCGAGGCGAAGTCCCCCGGGCTCCCGCCCGCGCCGGGGCCGCCGCCGGGGCCGCCGGCGCCGCCGCCGCCCAGCACGCCCGCCTGGCGGGCGAGCGCCTGGATGCGGTCGCGCGTCTGGTCGGGGCCGATGACGTAGCGCGCCTGGAGCCCGAGCTGGAACGGGACGCGGAGCGTGGCCCCGCGCGTGGCGCCGAAGCGCTCGTTGACGCGGTAGACGTAGTGCGGGTCGGCGGGGTCGGGGTCGAAGCCCTCGACCGCGAGCAGCACCGGGTCCTGCTGGCGCGGCGCCGCCCAGCCGCGGAGCCCCTGCTCGCCGTGCAGTAGGTAGTCGAGCCCGCCCAGCAGGTTGGCGGTGGTGAGCGACAGCGTCAGGCGCCGGTCGAGCCCCAGCCACCCCGGGCGGAAGTTCGCCTGGAGGTCGAGCGACGGCTGCCAGGGGCGGCGGCAGCTGTTGCGCCCCGCGATCTCGCCGAGCTGCGCGCGCAGGCAGCCGCGCACCGACGACGGCGCGGCGGAGAGCAGCCGCGCCATCCCGTTCGCCAGCGCGGTGTCGCCGGTGGACGCGGGGTCGAAGACGAACGCGCGGTCGTTGCGCGAGCCGTCGCCGTTGATGTCGGAGCCCACGAGCGGCGTCAGCGGCGAGCCCGAGGTGAGGCGGCCGATCGCCGTCAGCTCGAACGCCAGCCCGAACGGGCGCGTCATCGTCCCCAGGAGCTGGTGGCGGCGGTCCATGTCGCTCGTCGCCCAGCCGCGCGCGTTCGGGTCGCCGGCGGTGGGGGAGCGGAAGTCGGACTCGTCGCGCGTGCGGGCGAGCGTGTACGACAGGTTGAGGATCGTGCCGCGCCGCGTCAGGCCGTTCATCGACAGCGTGAGCTGCCGCTGGTCGGTGTGGCGGTCCGAGGTGTAGGCCAGCACCTGCCCGAAGGCCGGGTCGCGCCGCGTGGCGAGCGGGTTCACCGCCCCGGACGCGGGGGCGATCGTCGCCGCCGGGACGAACACGGGGCGACCGTCCTCGCCGGCGAGGGTGAACTGCGGCGCGGCCGACAGGTTGAGGTCGCGGCTCCCCGCCTGCGCGGTGCCGCGCGCCCAGCTCGCCTCGGCGTTGAACAGCCAGCGGTCCAGTACCCGGCGCTGCACCCCGAGCGAGGTGCGCCAGGTGCGCGGCGCGCCGAAGTCGGGGTCGAAGACGGTGACGTTGGCGCGCCGCCCGGTCTGCCCGGGCTGGGGCGTCGGCGTCGTCAGGCAGGCGGTCGGGATGGCGGACGGGTCGGCGAGGTAGGCCGCCCAGTCCGGCGTCGGCACCGCGTCGCCGGTGCAGACGATCTGCGCCTCGCTCTCGCTCAGCCCCGTCGCGCCCTGCGCCGCCGCCAGCAGCTGCGTCGGGAAGGTGCCGCGGAAGACGCCGAAGCCGCCGCGCACGACCGTGAGCGAGCCGGGCGGGCCGAAGCCCCCGGGGCCGCCTCGGCCCCCACCCCTGCCCCCACCCCCCCCCCCTCCGCCGCCGCCGCCGCGCCGCCGGCCCTCGCCGCCCGGCTCGCCCTGCTGCGGGCCGCCGGCGTTCCCGCCGGGGCGCGCGGCGCTGCCGCCTAACGTCCAGCTGAAGCCGAGCCGCGGCGTCACCGCGACCTCGGACGGCAGCCGGTCGGTGCGGTAGCCGAACGCCTCCTCGACCGCCGGGTTGTACGCGGGCGCGCCGGCGAAGCGCGAGCCCTCGAGGCGCAGGCCGTAGGTGAGCTGGAGGGCGCGGCTCCGGCGCCAGCTGTCGGCGACGTAGAGCCCGGAGTTCATCGCCGTCCCGGCGCGCAGCCGCGGCGTGAGCGTGCGCTGGAAGCTCGCCGGGCGCCCCATCTCGAGCGCCTCCAGCGCCGAGATCGGCTCGGCCTCGCCCGGCACGGCGCCGGTGTCGATCGGCTGGAAGGTGAAGGTCCCGAAGCGGTTGTTGGTGACGTCGCGGCTGAAGCGCGAGCTGTTGAACAGCCCGCCGATCTTGATCCGGTGCGACGCGTCGCCGGGCATCCACGACAGCTCGTCGGTGAGCTCGACGTTCGTGCTGCGGCCGCTCTGCGGGAGCCCCGGGTTGCCGCCGAACTGGAGCGTCGAGATGGCGTTGGTGCTCGAGTCGCGCACCTGCACGCGGCCGGCGGGGAGCGCCAGGAAGGAGCTGGTGCGGTTGCGGTCGGTGGAGACGTAGGCACGCCCCTCGTTGATGAAGTGCACGCCGAAGCGCGAGGTGAGCGCCGCCATCCCGCCCCCGCCCGAGCCGCGCTGCTCGCCGCCGGTCTGCGGCAGGGCGAGCTGCCCGATGCGCGTGGGGTCGTCGAAGCTGCCGCGCCAGTCGCCGCGCAGCATCAGGCTGTGCGCGTCGCTCACCACGTAGTCCACGCGCAGCAGCGCCGTCAGGTTGTCGCTCGCGCGGTCGTCGTCCACCACCGGCGCCGACGGCGGGATGCCGTTCGCGCTCACGATCCGGAGGAAGCTCGACAGCGTCTGCTCGCTCACGCCGAGCTGGGCGAGCGACGCCGGGTCGGCGGCGAGCAGCGACTGGAGCGGGTCCGAGCGGACGCGCCCCTGCGCCGACCCGAAGGCGAACAGCCGGTTCCGGATCAGCGGCCCGCCGAAGCCGCCGCCGAGCTGGTTCTGCGTGTACGCGCGCCCGAACGCGCTGCGCGCCGAGCCGGCGCCGATGGACGCGTCCGACGCGCCCGGCTCCCAGGCCAGCTCGGGGCTGCGCAGCGAGTAGGTGAAGGAGCCCTGCTTGCGGTTGGTCCCCTGCCGCGTGGTGCTCGCCACCTGCGCGCCGCTGAACTGCCCGCGCGCCGCGTCGTAGGTGTTGGTGATGACGCGCGTCTGCCGCACCGCGTCCTGCGGCACCGTCGCGCTCCCCGCGGTGAGCCCGTCGAGCGTGATGTTGTTCGACTGCGCCGACTGGCCGGCCACCGAGAAGCCGGCGCCGGTGGTGTCCGTCCCCTCGACCGCGACGACGCCGGGCGCGAGGGTGGCCAGCGCGTTCAGGTCGCCGGCGTCGATCGGCAGCCGCGCCGCGAGGTCGGGGTTGATGTTGCGCTCGGTGGAGCCCGGGGTCGGCGGGTCGGTGGGGCCGCGGGGCGCCTGGCGCGCTCGCACCTGGACCTCGGAGAGCTGCACCGGCGCCTGGGTCAGGTTGACGTTGGCGACGATGCGGTCCTCGTCGCTCTCGCGCGCCGCGGTGGTGGTGTACGGGGTGAGCCCCACCCGCCTGACGACGAGCGTGTAGCGCCCGCCGCCGTCGGGGAAGAGGATGGTGTAGCGCCCCTTCTCGTTCGTCGTCCCCTTGCGCGTGATCTGCGTCTCGACCGACGTCGCCTCCACCGTCGCGCCCGCCACCGGCAGCCCGCCCGGCCCGGTCACGACGCCGGTGAGGATGTCGGTGCTGCTGCCCACCTGGGCGCGGGCGGCGGCCGCGTGCGGCGCGAGAGCGGGCGCGAGGACGAACAGCGCGGCCGAGAGCAGGAGCGCGCGAAGACGCAAATGCATGAGCTGGTCGGAGCGGGAGCGCGGAGGGTGCTGCGGGTCCATCTGTCTTAACGGCTGAGCGGCGTGGGGCGTTTAGCACAAAAGCAAGTTGCTCGCCGGGGATGGTGCGGGATGACAGGGACGGGTTCGTCCCGCCGTCCCGCTCTCTCCCTCGCGCTTACGCCTATCCACTCACCCTCACGACGCCCTCCGCGACGGCCTTGTTCAGCACCGCCGCCGGGATCAGAAACCGCCGGATCGGCGGCCGCTCCACCACCGCCTCCCACGTGCCGTCGTCGCCCTCGGTGTACGCCGTCTGCACCCACTCGTAGCGGCCGAGCCGCGCGGCGTCGCCCTCCCAGCGCACGCGGAGCACCGAGCCGCCGGAGGTGCGGTCGTCGAGCGGGAGCGGGGCGTCGGTGAGCAGGACGCGGCGCGTGCGGCGCTTGTCGTTCACCCGGTCCGGGAATCCCTCGGCGGTGCGCGAGTGCTCCAGCACGACCTCGTGCACCTGGTTCAGGAAGCCGCGCTCGAGCACCCGACGCGCGACCGGCGCCGTCGCATGATAGTAGAGGTCGATCCCGTGCTCGTCGCGCGCGAGGAGCGCTCGGAGCTGCTCGGGCTGGAAGCGGAAGCGCAGCGGCGGCACGCCGTCGGCCGAGAGGCTGAGCACGGCCTCGGCGTCGTCCCCCTCGACGCCGTACTGGATGTCGGCGTCGGGCGTCGCCTCGTCGAGCACGCGCTCGCCGAACAGCGCCGCCAGCCCGTCGAGCGCGCCCTCGATCGAGTGCGCCACGTCGTCGCCGTAGCGGTCGGCGACCACGTGGAAGAGCGCGTCGTACAGGTCCTCGGTGAACTCCGCGAGCACGGCCTCGGCGTCGTCGTCGGAGCCGCTGCCCGAGGCCATCTCGACGTCGTCCTCCCGCTCGTCCGGCTGGGCGTCGCCTTCCTCGTCGACGTCGCCGTCGTCGTCGTCGTCGTCCTCCTCATCACTCCCCTCGTCGCCGCCCTCCACGCCGCGCGTGCCGAGCATGACCTGGACGAGGTCGTGCAGGTGCAGGTCGAGCATCGCCGCGCCCAGCCGCCAGAGGTCGGGGAGGACCTTCTCGAGCGTCTCGACGGTCAGCTCCTTGGCGTCGAGGCTCGTCTTGTAGCGCACCGTGCCGTCGTCGGGGTCGACCTCGAAGTTGCCGAGCAGCAGGTCGTCGTTCGCCTGCACCGCCCACAGCACCACGTCGCCGACGCTCCCCTCCGGCGCGCGGACGCCCGCCGTCGCGTAGAAGGCGATGATGCGGTTCTCGGAGACGAGCCCGGCCACGGGGTACACGCCGTAGTCGCCGGCCACCGTGAACTCGACGACGTTCCCGTCGCGCACGTGCGAGGTGACCCCCTGGCCGGCCAGGATGCGGCGAAGCGTGGCGACGAGGTTACGGCGGGTCATGAATGCAGGTGCGAGTTGCGAGGTGCGACCCTTCGCTGCGCTCAGGGCATGGTTGCGAGAGGTAGTGCCTCGGGAGGCTTCCACTCGCCTCTCACACTGGAATCATAATGCGTCGTTTCGGTGGTATGCCTCCCGGAAGCCGTTCTCGCACCTGGCATCTCGCAACTCGCACTAGCTCTCGGAGTCGTCCCCGCCGAGGAGTCGGTCGGCCATCTCGTCCGCCAGGCCGAGCATCTCGTCGTAGCCGTCCTCGCCGAGGAGCCCGCGGAGCGCGCGACAGAGCTCGGCGGCCTGGCGGAAGCGGCGCTCGACGGCGCGGCTGTCCGGGTCCCAGTCGAGCGCGACGGCCCAGCGGAGGAAGCTGCCCTCGGTGCGCTCGAAGACGGCGGCCTCGGTGGCGAGCGTGTGCAGCACGAGCGTGGGGTCGAGCGCGACGTCGTCCCAGTTGAGGGCGGTGACGCAGAGGGTGATGGCGCCGCCGCCCGCGCGCAGCGTGACGTGGTTGTGCTGGCGAAGCGACTCGCTCTCCTCGGGGACGGGGCTCACGTGCAGCACCTCCTCGACGGCGATCTCGACGCCGCGGGCGCGGAGGAAGGCGCCAAGGGGGTCGGCGTTCGTGGCGGTGGACTTCGGGCGGGCGCGCTTGGGCACGGGCAATCGGGGGTGAGGGAGCCGACGATGTGCTACGCGGCCGGAGCCGTGATCACCGGACCGGCCGGGACGAGACTCTTCCGCACGGGGTCCACGCGCAGATTCAGTCCCTCCAGCGAGTGCGCCCCGAGCAGCACCATGTCGCCCGGCTCCGCGAACACCACGATGTCCGGCGCCTCAGTTCCCCCGGCGTGTACGATGGCGTAGCCGATGTGGCGCTCGAACGTCCGTCCGTCGGCGACCACGAAGCGCTGGGTCCGTCGGCGCGTCACGCCGAGCGAGTCGAGCAACGCGGCCGGCAGCCAGGTGAACTCGCTGCCGGTATCGACCAGGACGTCGGAGACGTGGGCAAGCCGTCCGCCGGCGCTCACGTTCTCGATGCCAACAGTCGTACGGAAGAGTCCCATGTCGCTCATGATGCCTCCTGACTGCGATGCGACCAGCATCGAATCTATGCGAGGCGGAGCGTTCGGACGCCGCCGGTCGTGCGCTCAATCAATGGAGCAACGTCGACACTGCCGGACCGAACGCCTCGCGCAGCTTCAACAGTCGCGAGACGAGCCACGCACGTATCGTGTCCAGCTCCTCCTGCGTCTGCTCGATGCGTCCCGGACGGTACACTGCCACGCGGCTTGCGCGCTTGTCGTCCAGCCGCTCCCACGACAGCGGCTCCTCGAACTTGCTCTGCAACTCGGTCTTCCGCTCGGCGAGCCGCTCGAGCAGGCGCTTGTTCTCGTCCTTGTCGCCGACGTCGATGTAGCACTCCGCCCGCACGCGCCCGTCGCCGGTGAAGTTCGCCACGTACGTGATGCCGCGAATTCCGGAGCTGAACGTGTACCAGTTCGCCGGCTGGGCCACTCTCGCGTTGGTGAACTTGTGCTTCTCGCGCAGCTCGTCGATCAGCGGCTGGTAGAACGCAAGGTACGCCTGACCCTTACTGCTGCTCCCGTCAGCGCCGGTGAGCGTCACGTGACGGGTCGGGTAGTCTATCGAGAGCAGCCGCTTGACCTCTTCTGCACTCTCCTCGTCGCGGACACGGATCTCCTTCCACCCGTTGTGCACCGTTCGTGCAACGCTTCCCGGCTCGATCTCTGCCTCAGGCGGGAGGACCACGCGCACATCGCCCTTCCGAAGATCCAGCCAGGTGAGCCACGCCCGGTCGGACTCGTAGCGGTAGCCGACCCAGCCTCGCCAGATGGTTTCTTTCACGCCGGCACGCGCAGCCAGCCAATCGCGCAGGTCGCGCGCAAGCGGCCGCAGCTGAGCCGGTACCAGCCGAAGCATCTCGTCGACCGTTGTCACCTCGCCGCCGCGGCCACGCGTATTCTGCTCCGAGTCTTTCCGCTCGCGGCGGATGAGGAAGTCCTCCGCCTCCGGAAGCGGGATGAGCAGCGCTGAGTCCACGACGAGGTTGCCCACCACGCGGTGCGGCCGCAGGCGGACGCAGGACATCTCGACACCGAAGGTCCGCAGCCAGAGGACGGTCGCCATGATCTCCGGCGGGAACTCTTCGGCGGCCAGGATGATGCGCGGCTTGTCGTCGAGCTCCTCGAACTCCGTGTGGTCGACGAACTCGAGGATCGCTTCCCGCGCATCCTCGGTCGTGGTCTCCTCGCCACGACCGCGCAGGTGCCCGGCGTGCAACTCGGCGATGTCATCCAGCGACATCGTGGAGCAGTACGCCGCGTAGCGGAGCGCCTGGAGGTCGGCCATCGTACCGACGGCGCTGCGCTTGAGCTCCACGACGACCAGCTTCCCGCGCCGGTCGAGCGCGAGGACGTCGAGCCGCTCGGAGGTGCGGTCGAACTGGTCGAACTCGCTCGTGACGATGAGCAGTTCCTCCCCGAGGATCTGCGGCGCGGCGAGGATCCACTCCTGGATGTCGTAGCGCTCGCGGAAGCCGAGGTCGGAGAAGCGCTCGGGCTCGACGGGGGAGGCGGTCTTGGCGGTGGGGTCGACGAGAAAGAGCATGCGTCAAGGATCGGAATCGAGGCCGCTCGAGCGCGGTATGGTGCTCACCTGCGAAATACGGCATCTCCATGCCACTCGAGGAACTCCCTCGCCGGTCTGAACGCTGGCACCTCCGGCAGGCGAATGCGGGTCCGGTCGAGTGCGTAGTACTCGCGTCCGTTCTTCCAGTTCTCGGCGAGGCGCGAGCTCACGCGGAACTCCGCTTCGGGAGTCACCGTGACGTATCCGAGATCGAAAAGCGTGTGTATGTCCGAGCGCAGCAACAGACCATTATCGGGCCGATGCTGACCGCCGCGACTGACCGGTACAATGTGAGCAGCATCGAGCACCGGAAATGTCTTCTCCCCAGTCACTGCACATCGTTTACCGTACAGGTCTGCGACCAACAGTCTGAACGCTCCCTGGCCCAGACGTCGCCGCGCAAGTGCCAATTCGCCCCAGACGTCGTGCGCGACCCACTCGTGAAGTTGTGGCGTCGGTGACTGCCGAAGGACGGTGCTGGCCCACTCGTACAGCTCCTTCCCCGTTCCGGCTGCGGCATCGTACCGGTGCCCTTGCGGGTTGTTGATCGGATAGTCGCCCGGGACGGGATGCCATTGCGCACGCGGCAGGAAGAACGGAGCGGCTAGAATGACGCACCCGATGGTCGAGTCGGCCGCCCTCTCCGGGTGCTCGCCGAGCTCCTTGTAGCTCGCGATGAGACGCAGGAAGCTCTCGTAGTCCGGCGTGCCATTTTTCACGCCGAATGCTTCCCACGCTTTGATGAGCGGCGCAAAAGAGAAGTGGACGAAGAACCCGCCGCCTGCAATCGCGCTGGCAGGCGAACGCAATCGGAAGAGCAACAGGTCGCCGGCGGTGAGGCGGGTGAATGCTTGCTTGCCTCCGGGCCGCCAGAAATTGACCTCATCCAGCTGAGGCTGCGTGCTCAGGAATCCGTACCAACTCCAGTCGGTCGGATACACGTAGACGTTCACGGTCGGCCCTCCGCCAAGTACTCCGAGCGCCCAGTCGGGGAGCGTCGCCGGAACACGATAGCCCATCCGCCTTGTCGTCGCTAGGCACCAGGCGCCTGACGAGGGTGTGGAGCGGTCTGCGCGCTGGTCAGCCCCGCGTCCAGTCCTCGACCGCCAGGCCCGGCACGCGCCCGAACTCCCGCGCGTTTCCGGTGACGATCGCGCACCGGTTGGCCATCGCGATGCTGGCAATCACGAGGTCCCGCTCGCCGATCGGCTGCGCCCGCAGCGCGTGGCGGAGCTGCGCGTGCCAGACCGCCGCGTCGCGGTCGAACGGCAGACACGCAACCGGATCGGAGAGCAGCGCCTCGACGCGCGCGAGATCGCCTGCCGGGTTGCTGCTGTTCAGCGCGCCGTAGCGGAGCTCCGCCTCCGTCATTGCAGTCACGGCGACGTCGCCCGCTGCCTGCGCGCGAACGCGCGACACGACCGGCGCCCGGCCCCGCAGCACCCAGATGCAGGCGTCGGTGTCCAGGACATACCTCACGCCTCGTCGAAGCCGCCGAGCAGAGCATCACGATGCGTGGACGGCGGCAGCGGATCGGGCGCCGCGAAGTCTTCGGACAGCGGCGGCAAGCTGGCGAGCCGATCCCAGTACTCGGCAGGCCACGGGCGCGGGCCCAGCGGCTCGAGGATCACCGCGTCACCCTCCCTTCTGATGCGCACCGCGTCTCCGTCAAACCGGAACTCCTTCGGGAGCCGAACCGCCTGGCTGCCGCCGTTCGTGAAGAGCGCGGCGACCCGCTCCTGTTTCCGCTTCACGTGATCCTCCACTCGTGGGAACCGGCGAACACCGTATATACAGTCTATACGACTTCGCGATGTATCGCCAAGTCGTGCTCGAGCTGTGGTGTTGTTCGGGCCGCGGCAGTCAGCTACCTGCGCCGCGTGCTCTCCAGCCGGAAGACGACATTCCCCAAGTACCCCTCGTCATCATCCACCCACTCCAGCGCCCCCTCCGCCACCGCCCCCGCCTCCGCGCCGGCGCGAATCCGGTCGAGCGCGCCACGGTAGGCATTCACCACCGCATCCGCACCCGACGTCCGCGAGCGCGCCAGGCTCAGGTAGAGCCGCTCGCGCAGCCGCACGTCGCCAGCGGCGAGCCCGGTGAGGAGCCCGTCCGCCCACGCCGGTCAGGAGCAGTACGCCAGCACACGGTCTCCGCGCGCCTGGATTCGCACCTGGTAGTCGTGGGTCCCCCGCACCACCGCCAGCACTTCGCCGCGGGACTGCGTAAGAGTCACGACGCGCCTGGCCGGCCCCCGGCGTCGACACGCTTTCGTGAGCCTCGTCCAGTCATGGCAACGACTTTGACAGGATGAACTACGACAGGATGGACAGGATGGTGAACTGGGTGGACGGCCCCGGGAAGCTAGCGCGTCCCGAGCGGCGTCCATCCGCTGTGATCCTGTGCATCCTGTCAATCCTGTCAAAGCCGTTGCCGTTGCTGGCGCCGTGAGCTCGAGCCGATCCACTTCCCCACCCCCACCCCCACCGCAGTCCGGAGACGCTGCATGCCCCCCTGTCTGCCACCGCCGCGCGCCGCCCGCGGGCTCCTGCCCGTCGCGCTCGGCGCGTTTCTGCTCGCTCCATCGGAGACCGCCCGCGCCCAGAACGACACGTGGGCGCTCACCAACGCCCGGATCGAGACCGTCACCAAGGGCACCATCGCGAAAGGCACGATCGTCATCCGCAACGGGATGATCGAGGCGGTCGGCGCCAACGTCGCGCCGCCGCCGGACGCGCGCGTGGTGGACCTGGCCGGGCGCACGGTCTACCCCGGGATCATCGACCTCACCAGCTCGCTCGGGCTGCCGCAGCCGCAGGGCGGGCCGGGGGGCGGCGGGGGTAGCGGCGGATTCGCCGCGGCGCTGCTGGCGCAGGCGGGCAGCGGACGGGGCGAGCAGCAGGGCGCCCCGCAGCCGGTGGGGCTCGAGCCCGGCCGCATGGTGGCGAACGAGATCCGGCCGCAGGCGAGCGACGTGCGCGCGCTGCGCGACGCCGGGATCACCGCCGTGCTCGTGGCGCCGACGCGCGGCGCGTTCCGCGGGCAGTCGGCGCTCGTGCCGACGCGCGAGGACTCGCTCACCAGCTGGGTGGTGAAGTCCCCGGTGGCGCTGCACATGGGCTTCCAGGGCGTGGCCGGCCGCTACCCCGGGACGCTGCTCGGCGTGATCGCGTACGAGCGGCAGGCGTTCTACGACGCGCAGCGGCACGCGCAGCTCATGGACCGCTACCAGGCGAGCGGCGGGCGCGGGACCACGCGGCCGTCGTACGACCCCGACCTCGACGCGCTGGTGCCGGCGGTGAAGGGGCAGATGCCGGTGTTCTTCGCGGCGAGCAACGAGAACGAGATCCGGCGCGCCGAGAAGATCGCGCGGGAGTTCAACCTCAAGCTCTCCGTCGTCGGCGCCACGGAGGGCTTCCGCGCGGTCGACGCGCTCAAGCGCGCGGGCGGGCCGGCGGTGGTGTCGGTGGACTTCCCGCGGCCGTCGCAGGCGGTGGGATGGTCCTACCGCGGCACGGTGCGCCACGACCCTAACGACAGCGCCTCGGCCGACAGCGCGGGGCGGCGGCTGGTGGAGGGGAACGCGGCGGCGCTGCACCAGGCGGGCGTCCGGTTCGCCCTCGCCTCGGGCGGGCTGCGTCCGGCGGACTTTCTGTCGAACGTGCGCAAGGCGGTCGCCGCGGGGCTCCCGCGCGAGGTCGCGCTCGAGGCGCTGACCGTGCGGGCCGCCGAGGCGGCGGGCGTCGGCGCGCAGCTCGGCAGCATCGAGGCCGGCAAGGCCGCCGACCTGGTGGTGGTCGAGGGCGACACGCACCTCCTGGACGAGCGCGCGAAGATCCGCACGGTGTTCGTGGACGGCATCCGCTACGAGGTGGTGGAGGCGCCGCCGCAGCAGCAGGGCGACGGGCGCGGCGGTCGCGCCGGCGGCGGGCGCGGGCGCCCGGGCGGCGGCGGCAATCAAGCCGCCGCGCCGAGCGAGCCGCGTCCGCGGCCGGCGAACGCCGGCCCGCTCACCGGCACCTGGGACATCTCCATGGAGACGGCGCGCGGCGCCATCCGCCAGACGCTCGAGCTGACGCAGACCGGCGCGACGCTCGACGGGACGCTGGCGGCGCAGACCGGCACGGTGTCGATCACCGACGGCCGCGCGGGCGCGGACGGCACGGTGGCGTGGAGCGTCACGCTCCCCATGCGCGGCCAGACGACGACGATCACGTTCGCCGGCAAGGTGGACGGCGACCGCATCACCGGCACCGCCACCTTCGGCGAGGGCGGCGCGGCGAGGAACTTCACGGCGGAGAGGAAGCCATGAGAACGGCAGGGATGCGGGATGCGGGATGGGGGACGCGGGCCTCCCGGCTCGGCACCGGACTCCTCTCGCTAGGCATGCTGGTCACGGGCTCGCTGCGGGCGGCGGCGCAGGGGGCGGAAGCATCTCGTCCCCCTTCCCCCGTCACCTTCCCCGTGCCCCCCGCGGCCACACTCGTCGCCATCACCAACGCGACGATCATGACGGCGAGCCACGGGACGATCCAGCGCGGGACGATCGTCATCCGGAACGGCAAGATCGCGGCGGTGGGGCCGGACGTGGCGGTGCCGGCGGGGGCGCGGGTGATCGAGGGGACGGGGAAGTACGTGACCCCCGGGATCATCGACGCGCACTCGCACAGCTCGGGCGAGGCGATCAACGAGGGCACGAACTCGATCACCGCCGAGGTGCGGATGAGCGACGTGCTGCGCCAGGACGCGATCGGGCTCTACCGCGAGCTGGCGGGCGGGACGACGACGCTCAACATCCTCCACGGCTCGGCGAACACGATCGGCGGGCAGAACGCGGTGGTGAAGATCCGCTGGGGGCTGCCGGCCGACAGCCTCATGTTCCAGGGCGCGCCGCCGGGGATCAAGTTCGCGTTAGGTGAGAACGTGCGGCAGACCAACCGGCCGCAGGTCCCCGGGCTCAACGTCCGCCAGCGCTACCCGCGCACGCGGATGGGCGTCGAGGAGCTGCTGCGGGACGCCTTCACCCGCGCCCAGGAGTACCGCGCCGAGTGGCAGGCGTACGACCGCTCGGTGAAGGGGCTCAGGAAGGGGCAGGCCGCGCCCGTCCCGCCGCGCAAGGACCTCCAGCTCGACGCGCTGGTGGAGGTGCTGGAGGGGAAGCGGCTGGTGCACTGCCACTCCTACCGCGCCGACGAGATCCTGATGATGCTCGGCGTGGCGAAGGACTTCGGCTTCCGCGTGGCGAGCTTCCAGCACGTGCTGGAGGGCTACAAGGTGGCCGACGAGCTGGCGGCGGCGGGGAGCGGCGCGTCGACCTTCGCCGACGAGTGGGCGTACAAGCTGGAGGCGTGGGACGCGATCCCGCACAACGCGGCGCTGATGGCCGAGCGCGGGGTGGTGGTCTCGATCAACTCCGACTCCGACGAGCGGGCGCGGCGGCTCTACCAGGAGGCGGCGAAGGCGATGCACTACGGCGGCGCGTCCGAGGAGCAGGCGCTGCGCATGATCACGCTCAACCCGGCGCTGCAGCTCGGCGTCGACAAGCTCACCGGCTCGATCGACGTCGGTAAGGACGCCGACCTGGCGATCTTCAACGGCCACCCCTTCGCCCCGGCCTCGCGCGTCGACATGACGCTGATCGACGGGCGCGTGTTCTTCGACCGCGCCACGGCCCCGACGCTGGAGTGGCTGATGGAGCAGCTCAAGAAGCAGCAGCCGGTGAAGACGCCGGTCAGCGCGATGGAGGAGGAGTGATGCGAAACGAGAAGAAGGGATGGGGGATGAGGGAAGGGGGATGGGGGATTTCCGGTCGAGCCCTGCGCGCCGTCGTCTGCTTCGTGGCGATGCCGGCAGCGGCGGCGACGGCGCAACCAGGACAGGGGACCGTACGTCCCCCATCCCCGGTCCCCCTTCCCGGCGGCGCAGCCGCCGCCTACGCCATCCGCAACGCGACCGTCGTCCCGATCGCCGGGGCGCCGATACCTAACGGGACGGTGGTGATCCGCGACGGGCGGATCGAGGCGGTGGGGGCTGGCAGCTCCGTCCAGGTGCCCGCCGACGCGACGGTGATCGACGCCAGCGGGATGTACGTGTACCCGGGGCTGATCGACTCGGGGACGCAGCTCGGGCTGACCGAGATCTCGTCGGTGCCGGGGGGCGTGGACACCGAGGAGGTGGGCGATTTCAACCCGCACAACGTGGCGCTCACCGCCGTCAACGCGCACTCGGAGCTGATCCCGGTGACGCGGGTGAACGGCGTCACTACCGCGCTCACCGCGGCGCGGGGCGGGATCGTGAGTGGGCAGGCGTCGCTGGTGGACCTGAGCGGCTGGACGCCGGGCGAGATGGCGGTGAAGCGTCAGGCGGCGATGGTCATGACCTACCCGACGGTCTCCGCCGGCCGGCGCGGCGGCGGGGGCTTCGGCGGCTTCGGCCAGCAGCGCTCGGACGCCGAGCGGCGCGAGGAGTACAACCGGCAGGTGCGGCTCCTCAAGAGCTACCTGGCGGACGCGCGCGCCTACGCCGACGTCCGCGGCCGGACCGGGAGCGCCGCGGCCGGCGCGCCGCGGACGAACCTGGCGATGGAGGCGATGATCCCGGTGCTCCGCGGGCAGCTCCCGGTGGTGTTCGACGTCAACTCGGCCGAGCAGATCCGCGGCGTGCTCGCGCTGGCGGACAGCTTCGGGCTCAAGGTGGTCCTGCGCGGCGCGAACGAGGCCTGGCGGCTCGCCGACACGCTGGCCGCCCGGCGGATCCCGGTGATCGTCGGCCCGACGTCGGAGTCGCCTGACGACGCCGAAGAGCCGTACGACGAGATCTACGCGAACCCGGGGGTGCTGGCGCGCGCCGGGGTGAAGATCGCCTTCCAGACCGAGGAGGCGTCGAACGTGCGCAACCTGCCGTACCAGGCGGCGCTCGCCACGGCGTACGGCCTCGACACGCTGGAGGCGCTCCGCGCCCTCACCATCAACCCGGCCGAGATCTGGGGCGTCGCCGACCGGCTCGGCACCATCGAGCGCGGCAAGGTGGCGAACCTCTTCGTCACCACCGGCAACCCGCTCGACGTGCGCAGCGTCCCCAAGTACCTCTTCATCCGCGGCCAGATGGTCCCGCTGACCGACCGCCACACGCGG
>Ga0126308_10000292_pt1 | contig 15491 bp, 9 predicted proteins | sample Plot55_FD_92533 | JGI IMG/M metagenome (GOLD analysis project Ga0126308, IMG submission 92533) | Serpentine soil microbial communities from UC McLaughlin Reserve, CA, USA - Plot55 | ecosystem: Environmental > Terrestrial > Soil > Grasslands | place: USA: UC McLaughlin Reserve, Lake County... | reverse complement strand
GCTGGAGCCGCGCAGGACAAGGGAAGAGCGGTCCATACAGAACGCCGCCAGTAAGATCGGAGGTGCCCTAGAACTCCTCCAGGGTACTGCAGATATCCGAACCTTATGCGAGACGACCGCAGAAGAAGTGCGCCGGATGACGGGCTTCGATAGAGTAATGATCTACAAGTTTGATCCCGAGTGGAACGGCGAGGTCATCGCCGAGGCGAAGGCCGAAGACGCCGGCAGCTACCTACATCACCGTTTTCCGGCATCGGATATACCTCTACAAGCTCGCAAGCTCTATGCTCTGAACTGGATCCGCCTTATACCTACCGTGGATTACCGGCCCGCTGGCCTGCTGGGTACCGCTGACCTCGCGGAGCCACTGGACATGTCCTTCTCCGTCCTACGCAGCGTCTCTCCGATCCATCTCGAATACTTGAAAAACATGGGCGTAGCCGCCTCAATGTCCATCTCTCTGCTGCATGACGACAAGTTGTGGGGGCTTGTGGCCTGCCATCATCGCTCGCCCAGGTACCTACCCTACGCGATACGGCAGAACTGTCAGCTTATCGCTCAGGCTGCCTCTTTACAGGTCAGGGTGCAGGAGGCGACGAGCAACTACTCCTACCATACGGAGCGGACGAGTATCCGGGCCAAGTTCATCGAGCATGTTGCGGGTGTGCAGCATTTTGCCGAAGGCCTGATAGGGTTTCGCCCAAACCTGCTCGACTTCGTCGAGGCTTCGGGCGCCGCCGTGTTCTGGGAGGACCAGTACACGACCGTCGGGGAAACCCCCGACGAGGGTACTCTCAAACGACTTCGGGAGTGGGTAAGATCCAGGATCTCAGGATCGCTCTACTGGACCGATTCCTTGCCCTCGGTGTACGAGTTGGCCGCGGAGTGGAAGGACGTGGCAAGCGGGCTGCTGGCGCTGGAGATCCTACGGGAGCGCGGCTGCTACGTAATGTGGTTCAGACCCGAAGTAGTGAGGACGGTGACCTGGGGGGGTAACCCGAATAAGGCCATCGACGTTGACGAGCAGACGGGACGCATCAACCCGCGGAAATCCTTCGAAGCCTGGAAACAAACGGTTCGTCTACGCTCGCTACCGTGGGCTCCACACGAATTGGATTCTGTTTACGAATTGCGCAACACGTTGGTGAGCATAGTGAACGCCGAAATCGAACGCGAGCAGGCCAAAGAGCAGCGAGTGGCAAGAGAGGCGGCTGAAGCTGCCGACCAAGCCAAGAGCGAGTTCCTGGCAAGCATGAGCCACGAGATACGTACGCCCATGAACGGCGTACTTGGCACGGCGGAGTTGTTGCTGGACACCCAGCTGACACCTGAGCAGCGAGATCACGCCCAGATTGTGCGCAGCTCGGGCGAGACGCTGCTGCGTATCCTGAACGACATCCTCGACTTCTCCAAGGTAGAGGCACGCCAGATGCAGCTCGAGAACCTAAACTTTGATCTGCGCGCAGAAGTGGAGGAGGTCGCTCAACTGCTGGCGGTAGTCGCCCAGAGCAAAGGGCTCGAGCTGGTCCACTTCGTCGACCCCACCGTCCCTGCCACGCTGCGGGGTGATCCGTTCCGTCTGCGGCAGGTCCTAACAAACCTGGTGGGTAACGCGCTTAAGTTCACCGAGCAGGGAGAGATTACTCTCTTCGTCCGGCTGGTAGAAGAGACGAGCGAGAGGGTAACCGTCCGCTTCGAGGTGCAGGACACCGGCATCGGCATGACGCCTCAAGAGCAGGAGCGGCTGTTCAAGGCGTTTTCTCAGGCAAACTCTGCAACTACTCGTAGGTATGGCGGCACAGGCTTGGGGCTTGTCATCTCCAAGCGGCTGGTAGAACTCATGCGGGGGCGGATAGAGGTAGAAAGCGAGCAGGGCAGAGGCAGCACCTTCTGGTTTACCGCCGAGTTCGAGAAGGGAGAAGAAGACGCACGACAGGTTGCAGTGTCTGGTCGGCGTACCCGTATCCGTGGCCTGCGGGCTTTTATAGTCGATGACAACGCGACCAATCGTAAAATATTGCACCAGCAGTTGGCTTCCTGGGGGATGCATGTTGGAAGCGCGGAGGGCGGTTTGCACGCCCTTGAAGAGCTGCGCTCTGCTGTAGAGCGAGGCGAGCCCTACCATGTAGCGGTCCTTGACCTGCAGATGCCCGGCATGAACGGTTTGGAGCTGGCCGAGCGGATAAAAACCGATCCTACATTAACCTCTACCCGCTTGTTACTGCTGACCTCACTGAATCAGTACAACATGGTCGAGAATACGTACCGAGCAGGGGTTGAGGCCATCCTGACCAAGCCTATCCGTCAGGCGCAACTCTTTAACTGCTTGACGACAGTGCTAGGACCCTCCGGTGACTCTCTGTCTGCGTCCTTGGAGCCCGAAGCACCCTCTGGTGACAGCGCAGGTAAGGACGCGTATGAACCCCAAACTCACGTCCTGCTTGTCGAAGACAACCCGGCGAACCGAGATGTAACCATGATGATGTTGGAAAAGCTTGGGTACCGCGTAGACGCTGTGAAGAATGGAGTCGAAGCCGTCGAAGCTGTCGAAGCCCTCTCGCGCACCTCCTCCTATGCTGCGATACTTATGGACGTTCAGATGCCAGAGATGGACGGTTATAAGGCCACTAAAGAGATAAGGAGAAACGATGGCGAAGGCCGTCATACGCCGATCATAGGGATGACGGGAAACGCCATGCACGGGGATAGGGAGAAGGCCCTCGAAGCTGGGATGAACGACTACGTCTTAAAGCCGGTACGGCTTGATGAGCTGGGTGAAGTCCTGAGGCGCTGGGTCGCCGACAAAGAGGAGAAGATCTAGGAGACGGATAAGAAGATTGCTCTTGCAGCGCGGGGCAGCGGGGCGGGTATGCTACGAGCTTCTCTTGAATTTTATCCTTGCCCTGCTTGGTGACCGAGACAGTTCGAACTTGTTGCGAACCTCGCGTTAGCTCGGTGCCGCGGTGTGTCTCTGGTACCTCTACTTCACCTACGTTGAGTTCGCCCCCTTCGCGAGCTGCCTGGGCTCCGGGCAGCCCTACATCTACGTTCACCTCCCGATCGCCCTGGGGTGGTAGTTACCGGGGTAGGGATGAAACACGCCATCGCCGAGTCTCCGGACCGACCCTTCAGGTGAAAACCCTGTGGCTTACCGGCATCGTGCTCTGACTCGCGTCTTTCCTAATCCTACCTACAGGGTGAGCGTGCGCGAACGCCCTTGTAGTGGCTGCTCTTCCCCTATGACGGGTCGGCCGCGATCGCCGGGGTGCTCCTCGTCCTAGGAGCGTGGGCGCCATCGCTTTTCGTGCTCGGCGGGCTCGTGGCGGCGTTAGTTCTGAGTTGATCTCGGAAGCGTATTATTGGACGGTATGTACGGAGCCACTAAACCGCCAAGCTGATTCACTCACGGGCAGCTCTTCGATGGACAGACCTCTCGAATAAAGCTGACGCTGGTGTAAACGTTATGTCCTCGCGCTCTGCCCCTGTCCGTGAGGGGCCAGATAGAGGTAACATAACAACGAGCGATTTGACCGGTATGATATCGAGCGGAGGGAGGAGTAAGCGTGTCCTCGACGAGCGAGGTACGTCGCGAGAGCCGGCTGTCCTGCGTCGTCTCTGAGGCCAACGGGGAAGACCCCGCTGGCTCCGGAACGCCCTTTACGGGTTACCTCCTCGCAGAGGTAACCCCGCCCTGGAAAAGGGACATCGTCGAATCCACGCGCTTCTTGGAGGCCCTAAGAGAGGCGGTAGAGAGGGTCCGAAACGCGGGCATCATCGACAAGTTCACAGGCCTGCTGCCGGATCCAGAGTATTCTCGTGAGGAACACATCCGCGTGATCTACTTCCGTAGGCCCCCCAATCTTTTCGCTGCTTACGAAAAGGAGGAGTACGTGGTACCCGAAGACGAGGCCGTCTCGCTCGTCGAGGCGCTATCTGGACCGTATAGGTCCTCACGCTTCGCACGCTACAAGGAGGACCTACCCCACGTCCGGGACATGCTCGTCTGCACCCACGGCAGCCGCGACGTCTGCTGCGGCAAATTCGGATACCCTATCTACGAAGAGCTGCGCCGCGGGTATGCTACGGGCTCCGCTCGCGGGCTCCGGGTCTGGCGCACGAGCCACCTTGGCGGCCACCGCTTCGCGCCAAATCTCATGGACCTCCCCGAAGGCCGCTACTGGGGCCGCCTGAAGTCGGAGGTGTTGGAGAACCTGGTGCTCAGAGACGAAACCGTCTCGGCCCTCCGGCGGTTCTACCGCGGCTGGGCCGGGCTCCGCAGTAAGTTCGAACAGATCGCCGAGCGCGAGGCCTTTGTGCGCGAGGGCTGGGAGTGGACGGGGTACCTGAAAGCGGGCGAGGTGCTCGAGGAGGACGAGGATCACGCCGAGGTCCGCATCGAGTACCAGAGTTCCGACGGTGACGTCTCGGGTGCCTACGAAGCCACCGTGGAGGCAGCCGGCAGCGTCATGACGTTGTCAAACTCCGGAACCGAGCCGTTGCAGGAGGCCCGGCAGTACCGCGTTAGCCGGTTGGAGAAGGTCCCGTTTCAGAATAAACCTTGACCACCGAGAGGTCGGTCGCGCCACCAGGTTCCCTGAGTCTTGGGCCCCAAGCCCCACAAACCTTCGTCCGCGACGGCCTAGTCTGAAATACACTCGCCCCGCATCCGACTGTGAACGCTTTTATTTGCGGCTCATAGCGTATGGAGGTACATTACATAGGCGTGGAAACTACGTAAAATAGTGCTTCTTCGGCGTTCTAGAGGGTAAGGGAGCGGGTTTATGTACAAAGAAGTCTACGTGCCGGTGGACAACTCGGACTACTCCAACCAAGCGTGTGTGATCGGGGTGGATGTTGCGCGCCATTTCGGCGGGAGGGTAGCGGGCTGCCACGCCTACGCGGCGAAGATGCACGACGTGCGCTTCCGACAGATGGAGAGTGGGCTTCCCGAGGAGTTCCGCGACGAGGACGAGATGAAGCGGCAGCGCAAGATACACGACCAGCTCATCACCAAGGGCCTCGAAATAATCACCGACTCATACATAGACATCCTCGAACCCCTTTGCGAGAAGTACGACGTCGAGCTCGTCCGCCGCTCCCTCGAAGGCAAGAACTTCAAGGTTATCGTAGAAGACGTGAACGAGAACGACTACGACCTCGTCGTCATAGGCGCCATGGGCATGGCCGCTGTCAAGGACACGGTCCTAGGCACAGTCACCGAGCGCGTGGTGCGGCGCCTCGAAAAGGCCGACACCCTGATCGTTAAGGACCTCGACAGGAACCCATTCGAGCACATCGTCGTAGCCGTTGACGGGAGCGCCAAGTCGCTTGGTGGTCTCAAGCGGGCGATAGAGCTCGCGAGGGAGTTCGGCGGGTATGTGGAGGCGATCTCGGTTTTCGACCCGTACTTCCACTACGCGATGTTTCACTCGATCGCGGGCGTTCTCAGTACCAAAGCCCAAAAGGTCTTCCGCTTCAAGGAGCAAGAGAAGCTGCACGAGGAGATCATCGACTCGGGGCTCGCCAAGATCTACACGGCCCACCTTGAGATCGCCAAGAAGATCGCTGCAGACGAAGGCGTCGAGCTGAAGACGACCCTCCTCGCCGGCAAGCCCTTCGAGCAGACCCTCAAGTACGTTAACGAGGTAGACCCGACGCTCGTCGTGATGGGCCGCATCGGCTACCACTCCGACGAGGAGATGGATATAGGCGGGAACACCGAGAACATGATGCGCTACCTGCCAACGAACGTACTCGTAGTTAACTACGAGTACCAAGCACCGGACCTCTACACCGCCGAAGAGCACATGACCTGGACCAAAGAGGCCTTGGAGCGTATGGACCGGGTACCGGGCTTCGTTGTAGGCATGGCCACGGGTGCGATCCTGCGCTACGCCATCGAGAAGGGCTACACGGTCATCACAGCTGGCGTTATCGACGAGGTCATCATGAGCATCCTGCCGCCGGGAGCGATGGAGTCGATGCGGGCGATCGGCGACCAGATCCGGGAGGCCAAAGCTATGGGCGAGGATTCCCCCATCGACTCCCTCTTCAAGGACTTCGACGAGCGCACCCAAGAGGCAGCCACTACCAACGGCAGCGGCCACAAGACTAACGGCAAGGCCAACGGCAACGGGCAGCCTACCAAAGAGGAGATCTTCGAGGCGGGTGCTGGAGGCTTCGGCAAATCCGAAGAGCAGGGCGATATCCAAGGCGTCTCCGCCGACGTTCAGGACGAGATCCGTCACGCCGCCCAGGGCAAGGACCGCTTCGAGTGCGACGTCTGCCGCTACGTTGCGAAGGGCAAGCCGGCCAAGTGCCCGGTGTGCGGCTCCGGCCCAACCCACTTCCACCCGGTGGACGCCGAGATTACACAAGCCGACGCTAACGAAGGCGACCTGAACCTCTCCGAGGTCTACGACGGCCGCGAGCTGCACTGGACCGAGGAGGCAAAATCCTTCCTCGACTCTCTCGAAGAGTGGCAGGAGAAGCGCCGGGTCAGAGCCCGCGTCGAAAAGAGCGCCCTCAAGAAAGACTACACAACCATCACCCGCGAGTACGTCGAGCAGCAGTACCGCGAGGAGACAGGTAGGGAAGCCCCAAAGCCCACCGGCGGAGGCTGCCCTATCAGCCACGCCAAGCAGAAGGTCGAGGAGCAAACCGGCGCCAGGTGCCCAGTAGACCACACAGCCTTCAAAAAGGCAGACGCATTGGTCCCCGAGGGCGGGAGCCGCGAGTTCACGTGGACCCATAAAGCCATCGAGCGCCTGGAGCGGGCGCCCAAAGGCTTTATGCGGAACATCTCGCGCAACATGACCGAGAACCTGGCGCGCGAGCGGGGTGCCGAGCACATAGACCTCGCGCTTGTCGAGGACTCGCTCACAGGAGCGCGCAATACGATGGAGGACGTTATTACCGGCAAGGTTTCCATCGCGGACCTCGCCCGCGACACCGGTGAGAAGATAGAGGCCGAGAACAGTGAAGTACCACACCCACCGATGACCGTCACGATGGTCTGCACCGTCTGCGGCGACGAGACCGAGGGCGTCCAGCCCCCCAATGAGTGCCCCGTCTGCGGCGCCCCACCCGAGGACTTCGAGCCCAAAGAGCTATAAGAGCTAAAGACCTTTTGGAGGCCCCGATCCCACAAAAGGGGTCGGGGCCTTTTTTATAGGAGGAAACATGGCAAGGACGCACAAAGTGACCTTTCAGCGCAGGGGCGTGGCCATCGAATGCGCCGAAGACGAATACATCCTCGAAGCCGCCGAAGAAGCTGGGATGCGCCTCCCCTACGATTGCCGGAGCGGGACCTGCACCACTTGTATCCAGAAGTGCCTCGAGGGTGAGATAGACCAGGACCTCGCTTTCGCCATCTCCGACGAAGAGCTCGAGAACGGCTACCGCCTCATCTGTATTGGCAGCCCGCTCTCCGACGTGGTGTTGGACACTTAGTTAGGATAGCCGGTACAAGCGTTTCGCGTTCCCGCGCAACACGTCCTCGCCGGCGGCCTCGGCCTCGAAGGTACTCAGCTCTCCGTAGGCTACCAACTCCCCCAGCGCCTGACCGAGTACACGCCGCCCGTCGGTAGCACCCATCCAGTGGAGCTCCGGTACACCTATGCCATCGGAGCTGTACAAGAACTTCGAGATCGGCGCAACTCCCAGCGCCTTCCGCGTGAAGGAAAGCATCTCGTCGTAGCCTAGAAAGGGGATGCCGTAAGAGAGGTCCAGGTAAACGTTCTCGTAGACGGCAGCCAGGTAGCCGCCCTCTTGGGTGTACGGGTAGCAACCGTGCAAAAGCACGACGGGCATGCCACGATACTCAGGCCGCTCGAGCACGGCGCGCAGGTGTAACGGGTTGCCGAACAAAAGGTCGATATCGACGTCGCCGTAACCGACGTGGAACTGGACCGGAACCTCCTGACGGGCCGCCTCAGCGAAGGCCGTGTGCAACAAGGTGTCCAGTAGCGGCTTGTGAGCCAGCCGCGTAGAGCCCTCTTCGGCGACCTTCCGAACCTCGCGGAACGAAGCCTCCGCCTCTTCCTCCACCCACTCCCGAATGTTCAGCCCCGTCCGGTAAGCGACGATGCTCTTGAGCGCTACGTACCCTTGCCCCCGCACGTCATCCAACGCGACCATAAGTGCTTCTCTTACTTCTTCCAGGGAGTCCTGCTCGGCCAACAAGCGTTCCAGCAGCGTTTCGAGACGCAGCATCGGCTCAGCGCGGCAGCCTCCCAGCTCCCCCAACTCCCTTACCGGTAGCACTTCTTTGGGTGGCGGGTAGCCTGTATCCAGGAGTAAGGTTTCGATGTTCGCGGTACGCAGCAGCGTTGCGGCGACCTCCAGCTCGTCTTTTTCGGTGCGAGCTGCGAGTACGGCTTCCTCCTCGGGCTCGCAATCGAAGAAGCCGCCAAGCCTCTGGAGCAGCCGGCGGTAAAAGACCGTACTTGTCACGTGTTCGCGACGTACCCCAAGGTCCGCCGACTCCGTGAAGGCCCTTCGCCAGCTCATGAGAGCTAGACCCTGAGAACGCCAGATTCCGTGACAGTGGTTGTCCACCACGGGCACGTGCCGGAGGTCTATAGCCTCCACGCTACGCCACTAGCGGGAAGCGTACCAACGAGCCCATCAGTAGAGGACCGCCGCCGCTGCCGCCACCTCCTCCGGCGTCAGATCTCTAGCGATTTCGGCCTGGGCGCAGGCCACGGCGAGGTGGGTACGCACGAGCGGCTCGCCCAGCGCCTCGATGAGGACGTCGTCCTTCTCTAGCGCGTCCAGGGCCTCGTCCAGGGAAGCGGGGAGCGGGCGGATGCCCCGAGAGGCGCGCTCCTCCTCGCCCAACGTGGCCGGGTCGACCGTGGTTGGCTCTCCGAGATCCAGGTCTCGCTCCAGCCCGTCTATCCCGGCGGCAAGGACCGCTGCCAGGGCCAGGTATGGGTTTGCCGTTACGTCCACCGGCTTCAGCTCGACATTGGCGGTTGCGGACTCTGCTCCGGCCATCGGAGAGGCGCACCGCACGGCGGCCTCCCGGTTATCAGGGCCGTAACAAGCATAGGCAGAAGACCACAAGCCCGGTCCGATGCGCTGGTAGGAGTTGGGGGTCGGGGCGGTGAACGCCATGACGGAGGGCAGATGCTCCAGGAGCCCGGCTACAAACCCAGATCCGGGACCGCTCAACGCTCCCGAGGCGTCGAAGAGCGCCTGGGTTTTATCCTCCAAGGAGTAGACGCTCAAGTGCAGGTGGTGGCCGTTGCCGGCCTCCTCCAGGTACGGCTTCGGGGCCATCGTGGTCTCGAAGCTCATCTGTTGTGCCACCCCCCGGATCGTCTCTAGCACCAGCACGCGCCGGTCCGCCGCGACCAGGGCCTCCGCCTCCTTTACGGAGAGCTCCAGGTTCCCATGTCCCACCTCGGCGTGGCACTGCTCCGGCTGGATGCCCATCTCTTCCAACGTCTCTGCCAGCTCGGCGACGAAGTCGGCCGCCGCGGTAAGGGCGAAGCTACCCGCGTACGGGGTCCTATCCAGGGGACCGTCGGGGCCGCGCAGGTAGAACTCGGCCTCGTAGGAGGCGAGGGACCGGTAACCCCTCTCTGCCAGCCGCTCGAGGACCCGACGCAGAGCCCCGCGAGGGCACCCATCCCAGGGCGTGCGAGCGTTAGGCTCCGCCATGTCGCAGGAGACCATCGCCTGGCCGCGGGCAAAGGGGAGCGGGGTGAGGCTAGAGAGGTCCGGCACGAGGCGAACCTCCCCCACGGGGCTCAGACCAGAGGCCGCGTGCAACGCCCCGCTCGGGTCAAGGGCCAATACCCCCTTGGCGAGCCCTACCCCGGCCTTGGCCCTCTTGGCGAAGGCATCCCGGTGGACGGCCTTGGCCTTGGGGATGCCCGCATGGTCCACGAAGACGAACCGGACCCACAGGGTATCCTCCGGCAACGGCCGCATCGCGTTCTCCTGTACCTCGCGCTCGGTTTGCACTTCACCTCCTAAGAGCTAGCTAAACACCTTTCCCTTCCGGCGATGATGCGCGTAATAATCTCATGCCACGGTTTTTCGTTCCACAGGATTCGGCGCAGAGATCGGAGGCTTTCTGTTAGCGGCCGTGCTGAAGCTCGGGGTGACCATATCCAGAGGCTGGGTTTGCCCACGTTTTGCCGCTGAAGGTACGGGCACACGGTAAATATTCGACGCGTTGTGCGGTAGAATCTAAACTTAAGCGTACGTGCCGCGTGCCCTTTTCTGTTGCCTTGATCCTGACACACTTGTCTTACAAGGCGCTGACGACACGGTAAGACAAGCAGTCAGGAGAACACATGGACTACCGCAACATCGCTATCATCGCGCACGTCGACCACGGCAAGACTACCCTCGTGGACGGCCTGCTCAAGCAAACCCTCAAGCTCGGCCACGGCCAGGAGATCGCCGAGCGTACCATGGACAGCAACGTCCTCGAGAAGGAGCGCGGCATCACCATCCTGGCCAAGAATACCGCTGTGGAGTACGGTGGCGTCAAGATCAACATAGTCGACACTCCGGGCCACGCCGACTTCGGCGGCGAGGTCGAGCGCGTCCTTGGCATGGTGGATGGCTGCCTTCTCTTAGTGGACGCGGCCGAGGGCCCGATGCCGCAGACGCGCTTCGTGCTACGCAAGGCTATAGAGCTTGGCCTCAAGCCTATAGTTATCATCAACAAGATCGACCGGCAAGACGCCCGACCCGAAGAGGCCGTTGACCTCACCTTCGACCTGATGGCCGACCTGGGCGCCTCGGATGAGCAGCTCGACTTCCCGGTACTGTATGCCATTGCACGAGAGGGCCAGACCTTCAAGGACCTGAACGCGCCGCGCGATGACATGCGAGAGCTGTTCGAGACCATTCTCGAGCAGATACCCGCGCCCGAGGTAGGCCTTGAGGACCCCTTTCAGATGCTGGTCGCCAACCTCGACTACTCCGAGTACCTGGGACGCATCGTGGTGGGACGCGTGCGGCGCGGCAAGGTCAGGCGCGGCGAGTTAGTCAACCTGATCCACAAAGACGGCACGATGACCAGGACGCGCGTGATGCGGCCCTTCACGCACCTCGGGCTGGAGCGCATCGAGGCCGAGGAGGTGGGCGCGGGCGACATCGTGGCCCTGACGGGTATCGAGGACGCCCAGATCGGCGAGACGGTCGCCGACCTCGCCGATCCCGAGGCGCTGCCCGTCATTACGGTGGACGAGCCGACGGTCAGCGTGTTGCTCCAGCCAAACACCAGCCCCTTCGCGGGCACGGAGGGCAAGTACGTCACGTCGCGTCACCTCAGGGACCGCCTCTACCGGGAAGTGCAGACCAACGTATCCTTGCGCGTCGAGGAGTCGCGCCCCGACGAGTTTAAGGTCTCCGGGCGCGGCGAGCTGCACCTGTCGATCCTGCTTGAGACCATGCGTCGCGAGGGTTACGAGGTGCAGGTGGCGGCGCCGCAGGTCATCACGCGCGAGATCGACGGAAAGAAGCACGAGCCCGTCGAGCACCTGCTGATAGACGTGCCCGAGCAGTCTGCTTCGACCGTGATCGGGGCGCTCTCAAACCGCAAGGGCCAGCTGGTCGACGTCGAGCCGCAGGGCTCGCGCACACGAATAGAGTTCAAGATCCCATCGCGCGCCCTGTTCGGCTTTCGCCCGCAGTTCCTGTCGATGACGCAGGGCGAGGGCATCATGAGCCACGTCTTCGATGGCTACGCGCCGTGGGCGGGCGACCTGAAGACGAGGCAGAACGGCAACCTGGTGGCGTCAGAGGCCGGGAGTGCCTTCGCGTACTCGCTCTGGAAGTTGCAAGAGCGCGGCAGCTTCTTCATCACGCCCGCCACCGAGGTGTACGTGGGCATGGTCGTGGGCGAGCACAGCCGCGAGCAAGACCTGAACGTCAACGTGTGCAAGAACAAGAAGCTCACCAACGTACGCTCGTCGGGAGCGGACGACGCTTTAGCGCTCACCCCGGCGCGCAAGCTGACCCTGGAGGACGCCCTGGAGTACATCGGCGATGATGAGCTAGTCGAGATCACACCTGCCTCCATCCGACTGCGCAAGAAGGTACTTGAACCGGGGATGCGCAAGTAGCGTTAGCCCCACACAAAGGCAGAGCCATGCATATAGTGAATCAGTTCGCACCGGCCACGTACTGACCGGTTTCGCCGCTTTCCGGGCCGGGTATTTTCACGTTTGTCGGCGGGATGCTCGTGAGTTCCGAGGGCGTTTTTTGGAAGCGTAGTCGTACGTTTCGTACTGGAAAGGTTTTGAAACATGTCTGGTATTGAAGGAAAAGTAGTCGTAATAACGGGCGGTAGCAGTGGACTAGGTGAGGCCACCGCGAAGCTGCTGGCGGAGCGTGGTGCGAAGGTCATGCTCGGCGCGCGCCGCGAGGAGAACCTTGAGAGGATCGTCTCCGAGATAGAAGACGACGGCGGCGTTGCGGCCTACAGGGTCACAGACGTGACTAGCCAGGATCAGGTCGAAAATCTGGTCGCCGGCGCGGTCGAGGAGTTTGGCCGGATAGACGTGCTGGTGAACAACGCCGGGCTGATGCCGCTCTCGCCGCTCGACGCGCTCAAGGTGGACGAGTGGGAGCAGATGGTGGACGTGAACATCAAGGGCGTTCTCTACGGCGTCGCCGCCGCGCTCCCGAGGATGCAGGAGCAGCATGACGGTCAGTTCATCAACCTCTCGTCGGTCGCCGGTTATTTAGTCTTCAAGAACTCCGCCGTCTACTCGGTGACTAAGTTCGCCGTGTGGGCCATCTCCGAGGGCCTCAGGCAAGAAGTCGGGGATGAGATCCGGACGACCACCATCTCACCCGGAGCCGTTGCCAGCGAGCTGACGAGCACCATCTCCCACGAGGAGACGGCGGAAGGCACCAACGCGCTCTACGAGATGGCCATAGACGCCGATGCCGTTGCCCGGGCCATTGCCTACGCTATCGAGCAGCCCAAGGACGTCGACACAAACGAGATCGTCCTCCGTCCCACCGCACAGCCCCTGTAAGCGAAACGGACTGCTGTGGAGACCCGGTCGCGACAAGTGGCCGGGCCTTCGGGGTTTCAACCGATGCTGTCAGGAATATATAAGGTCGCCCGCAGCGTGAAGAAACCTGAATAACACCGTTCATCAACATCGATGCTCAAAGCTGAGAGGGTTTGGGTTCTTCTGCGTCTATCAAGACGATCAAGCCTCGATGACGAAACGATTTACCCGCCGACTTGCGAGCCGCAGGCTCGCGCAAACGTCTTCGAGTTCAAGGTCGGGCATCTCCTGGATAATTTCCTTGGGAGAAAGACCGTTTGCTAGAAGATCCAGAACGTCACTGACGCGAATCCGCATGCCACGGATGCAGGGACGCCCTCCACATTGCTCAGAGTCTACCGTGACGCGGTCCGCAAGTTTGGTCACGCCACCTCCCTATCTACGAGCCTATCAAGGCTAGCATGAAGCGAATAGTCGTCGGCGAGTTGCTCTCCAGCGTGTTCTCTCGGCCAATCATCGTCACCAACGCCTCGAACTCGCGCTACGCGGCGTGGAGCAACTCGCCGTTCTTCTTCCCGCTCCACCCGCGCTCGGTGACGCTCGTGACCTAGAAATCGTCGTCGAAAGATCTCTTCAGGTGGCGTGTACGTTCTCATTTAGCAATTGGCGCATCACCCTCTGATAGAGCCGAGTTCAGAGCTTCTCTTATTGGGGAGCTCTCAGGGAAAAATTAGCCCACTTTAAGCTTCCTTTAAGGTTCGAGGCTTACCATGCATGGTAACGAAAAACGGCCAGCTATAGAAGAACGGGAGTTACGTGGTAACGAGCAGCGGTGATAGATCTTTTAGGGCAAGAAAAAGGGCGTCTTTCGGGGTTCTGGCTTGTCTATCGGTCTTTCTCCTCTTCGTTGCAGGCTGTTCGGGATTTGAGACCTCGGAATCTGTAACCTCCCAACAAGAGGAGGCGGAGTCTCCCGCCGATCCACCCAACATAATCTTCGTCCTCGCCGACGACCTGGACTTCGCCTCAGCCCAGAAGATGCCCGAGATTGGCTCCTTGCTGGTCGAAGAGGGCCTCTCCTTCGAGAAAGCCTTTGTGAGCCACCCAGTGTGCTGCCCCTCCAGGGCGACCATCCTCACAGGTCTATACGACCACAACCACAACGTTATAAGCAACAATTACCCTTCCGGAGGCTTTCAGAAGTTTGTTGACGAGGGGCACGAGGAGAACTCTATCGCCGTTCGGCTACAAGAGGAGGGTTATCGGACAGGCTTCTTCGGCAAGTACCTGAACGAGTACCCAGGTGACGACCCTACCCACGTCCCACCAGGCTGGGACGAGTGGTACGGCAAGCTAAACGGGCAGCAGCTCTACGACTACGGGATCAACGAGAACGGCGAGGTCGTCTCCTACGGCAGCGAAACGGAAGACTTCTTCACCGACGTCCTCTCAGGGCAGGCCACCGACTTTGTAGGGCGGGTGGTGCCGGAGGACCAGCCCTTCTTTGCCTACATCTCCCCGACGGCCCCCCACGGGCCGGCGACCCCCGCCGAGCGCCACCAGGGAGCGTTCGCCGAAGAGGAGTTCCCCCGTCCTCCTGCCTTCAACGAGGAAGACGTCTCCGACAAGCCTTCCCCGAACAACAACGCCGAGCGCATCTCGGAAGAGGAGGCCGCCAACATAGACGATTACTACCGGCAGCGCCTTGAGTCGATGCTAGCCGTGGACGAGATGGTCGCCTCGCTCGTAGAAGAGCTGGAGGCCGCAGGCGAACTCGACAACACCTACATATTCTTCACCTCCGACAACGGCTGGTTTGGGGGCGAGCACCGCATACGCTCCGGGAAGAACCGGGCGTATGAGGAGTCCGCCCGCGTGCCCCTCTTCGTCCGGGGGCCGGGGGTAGCTGCCGACACAAAGACGGAAAAGCTCACCCTAAACACCGACTTTGCGCCAACGTTCGCGGACCTGGCGGGTGCCTCTTTCCCGGCCGACGGGCGCTCCCTAAAGCCGTTGCTAGGCGACGAAGAAGCCTCGTCGTCGTGGCGTTCGTCCGTACTTCTGGAGAAGTTGCCCCAAGGAGACAGTAGTGAAGAAGAGAAAGGCAAGGGCAAAGCCAAAGGTAAACAAGACAAGACTGGCAGCGCTGGCGTGCCAAAAGCCGGGCCCGGCGGCCAGCCAGCCTTTGAGGCGGTCAGGACCGAGACTCACAAGTACGTAGAGTACGAGAACGGGGACAGCGAGCTCTACGACCTAGAGGCCGACCCCTACGAACTGGAGAGCCTCTACGAGAACGCCGACCCCTCCCTCATCGAGAACCTGAAGGCGAAGCTCGACGCCCTAAGGAGCTGCTCTGAAGAAGGGTGCCAGGAGGCCGAGGACGCCCCCTAGTCACATCGTCCTCAGAGGCTACTAACAACTTGTTGCCGAACCAACGGTTCACGACTTCGGGCCGGAGCTGGCCTTCCAGGCTGGGCTTAGCGACGCTAGTAGCCTCCG
>Ga0126308_10000291_pt1 | contig 15492 bp, 15 predicted proteins | sample Plot55_FD_92533 | JGI IMG/M metagenome (GOLD analysis project Ga0126308, IMG submission 92533) | Serpentine soil microbial communities from UC McLaughlin Reserve, CA, USA - Plot55 | ecosystem: Environmental > Terrestrial > Soil > Grasslands | place: USA: UC McLaughlin Reserve, Lake County... | reverse complement strand
TTAGCTCGAAAGCGCGTAGGCGCCTACCCTCACGCCAGTTGCTGGCTAGGCTCGATAAGATCTTCTCCATAGTAGAGCTCATCATTCCCACAACTTTAGACTTCTACGCAGTGATCAGTAAGTACCGGGCACGAAGATAGTTCAACCATATCGATTAAATTGATTTTAGCAAATGGTGATCATAAGCACCTCGGCTACGTGGCAGATTCTGTTTAGCCGTTTCCGCAGACTACTATCTTACTAAGTACCCCTAACAAAACCCGTGGTCGTGTATGCTGCGGCTATGCCTAAACTACTCGTTACGGACGAACTTTGGGACCAGGTGCCGCCCGCGTGGATGTGGTTGATGTGCTTTATGCCGGGCTCGGGCAGGCCCTGCATGTTGAGTGCTACCTCCACGCCCCCGTCGACGTCCTTGAGGGTGGCGGTTCCGCTCACTCCGGAACCGCAGCTTTGGGTGAGTTGAAGCTGCGCGCTCTGCTGTTCCTGGGCACCGACGCTCCCTGCCAAAGCGAGGGCCGCCAACAACGCCATCGCCAGAGCCACCCCGCTGAACCGTCTCGCTCGGTGCATTACTGTTCTCCTTCCATGCCAACCATTGCCATGTGCTTACCACGGACGCCGTGCACGCGGGGACGCGTAAGGGCTTCTCGCTTCCGGCAGTCGCCTGGTGCTTCCGGCGGAAGCAGACCACGATTTGCCTGGGCGCGGCCAGAGGGTAAGAAAGAGGTGACCCTCGTGTCAAAAACGACAATGCGACGACGCTACCCAAGGCTCACTTTACGCGCCTCTTCGGTCGTCTTGTAGTCTCTACCCAAGATCTCGTTGGAGCGCCGCAGGTAGGATGTGGCCCTAAGGATGTGACGATCGTACGCCTCGAAATCGGCTTGGGTGGCGGACGCAGGGTCGGCTGCCAGGCGGTAAGCCAGCTCGTTGGCATCGCGGAGCTCATCGATGGCGAGGACGAATACTCTGTACTGGTCCTTGTACCCCTGCGGTGGGGTGAGGCCCTCGACCCGCTCGCTGTAGGCTCCGAGTGCGGTGCGATTCGCTTTCACCTCCTCGAGGTCACCGCCGGTGAGGAGGTCGTAGCGCAGGAGCTTGGCGTTGCTCTCGAGGGAAGCTTCCACGGCCCCCTTCTGTATGTCGCCGATCTTACCCAGGTACCCGGCTTCGCCTTGCCGATCGGAGGCACCGTTCTGCTTGCTGGCCTGCTCAGGCTTTGCCAATAGCTGAGTGGTTGGCGTCTCGAGCGTACATATTGGCTAGCATACAACGGCAAAATCAGGGCCCTTTCTACCCCGTTCTTATGGACTGGTAAGGCTCTGCCTTGGAGCCTACTGCGGCTTTTCGGCCGGTTTCTAAGTAACAAGAAACCGCGGCGCCGCGGCGCGGCTATTTTTGCGCTCATCGGCGAGTTCTACCCTTAAACGCACCGCGCCGGTCGAAGCGCGCGAAGGTTCGTGCTACGGTTCGTAGCGGGGCAACTGTTCGACGGGTATCTCCCTCAAAGGTCGCGCAGCTTGGTCCTTTTCGGAGAGGGTGGTCGGTGTTTCGACGGGCCACTCTATCCCGAAATCCGGGTCGTTCCAGAGCACAAACCCCTCGGCGCTCGGGTTGTATCGCGCCGTGCATTTGTAGGAGAAGAGCGCCGAGCGGTCGCCCGTGACGAGGAAGCCGTGGGCGAAGCCTTCGGGGACGTAGAACTGGCGCTTGTTCTCTGAGGAGAGGATGACTCCCTCCCACTCCCCGAAGGTTGGTGAGCCGACCCGGATATCCACGGCTACATCGAAGACCTCGCCCTGCAGGACCTGGACCAACTTACCCTGCTGGTCCGGGTTCTGGAAGTGCAACCCACGCAGCACGCCTCTGGTCGAGAAGGAAAGGTTGTCCTGGACGAAACGGGGCGGGAGGCCGACCTCCTCGTAGCGGGTCTGGTTCCAGGTCTCCATAAAGAAGCCCCGCTCGTCGCCGAACACCTTGGGCTCCACGACGACCGCGCCCGGGAGTTTGGTCTCGGTAACTTTCATAGGGCGATTCCCTTCGTCGGAAACGGACGGCGATCGGTGTTTAGGTAGGGTTCGTTAAGGTGCGGTTCCTCGTCCTCCACCAGCCCTAAGAGGTACTGGCCGTAACTGTTCTTCTTGAGAGGCTCGGCCAGCCGGATCACCTGCTCGGCGTCTATGTATCCCATTCGGTAAGCGATCTCTTCCGGGCAGCAGATCTTGAGGTCCTGCCGCTCTTCGATGGTCTTGACGAAGTCGGCGGCTTGCTTGAGGGACTCGTGGGTCCCCGTATCCAGCCAGGCCATCCCGCGGCCCAGGATCTCGACCCGGAGCTGGTCACGCTTGAGGTACTCGACGTTGACGTCCGTTATCTCCAGTTCGCCTCGCCCCGAGGGCTCGAGGCTCCGGGCTATGTCCAGCACTTGATTGTCGTAGAAGTAGAGACCCGTGACCGCGTAGTGGGATTTGGGTTTCTCGGGCTTCTCTTCGAGGCCGACGACCCTGCCGCCGCGCTCGAACTCGACCACGCCGTAGCGCTCCGGGTCCTTGACGTGGTAGCCGAAGATCGTCGCCCCGCTCTCCCGGCTTGCCGCTTGCCGCAAGATCTGGCCGAATCCCTGACCGTAGAAGATGTTGTCCCCCAGTATCCGCGCGACGGGCTCGCTCCCGACGAAATTCCGCTCGATGGTGAAGGCCTGGGCCAGCCCCTCGGGCCTCGGCTGTACGGCGTACTCCAAGTTTAGCCCCCACCGGGAGCCGTCCTTCAGCAGTTGCTCGAACCTGGGCAAGTCCGCCGGGGTTGAGATCACGAGGATGTCTCTGATGCCCGCCAGCATCAGCGACGAGAGGGGATAGTAGACCAGGGGCTTGTCGTAGATCGGGAGGAGCTGCTTGCTGACCACATGCGTTAGCGGGTAGAGCCGCGTGCCGGACCCTCCGGCCAGAACGATGCCCTTCACCGCTCTGCCTCCCCACGACACAGCTCTACTGTGCCGTGCACAGCCAACCACGCACGATTTACCCGACGGCCACCGTCTAAAGCCACATATCGATTCTAACAGGATCGACCAATGATTTAGTTACGAAATATGCTTACCACACCCCTACCCTTAGTGGCGGTCGTGCGCCCACTGGAAGTGGTCTTCATTGGCGTGTCTGCTGCTGGATCGGTTTGGTTCGCCTAGGGACCAATCGGCGGGAACGGGACATAGCCGGAGGTGAGGAGTGGTGGCTCGCGCTCCCCATCATAGCTGGTACCCCAGTGATGTATTGCCAGCCACGGGTAGTCCTTGCCTTTGAAACATCCGAGGAGGGCGTCCGCGTACCCTACCTGTAGCGTCCGATCCGATGATAGTGCCACGGATCACGGCGAAATCGAAGACGTACCGCTCTTCAAAAGCAGCCATCGTCTAATACTCGCTTCGCGGCCGAGCTCGGGTCTGCTCGACGCCGAGCCTGACCCTTTCGCTAGATCTAGACCAGGATTTCTCACATCAAACTTACTCAACCTATGACCGAAACACTACTACCCCTACCTCACTGAGGCAACGAAACCCTATCCCTGTTAACGCCCTGCCTGAGCCATTTGAAGGCCACCTACTACTTCTACAACCAACGGCCCTAGCATCACTCACAGCAGTGAACACAATGGCACCTCCTGGAAACGCGCGGCCGATGAGCAACCTTTTTGACCGCTCCTAGTGATAATGTACCGGGCTCTCGGAGCTGTCCATAGCCAGGACAACCCTCCGGTGGGTAGTCCGGCTCGTGGCTTACTCTACCCACTCAGCGTTTAGCCGGACCAACTCCTCCATGTTGTTGCCCCTGGGTGAGCACTTCCGTCTCGGAACGGCTTACGGTATTGCTGCTAGCGGCTTGTATTTCGGAGCCCGTCGACTGCTGACAACCCGTATAGCAGGGTCCTGGGCTAGATGTTGGGCGTCATTAGCGTCCTCGTAGCCGGCCAAACGACTGTATGCCGACTGGCGCAGTAGCGGGACCAGCCCGTGCTGCACGTTGCGTCCGCCTCGGCTCTCCTGTAGGTGCGTGAGAGCTGCTTCCGTCAAGCCCAAGGCGTCATCCAACTACCGGCAAGCCAGTAGGCCAGCGTCAGAGGTGATGGTAGGTCCGTGAAACTTCGGGCGTACGCGAGGATCGAAATGCAGCCGCAGCCCGTCCTCTCTGGTTTCACCCATCAGGTGCCTCCCAGTATGTCATCGAGTATCGTGATTTTGCTTCTGCAAACGCCATCTTTCGCAAGTGTTTGCTCATCGCTGCCAATTGGATCTGGAAAATCCGGATTTTCGACCCTTAAGGGGTCTTACGAGCTATCATGTATGTAGTTCTTATACGCCGTATAGGCTGGCTTGGCGGTCCAATCCTTTTCTACGAGGCCGAAGTTGTACAGGGGCCGATTAGGATCGGTCCCCAACTCCCTGAAGTTGTACCAAACTATTGCCCCAACGTATTCCCGGGAAGAAAGTGCGTGGAAACTTTGATCGAGCCATGCCCCTTGCCTTCTGTCCGTGACTCCCGACGCCGGGGTCGCGTAGTAGCCGTATTCGGTTAGCCAGATAGGCTTCTTCTGATCGCCATGGGCGCCCATGACGCTCCGCAGAGGGGTTAGCCGCCTAAGCAAGCCTTCGGTACCCTCAGAAGGGTGGGTGTATGGATGACTTCCGACCGCATCGAAGTACGGCCCTGCTCCTTCTTTGTAGAGGGTTTGTAGGAACGTCTCAGGCGAGATTTGCGCAGCTTCGCCGTAGGCCAAACCGCCTGACACCACAACCGCGTTAGGGTCCGCGTATTTGATGGCGAGATAAGCGTGCTTCAGTAGCTTTGCGTAACGAGCGGCATCAGGTTGCGGACGCCAGGCACCGCTAGTGTTAGGTTCGTTCCACACCTCCCAACAACGGACGTAGTCCTTGTACCTCTCGGCAGCCTTGTACGCAAACCAGGCGTACTTACTCGGCGTCGGGGGAGCAAAATATAGGTCCTCCGGATTGGAAGCGTTGGTAGCGGTCGAGGCCCATCGGGAACTGTAAGCGATTATGGGCAGCAAGTCGAACCCATGCCGTCTGCTCAAGCCGACCAGGTAGTCGTAGTCCTCCCATCTGTACTCGTTGCTACTCTTTGGTTGGATTGCCGCCCACGTTAAGTCGAAGCGTACGGCCTGGATGCCTGCTTCGCTGATCATCCGAGCGGACTTTTCTGATTCGGTATCGCTGGCATATTCACCAGCATTTGGAGCAAGGTTTTCGGAGACGCCAAAGCGCCAGCCGGGCCACTTAGAGTCTCCGATAGCTACAACCCGTTGTTCGGCCGTCACCTGTTTCCCTTGTAGCACGTCGGAGACTCTGACTAGCGCGGTGTGCGGTCCAGGCTCGGTGTAGGTAAAAGGAGCAGGGTCACGTACTCTGCTGTCGTACACTCTGTCTCCATCGAAGTCCCAAGCATAAGTCAGACCGCCGCTGCCGCCTTCTACTTCGGCACGGAAATCCACCGTGAAGGGCGCATGACCTGCCAACAGATGAAATCCTGAGCCGCGTGCTTGATCGAGATTGGGGTAGATAGACACGGCCATGGGTCTTGCTGACACAGAGGAGGACGCGGCCATCAAGGCCGCAGCTACAATTGCGACTCCAACCATCTTCCCCGCCCGTCGCATGCGCTGTACCCCAGATCTCACTCTAGGCCCTCACCGCGCTGAAATTTAGTCCACAGCTCCTCCACGGTGGTGCGAAATTCCTGCTGGAAGCGTCGTCGGCCAAAGCGCTCGGCATTATGGCGACAGGTCATGGGGTCGAATGCGTCTGTGTGAACCTCGAACAGCTTCACCGCTGCCTCCAGGGCTTCCGGTGTCTGCGCATCGAAGAACAGGCCTGTGGGATCGGGAGCAGGCCACCCGACGACGGTCTCTCTCGCGCCCCCCTTGCCGAACGCTATAACGGGGCAGCCCGCGGCCTGGGCTTCGACGGGAGCGATCCCGAAATCTTCCTCTGCGGCGAGCACACAAGCTTTGGCCCTCTGCAGGTGGTCGGCCACCACCTCATCGGGCTGGTAACCAAGAAACCTCACGTTCGACCCGGACATGCGCCGGACCTGCTCGAATTGGGGGCCGCTACCGATGATGACGATGGGTTTGCCCATTCTGGTGAAGGTTTCGGCAATCAAGGCCATCCGCTTGTAAGGCACGAATCGAGATACGGCCACAAAGAAATCTTCCCGTGGCACATCCGGTCGGTAGCGTTCGACGTCCACCGGCGGGTAGATCACCCGCGCCGGGCGGCGGTACAGTTTGTTGATTCGCCGTGCCACGTAGGAGGAGTTGGCCAAATAGGCATCGACTCGATTTGCCGCCGCTACGTCCCACATCCGTAAGTAGTGGAGGACCGATCGCGCCAGCCAAGTCCTAATCCCCTTATCCATGCCACTTTCGACTAGATATTCCAGGTACAGATCCCATGCGTAGCGAACGGGGGTGTGAGTATAGCTGACGTGCAGTTGGTCGGCGCGCGTGAGCGCTCCCTTGGCTACGGCGTGGCTGGAGGAAAGGACAAGATCATAAGACCGTAAATCGAATTGCTCCACCGCTAGCGGCAGTAGCGGTAGGTACATCCGATATCTTTTTCTGGCTCCAGGCAAAGCTTGGATGAAAGACGTCCGAATCAGAACCTTCTCGAGGGGCGTCCCGCGAAGTCCCTCCGGATCGTGGACTATCCCGTAGACGTCGGCCCGAGGGAAGATCTCTAATATAGCAGCCACGACCTGTTCGCTCCCGGCGTACTCAACAGGCCACTCATGGACGAGGGCGACTCGTGCCTCCGAAAAAAGCTCGGGTCGCGCTGCCGTCACCGCGCTACCCGCTGGTACATCTTGAAGATCTCGCATAGCATCCGCTCCTCGGAGAACAGCTCGCGCACGCGCGCACGTCCTCCTGATATGACACGTTCCCGTAACACCGCGTCTTCGCTCAACCGCACGACCGCTCGTGCCAACTCATCGGCGGAACGACTACTGACGAGCAAGCCGCTTCTTCCGTCTTCAATAATTTCACCAAGACCGCCTACGTTCGTTGCGACGATGGGCACCCCGGACCACATGGCTTCCATCGGCAGAATAGGCAATCCTTCCCATCGAGATGTCATGACCACCGTTCCGAGTTGCGAAAGCTCCTGCAACGTTTCGGGGTGGGAAAGACCTCCCAGCATGCGCACTCCGGTTATGCCACGGCGACGGATCTGGGTCTCTACCGCAGCCTCCAACTCACCGCCTCCCACGATGGTTGCGGCGTATCCGGGTAGCCGCTCAATGACCTCTAAGAACAGCTGGGGATCCTTTGGGTAGGTCAAACGACCCACAAACCCGACGTGTTTAGTTGTTCTCGGTCTTGCTCGCGGTACCTTCTCGAGCGGTATGCCGCTGTGGATGACGACACCCTTATCAGGATTGGTCAAAATTTTGTAGGTCTGCGCCACCCTCGCGTCGTGGTTGGAGACCAGTACGACGCGACGAGCAGAGAAGGCAGTTAAGCGTTCGGCGTTCACTGCGAACCAACGGAAAACGGGGTTTCGCTGCACAAAATGGTAACCATGCACGGTGTAAACGGTCGGCACTCCCACTACCGCAGCAGCGAGGAAGAACCCTGCGCGCCCCCCGTGGACGTGCACCACCTGCGGCTGAAATTTCCGCACAAGGCGGCGCAGCTTGAGCAGAACTCGGGCGTCGAGTCTGCTACGAAAGAAATTCGCGCCCGCGCAGGGTATACCTAGGGCCCGAGTCTCGTCCAATAGATACGAGTGTTCCTGCGTTATAAGGCCTAGAGAGCACCTACCGCTCAAGCCGCGAAGAATCTGAAGGACATGTATTGCCCCACCTCCAGGATCGCCATCGGCCACCATCTGCAAAACGCGCATTCTTAATCGTTATACCTTTGCAGCTGTGATGCCTTCACGTAGTTCAACGCCATCACGAGCATCGGCCGCGAGAAGCCGCGAGGTATCTGGCGATCGGCCGAAGCGGTATTGTCGAGGGGACTCGCTCGTGTCTTTGGCCATCCGGTGGGCTCGCTGACAAGCGTAATGCTGCGGCGGGTTTGGCGAAGAATACCAAAGGCACAAGCGTAGGCACGTCCGTGTCGATCGTCCAAGCGCTGAACATTTTCGGCTTTCACAAATGGCTAAGATTGTTCGTCTCACGTACTCCTTGCCAGGGCGGCCGTCGAGCGTGCGGTGCTCCACGCCTCAACGACGCAGCAATCAGGTACGCGCTGGCTACGACAAGCCAGTTCACCATGATCATGAACGAAGGGTTACTGAGGTGTTCCTCCCAGAAGAACAACCCGAACACTTGCAGCGCGAGTATAGGCTCCAGCCTCCACGCGGTGCTGGTAGGGTTCAGTGCTTGCAAGGCAAGGATAATAATCAACAGGAATAACAACCCTGCGAGCGCCAGGCCGTACATTACTGCGATCTGCAAATACGCATCGTGAGTCGCCTCGTTAGCCGCCTTATCACGCATCATTTCTACTCCGGATTCAGCACCTACCCCCAGAGGGTGTTCCATAGATATTTGCAGAGCAGCGGCGTTGGTTTGGAGCCGCACGCTGGCGTTTTCTCTGATACGGTTGAAGTCTTCCCAGCGCTCCGTCCCGCCTGGAAGACCGACATATAATGAAGTCAACAGCACAACGAGCACCACTAGTGTAGCCAACCGTGCCGAGCGACTCCGGCGAAAGTGGGCGACAAGTACCATGAGCAATACTGTTAGAGAAACCAGTAACGCAGCGCGCGTATAAGTGAGCTGCGTGGCCAGGGAAACGAGTCCCAGGCTAACGACCACCGTCCAGCTACGGGTCTTGCCGACATAGTATAGATACAAGCTCACGGGGACGAGGAGGCTAACGATTGCGGTGCTGCCGTTGGCATGGCCGTGCATCCCAGGGGCCCGATATTCTTCACCGTACTCACTCTCGAGCGTGTCTTGAGCCGCCAAGCCAACATCTTTGGTAAGTTGCTCAAGACCATAAAATTGCAGGGCCAGTACCACGATATTCGCCACGCACCCCCACCACAGTCCCCAGGCCACGCTCGTCCGCTGCCGTGGGTCAAGCGCTACGAGGAACAGCGCAAAAGCGTAGGGAATTGCCAGTAGCCAGCGGAGGCTAAGCACTGTCGTCGGCAAATCGCTAGCGGCGTTGTAAGCATACAAACCCCAAACGAGGGGTACCACACCGATCAACAGTATTACGACCAAGGCGGTGAATAACCTGACAGGCAGCCCTTTGCTGCAAAACAGCCACACTAACCATAAACCGAGCGCAGCGCCCAGTGCGTCGGTTGCGCGAGGCGCAAGTTCGGAGGCCGGAAGCAGGTACGGATTGAAGACCAAGAAAAAGCCGAGTAACCACGGCAGGCGCAGCGGCACGCGATGGGGCATCATGCGCTTGCCACGGCCCGAACGTAGGTCTCTAAGTACCGCTCGACGACGTTTGCCGGCAGGAAATGTTCGGCCTTCTTCAGGCACACCTCGCGCATGCCGGCAACCAAGGATGGTTCGTCAATATACCGTTGCATTCTCGTCAACAGATCGCCGGGGCGGTCGGGGTCGAACAGAAAGCCCGTATGACCATCCGCCACCAACTCCGGGATACCTCCCCTACTGGAACCGATCACTGGCACGCCCCAAGTGAGAGCTTCGATGATGACAGTTGGTAAGGGATCGTTATAAATTGAGGGGACCACGAGCACGTCGATGCTCGGGAAGAAAAGCTCCGGTCTGCTACGACCCCAGAATCGGACAGGCGGCTTTTCGTACTGGCTTCGCAAGTAACGCTCGTACGCGGTAGGTCCTTCCCCCGCGACGTCCAAACTCCAGGTTGCCCTGGGCAACTGTGCCACAGAGGCCAGAAGCACGTCAATCCCCTTGGTAGGATCAAGCAGACCCAGGTATCCGAATCGTATCGGCAACGGCTGCGCATCGGGCGACAGCACAGAGGGCCGCATGTGACAAGCGTTGAAGATGACCCTCTTCTCGGGCGTACTGGCAAAGACCCCAAGTTTGGTATGGCGCTCTAAAGTGTATCGACTTACGCCCACGACTACGTCTACCGCGTCGCAGAGGCGTTCCCGTGGTAGGGCAAACGGGCGGCACAAGGCGCACTGCTTTTCGCAGTTCTTGCCATCGCGGAACATGGTGGTCCGGGGACAGAGCAAATAAGAGCCGTGCAAGGTATGCACTAACGGCACAGCCCGCTCCTTAACACGCTGCCAAATAAGTGGTGAAAACCCCGCGAGGTTGTTGGTGTGTACAACGTCCGGATGTTCTGCATCCAGGATTCGCGCTACCTCGCGAGCCATCCAAGGATTGTACGTGTCGAGCGTGTGCCACAGCAGCTTGAGTGCTCCAGGCTTATCCACTCTGCCCCACGGCCAATAAACGTTCCTTAAGCCGATGTTATAGACCTTAATGCCGTTGACTTGGTCGAGGCGGTTCCCCTTTTGGGGAACCGTAGTGATCACTATTGGTTCGTGCCCCGCATCTGCAATACCCTCGGCAAGCGACTGTACGACTCGCTCAGCGCCTCCGAGGAGATAGGGGGTATATAGCGCGTTGAGCAACAACACCTTCAAGAGGTGATTCCCTTCTAGTCAGTGGCGCACGACAGTTCTTGGGCCGATAGCCGGGATAGGACAGGATCTGGGCCCATTTTTCGAGGCACCTATACCGCCAAGTTCGAAGCTCAAGAGGTGTATCCTCTCCCCTAGTCGAGGCTAATACTATCTCACATGGCCTGCGGTAGGCAAACGCCGAGTGCTTCGCTTCCGATTGCAGTAGTCTAACTGCTCTGACATAATCCTCCTCACCTCCTCCAAAGTTTATACTTCCAAGATCAACTCTGTGTTCTCCGTAGTAAACTTGCCCCAAAACGTGTAATGGACTCCATAGGCTCGGCTGATCTCTACCTCGTGGTGCTCGCCACGCAGTGCTTCCAGGACGAACTGGAAGTTGAATTTCGGAGTGTAGGCTTTGGGTTTTGAGCTATGGATTCCTCTTCTCGGTTGAGAGACGATACCACCGCCCGAAGCTGCACCTATGTTAGCGCTGTGGATGGTTCGAATCTAGGGTCGCACCTCAATACACGCCAATGTAGCTTAGATGGTGCCGGGACATTCTTTCAAAAGCTGTTCTATCGCAGACCACTCAAATGCATAAATCTGGACGCTGAGGTCTCCAACACCATCTCACCGGCGGCACAGTTTATCGTTCTCTCGCTTCCCCTTTGCCTAGCGTAGTCTCACTGATTCGACCCAGGCGGCCCCGCCACCCACGCTGAGCCGCGCCGACGATGATCTTGAACGAGAGCCAAGGACCCCGCTGGCCCGCTGCCCTTAGCAGAAGCGCTTGAACGAACAATAAGAATAGGTAACTCGCTGTGTTAACCCAATAGGGGGCATTGCGGCCCCACCCCAGTGAGCGGGATTCAACAAACGCACGGTTACGCACGGAGTAAAACTGCCTGACAAAGGAATGCGCTTCCGCATCCGACAACAGCCTGCTGCTGACCCAAGGGTCCCTGCTAGGTTGGCTAGAATGCCAAGATCTTTCCAGATCCCTAATCTTGCTGTCTGGCACCAGGTAGATAGGATAGCCCCGTCGCACGAAGCGCATGGTGAATTCGTCGTCGTCGTGATACAGATAGAACGCGAGCTCCGGGAGCCCAATTTCGGCCACTTGTTTCGCTCTGAACAGGAACCCACCGTAGGGCGCGCAGGGTACCCTGATGGGCTTCGTTACAAACGTACGGCTCCCTTCGGCCTTGTCGGCCAGGAGACGTTTACGAATCTTGCTAGGAATGTCTAAAATTGAGAAACCCAGAAAGCTATGCTGCCGCCCGAATGCCTCCTCCACGGAGGCGCCCCGAGCAAGGCGGAGCTGCGGTAAGTGGTTGTCCCGCAAGGATAGCAAAGCTGCTCCCGACTCTACCGAATCCAGGACGTTCAACAATCGCTCCAGCGTGTCCGGATATGGTTTGTTGTCGTCGTCTAGACACCACACAAGCTCGCACCCTGAGGCTGCCGCCTCACGGATCGCTTCGCCAAAACCGCGGGCAGATCCTGAGTTGTTGGGCAAGGTAACCACACGCAATGTAGGTCTCTGTAAGGCCAGGTTGGCAAGGAGGACCTTACTCTCTGCTCCTGCGCCGTTATCGCAGATCACCACGCGGCCGATCTGGCTGATTGCCGTCTGCGAAAAAACTCCCTCCAGCACCTCTGAGAGGAACCTTGCCCTATCGCCGTAGGTGACAATGGCTACGGCCACTGTAACGGCAACACTTGTCCGGGGGTTACTCACCTTACGACACCCTCGTATTTCGTTAGACTCCACCGTTGGTATTCTAACCCACCCAACGCACTACTCATTACGCTCGGTGGCCTGCACCAGGCACACAAAACGCAACGACGATGGAAACTCCAGAGCTCTTGCTGCTGTATCGGGCTCCTTACACGAAGCACCACCTCACGGCTTCACTCGCGCTAAACCCCAAGCACTGTGGCCGTGCCTGTCTGGCCACATCCGCACCCCGGTTTGCCGCAGCACGCGCCCGCTCCTTGTAGCTGAAGGGTCCCGCACCTCTCTCCTACGGCCCATCACACCCCGTGTGCCCCAGTGATCGCGGGCGACTCAGATTTCCACGAGGGATTAGACCTTAAGGACTCACGTCTTCGGTAAACGCACTGCATCTCTCAGATGAAACGTCGCTTGCGGCGCTACTTCGTTCAAGATGTTCGGCAGCCGGGAAGAGGAGATTAGTCTAGCGGAGTCGACTCTAGGAACGTCCGCTGTTCAGAGGCTCTCGATGCAGCGTGGCATTGCGCACTCCATTCGCATAATTTATAGGGTACAGTATTCCACACGATGACCGCAACGAGACGCCTTCGAGAGAACATAATCTCACTTTTCACGCTCCAGGGGGTAAACTACCTTTTGCCCCTGATAATATTACCTTACCTGGTACGCGTGCTCGGACCAGGGCAGTTTGGCTTAATTGCCTTTGCACAAGCGTTGCTACAATATTTTGTGGTGCTTACCGATTACGGCTTTAATCTGACCGCCACGCGCGACATAGCAGTCCACCGGGACGACGCCCGTGAAGTCTCCGAGATCTTCAGCACCGTCATAATTATCAAGTTCGGCTTGATGCTGATGAGCCTTATAGCGGTGACCATTCTCGTCTTTGCGGTACCCAAATTCCGTGAACATTGGCCGGTCTACTTTGTTACCTTTCCTCTGGTGGTCGGCCAAGCGCTGTTTCCCGTTTGGTTCTTCCAGGGTATGGAGAGGATGAGATACATCACTGGTTTGAACCTCTCTGGTCGACTCCTTGCCACGATTTGTGTGTTCGTCTTTGTTCGAGACCAGTCGGATGTTTTGCTAGCAGCTGGACTGCAAGCTGGTGGGCCAACGTTAACTGGGGTATTGGGATTATGTACGGTACGACTGGTGGCACCAATCCGTCTCGTCCGGCCGTCTCTGGAAAAAACTTGGGCCACACTACGCGACGGCTGGTACGTATTCGTATCCCAGGTCTCGAGTGCGCTGGGGGCCAGTTCTGGCACTTTTGTCCTCGGTTTATTCCATGGACACCAAGTGGTGGGTTACTACTCCATAGCGCAGAAAATCGTCATGGCTTCAAGCCAAGTAACCGTTCAATTAGGAACCGCTGTATACCCTAGGTCAAGCGCCCTCTTTGCGCAAGCGTACGACGAAGCCGTGAGGTTTATAAGGAAGGTCTTGTTCTTTGGCGGGCTGCTGCTGCTGCTCGTCAGCAGCGCTCTCTTTCTCAGCGCAGACCTTATTGCTCTATATGTTACAGGTGAAGCAGGTAGCCCTGTTGGCTTGCTAATCAGGATTATGTCTGGTGTTATCATTCTTAGTTTCGTGGACAACGTTTATGGAACCCAGATACTGCTTCCTTTAGGGATGAACAAGGAATTTATGAAGGCCATTCTTTACCCCAGCATATTCTTTATGGCGACTGCTTTGCTTTTGGCGCCCGCTTTCGCAGGTGTTGGCACTGCTGTTGCAGTTGTGGCTTCCCAGACAATGGTTATGGTGCTTATGGTCTTACCCGTACACCGCAGAGGTATCAAGTTGCATAAGAGCACATAGGTGGATTGAAAATGTATGGTAGGAGTATTTGCTGAAAATATCGTTCATACTGCCGTTATCAGGCCACGAACCGATGGGAGGTTTTAAGGTAACGTACGAGTACGCTAACAGGTTGGCTGCCCACGGCCATCACGCTACGGTTGTACACACCCCACGTGCAGATCGAACCCGATTCCCTTTGACTATCGCCAAACGGTGGGTAGTTTATGCTGGAAGACCGCTGAATGTAGCTGCCCTACCGGCAAAGTTGAGAGGTGGTTGGAGACCGGATTCCTGGTTCCGGATAGACCCAAGAGTACGCCTTAAGTGGGTGCCCAGCCTGCACCCGCGTTGGGTACCAAACTCGGATGTCGTCGTTGCGACATATTGGGAGGCGGCGGAATGGGTGAACTGCTACCCGCAGAGCAAAGGTCGGAAATTCTACCTAATTCAGGGCCAGGAGGGTTTACTTCGAGGAATGGATCCGGAGCGTGTTGCGAACACATGGCGACTGCCCCTGCAAAAGATCGTTATCTCGAGATGGTTGCAGAAGCTGGTCGCCGATGTAGGCGAGTCTGCGACTTACATCCCCAATGGACTAGATTTTGACGATTTCGGTGTGGACGTTCCTCCGTCTGAGCGAGAGCCTCAGAGGCTGTTGATGCTCCATCATGAACAACCGTTAAAGGGGAGCCGGGATGGTTTAGAGGCTATGAGATTGACGCGGCGACAGATTCCGCAGCTGAGTGGCACCATATTCGGTGTCCCCGCCAAGCCGAAGGGCTTGCCTCCTTGGATTTCTTATCAACAGAAACCAGTCGGGCGACCATTGAGGAAACTCTATAACGAAGCGGCAATCTTTGTTGCACCTAGCTGGGCGGAGGGCTTTGGTCTGCCCCCTGCCGAGGCCATGCAGTGCGGAGCCGCTCTATGCGCTACAGACATCGGGGGCTACCGCGAGTACGCTATCCACAATCAGACTGCCTTGCTCAGTCCTCCAAAGAATCCCGAGTCTTTGGCATCGAATATTACGAATCTTGTACGAAACAATCTGCTTCGCTTACGTCTTGCCGAGCAAGGACACGAGTATATTCAACGATTTACTTGGGAGCGAGCGGTCAGCGCGCTGGAGCGACTATTTGCTGATACAGCTTAGGGCCTTCGGCTTGAGCGTTTATGAGCAGCACTCCATGGTATATTTCGGCGAGCCAGGGTCCCGATACCTTGGAGCATTTTTACAGCCGTTGGATCCGGTAGACGGTGTTGTTACCTTCAGTCGCTATGCAAGATGCTCTCCTTTACAGCGTCTTGCAGTGATGTGGCGCCACCCGGCATC
>Ga0126308_10000290_pt1 | contig 15494 bp, 12 predicted proteins | sample Plot55_FD_92533 | JGI IMG/M metagenome (GOLD analysis project Ga0126308, IMG submission 92533) | Serpentine soil microbial communities from UC McLaughlin Reserve, CA, USA - Plot55 | ecosystem: Environmental > Terrestrial > Soil > Grasslands | place: USA: UC McLaughlin Reserve, Lake County... | reverse complement strand
TAAGCGGCGAGCTGAGCAAGAAGCTCAGATCTGATCCGTCGCGCTACTATGTCAACGTCCACAACAAGCCCTTCCCCGAGGGGGCTGTGAGGGGGCAGCTGCGCGAGAAGAAGTAGGGAGGTGTCTTCTTAATCTTGTTGACCCCACCTCGTAGAAGGAGTGTTCTGCAAAGTGTGGGACAAAAACGCTACGGCGTTCTCTTACCTTGAATGCTACCTTTATCCCAAGCGCTCTTTGGGGGAGGGTAGGGAAAGAGGGATGGAGTTTGGATGCGCGCATCCAAGGAAGAGAAGGGACGAATATGACCGAGAGAAAGAGCATGAGCGCACCAGACAACCCCGTGTGGACGAAGCACACCATAGGGTGTCACGTCCGAAATTCAAGGATTTTGCGACGGAGATGGTTTGCTGGGCAGCTGGCGGCCCGCAGACGTATTCTGGGCATCCAATAGGCAACTCTTACAGGCACCTAATGACCACCGACCAAGAGCGGGTAGCGTTTATGGATGGCCTTCAGAAGGCGCTGTATAGATTTGAAGTGCCCCGGCCAGAGCAGGACGAATTGAAGACCATAGTGGAGAACACGAAGGGGTCTATAGTACTTAGTCCGCCCTTCCAAGGTACTTAGTCCGCCCTTCCAAGAAGATCCATAGGAACCTCGAGAACTATAGTTCCGGAGCGTCCTCACCGAGGTATGTAGAAGAGGTGCTCTCGGAAGTCCGTCTGCAGAATCCTGGATAAATCGTGGTCTAGAGCCTTGCGAGTCCTCCAATAACCTGTGGTGTCCAGTATTAAGAGCCACACCATGTAGCAACCACGTACAGAGATGCACAATCTTGGATAGGACCCTACGCATTCCCAGGGACAGAATTTCCGCAGCGCGAGTTGCGCCGGATTCGCCTACCCCTCCAATCTCAGTCCTTGCCCCTGTATAGCACTTGGCACTCATGGGCTATTCCCTAAGCTCCTGCTTCTAGGGGCTTATCCGGGCCGTGCCCCTGCAGCGCCGGCAGCGTCTAGTCTCGAGACCAGCTGCTCGCCGTCGTGGCCCATGGAGCGGAGGAACACCCATCCCTCTAGGCAGTAGCAGCAGCTCCTTTGCTCCAAGTGCGCCGTATGCGGCTTCACGTGGCCCGTCACACCGCCACGGCCAGGGGTAAGAAGTACCACTACTACGCCTGCATCGACGGCAGGACGGAGAAGCTCCGAAAAGCCCCGAGCGAGTCTCTTCGCCACCGTGAGAGTGTACCCGTCTGTCCTCCGCGGATCAGTGGCAACTTTGAGGGGCGGGCCGCAACTAGGGTCTTTCGTCCATCAGAGCAGGCTCGCGAGGCGCTTTATACCCTCCCCGATCTGCTCCGGCGTCACCGCGCAGAAAGGCAGCCGCACGAACCTGTCGCCCGGCACGGGGCCGCCGTCGTCCGGGTCGGCGAAGAACGCGGACCCCGGGGTGAGAACCAACCCCTGCTCCTTCGCCCGGCCCACCAGATCGCTGGTGTTCGCGTTCTCCGGCAGCATGACGCTCACGAAGAAGCCCCCGTCGGGGACGAAGGCCTGTGCGCCCGGCAGCTCGCCGCGCACCGCCTCAGCCATCGCCTTCCAGCGGGGCGTGTACATTTCCCTGAGACGCTCGATGTTCGGCTCCAGCAGGCCCCGGCACAGGTACTGCGTGACAGCGGCCTGTGTGGGGAGCACCGGGGAGAGGTAAGTGTCTTCGCCCAGCTTCGTCAGGGCAGCGGTCAGGTCGGAGGTCGCGATTATGAACCCCACCCGAATACCAGGGCTCAAGACCTTGCTGAACGAGCTCATGGTGATGACACGTGATGGGTCGATCTCGCGCAACAGCGGGAGATCTTCGCCCTGGTACCGCAGCTTGCGGTACGGCACGTCCTCTACGACGCGGACGCTGTACGCGGCCGCCAGCTCGACCACCCTGCGCCGCTTCTCGAGCGAGAGGGTCGCGCCGGCAGGGTTCTGGAAGTCCGGCACGAGATAGATGAACGCGGGCACTTCGCGCCGGAGCGCGACCTCCAGCCGCTCGATGCTGATGCCATCCTCCTCCAGCGGAATGCCGATCGCACGGGCGCCGCGCCTGCGGAACGTCGTGATCGCGCGATCGTAGCTGGGCTGCTCGGTGAAGACCGCCATACCGGGGCGCACCAGGTAGGCCGAGAGGAGGTCTTGCAGGTGCAACGAACCGTTGCCGAGCAGGATCTCACCGTCAGAGACGCCGTACTCCTCTGCGAGCACCCGGCGCAGCGGCGCGTAACCCTGCTGCTGACCGTACTGCAACACGACTGTGGGGTCCTCGTGGATCGCCGCGTCAAAGCACTCCCCGAGCTCGTCGGTCGGGAAGGCCTCGGGCGGCGGGACGCCGCGGGTAAAGACGATTCGATCCTCCATAAAATCGTTCTCCTCTTCTTATCTCGCGAGCCATGATTCTCCCGGTCGTCTGCGCCGGATGCAAATCCTCCCCACGCGAAGAGGCGCAGGGCTCGCGGCCGCCGGCACCGTTTCTCGGCTTCGGGATCGGGGCAGGACGAGATGATCCGCGCCGCCAAACTGGAGGTGTTCAGCCGGTAGCGCAGGCTGTTTTCTGCCAGACGAAGGGTGCCGGGACCTTGCCCAGGCGCCCTTCAACCCCGTAGCTCAAGGACCGCCGTGAGTCCTTGCCTTCTCGACGAGACCTCTCACAAGCGTAACGCCTCCGTGAAGTGCTGATCGCTCGCCCAAGTAATAGTTCTAATCCTCGCCCGACCATCGGGTCTGGCGCAAAAGCGGCCATTGTATAAGCCTTGCTCGTATTCCTGTTTCAATCTCCGCCTGGCCTGCGGGTCGGATGCAACCTCCGGTGTGGGCGCGGTCACTACCGCGCTCGGCCAGATGTTTCAACCCTCGCCCGGCTCGCAAACTGTATCGACCCTGTTGAGACGGTCGGTCCGAGCAGCCAGATCCTGCTACGGCGCCTCCTCTAGTATCGTCGGCCTCTCGTGTCGGCAGAGCTCGGGATACAGACTAATACGGTGTCCGCAACGCAGGTCAGGCAGGTGGTGTCAGGAAACCTGCTCCATCTCTGGCTCCGTAGCCCGGGACCGGGCGTAGCCGATGCACCGCGGCCCGAGCACCTGCTTCAGCTCCGCGTGCAGGTCGGAGGAGTCTTCCACGGCGCCTATGCGCTCCTCCAGTTCGCCGTCACTCGATACGAGGAAGAGCGGGCTGCCGCCGTGGTATCGGCCGATAATCTCGAACGCTTTTCTCGCGGCGGAGCGAGGCAGGTCCACGAAGCACGCGGCGTGGAGGTAGACGGGATCGAGGCCCGGCTCCAAGTGCAGATCCTCCATCTCCATCGCAACGATCCTGGGGATACCCTCCTTGTGCTCCACGCGGCCCTTTACCTTGAGCACCGCGTCCTCCCTGACGCACTCCGCGCAGCTCGCGAAGACGCGTGGGAAGACGATGACCTCGGCGAGCCCGCGCGTGTCGTCGAGCTGGAGCATCGCCATCTGATCCCCCTTTCGGGTGGTGTTGACGCGCACAGAGGTCGCGAGCCCCCCGACCCACACGACTTCCCCGTCCCTGCAGCCGTCCAGGTCGGAGACGGTAGTGTCGGTGTGCTGCTTAAGCTTGTGGAGCACGGGCCTCAACGGGTGGTCCGAGACGAAGAGCCCCAGGGTCTCCTTCTCCCACTCAAGGCTCCGGCGCCGGTCGTCCTCTATCTGTGGGATCTCGGGTTTCGGAGGCGCGAGGTCGGCCAGCTCGGTGGAGTCGAACATGCAGAACTGGTCGTCGTCGCCCATGATGCCCTTCGCGGCCCTCTCGACTGCCTGGCCGTGGACCGAGATCATCGCCGCCCGCGCGTGGCCGGTGCCGTCGAAGGCGCCGCACTTTATGAGCGACTCGAGGGTGCGCTTGTTGTAGGTGCTCGCATCCACCCGTTCGCAGAAGGCGAAGATGTCCTCGAAGGGGCCGCCCTCCTTCCGCGCCGCGATGATCGCCTCCACGCAAGAATCCCCGACGTTCTTGACCGCGGAGAGGCCGAAGCGGATCGTCTTCCCCACCACGGTGAAGCGCCGCCCGCTCTCGTTGACGTCCGGAGGGAGAACCCGGATCTTCATGGCCCGCGCCTCCGCGACGTACTGCGGCACCCGATCCTTGGTGTTCATGACGCTGCTCATTAATGCTGCCATGTACGCCTCAGGGTAGTGAGCCTTTAAATACGCCGTCTGGAAGGCGAGGAACGAGTAGCAGGCCGAGTGGCTCTTATTGAACGAGTACCCACCCGCTTTCTCCATCCAGTTCCAGAGCTCCTCGGCGACCTCGGGTGTGACCTGGCTCTGCTGGCATCCCTGCGTGAACTTGTCCCTGAGCGGCGCGAGCAGCTTGACGTTCTTTTTCCCGATGGCCTTACGTAGCGTGTCCGCTTCGCCAGGGGTGAAGCCGCCCAAAGCCTTCGAGATCTCCATGAGCTGCTCCTGGTAGGCCGCCACACCGTACGTTGGCTCCAGGATCGGCTTGAGGCGAGGGTCGAGGTACTTGACGCTCTCGGGATCGTGCTTGCCGCGCTTGAAGTTGGGGATGTAGTCCATAGGGCCCGGCCGATACAGGGCGTTCAAGGCGACAAGGTCATCGAAGCGATCGGGCCTGACCTCCTGGAGCATCCGCTGCATCCCGCTCGACTCGAACTGGAAGACCCCGAAGGTATCGCCCCTGACGAAGAGCCTGAGCGTCTTCTCATCATTGAGAGGGATCGTGCGGATGTCCACCTCCTCGCCGGTGGCCTGTTTTATCGTCTCGAGAGTCTCCTCTATGACGTCGAGGTTCCGCAGCCCTAGGAAGTCCACCTTCAGGAGCCCGAGAGCCTCGACGTCGCCCATCGGATGCTGGACCATGACCGAACCCTCGTCCCGCGCGACGCGCTGCAGGGGCACGATCTCCGTTAGAGGCTCCTCGGAGATGACGACGCCAGCGGCGTGGGTCCCGGCGTGGCGCGCGAAGCCCTCTATCTCGAAGGCGGTGTCGAGGACCTGCTTTGCGGCGTCGTCCCGCTGCACGAACTGGATGATGTCGCGCGCCGCCCCGGGGTGCTTCTCGCCCGCCACGTACCCATCTTCGTCGGGCGTCAGCACGTCGTGCAGTGTCGTGCCGACCGGCTTGTCGGGGATAAACTTGGCGAGCTTGTCGGTGTCCGAGTAGGGATACTGGAAGATCCTGCCGGAGTCCCGAATGGCGGCCTTAGCCCCGATGGTCCCGAAGGTGATGATCTGCGCCACGTGCTCGTGCCCACCGTACTTGTCGGTGACGTAGCGCATGACCTCCCCGCGCCCCTGCACCGAGAAGTCTATGTCCACATCGGGCATGCTGATACGGTCGGGGTTCAAGAACCGCTCGAAGAGGAGCGAGTACTCGAGTGGATCGAGGTCCGTGATCTCGAGCGCGTACGCGACGATGGAGCCGGCCGCCGAGCCGCGCCCCGGCCCGACCGCTATCTTCCGGTCCTTGGCGTACTTCACGAAGTCCCACACGATGAGGAAGTAGTCTGCGAAGCCCATCTTCTCGATGGTTGCGAGCTCGAAGTCCAGCCGTCGCTGTATCTCCGGCGTGATCTTCCCGTACCGCCTCATAACTCCCTCTTCGCAACGCTCGCGCAGGTAGTTGTCGGCGGTGTACCCGGTGGGCTTGGGGAAGTTCGGGAGCCGGGTCTTACCGAGCTCTATGCCGACGTCCTCGACGAGGTCCACGACCTTGAGGGTATTCTCCAGCGCCTCGGGATGCTTGGGAAAGAGCTCGGCCATCTCCTCGGCCGACTTAACGTAAAACTCATGGCCGGTAAACTTCATCCGCTTGGGGTCGTTATAGAACTTGCCTGTGCCGATGCACAGGAGCACGTCGTGCATCCTGGCATCGCTCCGCGCCGTGTAGTGGGAGTCGTTGGTCGCGACGAGGTCTATGCCTGTCTCTTCATGCAGCCGGATCAAACCCTTGTTGACCCGCTTCTGCTCGGGGATCTCCAGATGATCCTGCAGCTCCAGGTAGACCGCGTCGAAGATCTCCGCGTACTCGAACAAGAGCTTCCTCGCCTCGTCGATCCTGCCCTCGAGAATACGCGTCGGGACCTCGGCGCTCAGGCAGCCGGAGAGGCAGATGATGCCCCTGCCGTGCCTCCGCAAGAGCTCCAGGTCCACGCGGGGCTTGCGGTAGAAGCCCTCAAGATACCCAGCCGTGCACAGCTTTAAGAGGTTCTTGTATCCCTCGGCGGTGCGGGCGAGGAGGGTGAGGTGATAGTACGGGGCGCGGCTGCGGTCGTGTCGGTCGGCCGCCACGTAGACCTCGCAGCCCATGATCGCCTTTATACCGGCGTTCCTCGCCTCCTTGTAAAACTTGATCGCGCCGTACATCACTCCGTGGTCCGTGAGCGCAATGCCCGGCATGTTCTGCTCCTTCGCGAAGGAGATTAGGTCCTGGATCCGGCTCGCCCCGTCGAGCATCGAGTACTCCGAATGACAGTGCAGGTGCGCAAATGCGCCGCCAGACGAGACCGCCAAACCCCCTCCTCTAACAAAATCCGGGGCTTCGGCGGCGCCAATCACGCCGGACGGCACCGCCCCACCCTGTTCTCCCTGTCCATCCTCGAACTCAGGCCACTATACGAAAGCAGGGAGCGGCTTGTCTACCCCCTAGACCCGAAGTTGAGGTTTAATTTGCAGGACTTTTCAAATAGCTGGTCAGCTTGTCGGCAAGGAGGGGCCGCCGCGCCGCTCCCCTACGCCCGCTAGACCTTCTGCCTGGAAGCCCTCTCCACAGCGCGGTTGGCCAAGAGCCGAGCGTAGAGAGTAGAGAGCCGGCAAGCTGAAATGCTAACCTGCTATTCCTCTTCGTCGTCGCGCCAGAGGAGCCAGTTGAGAGCTATCTGCGCGCTTAGGATGGCGAAGAGGAGGGCGAAGAGGCCGTTACGGAGGTCGTGAATCCAGGCTGTGTAGACGACGAGGGCAGAGGAGATGCCGAGGGCGGCGAGGACGAAGAGGAGCGTGAGCCCGAGCACGAGTACCCGGAGGGCGAGGCGGATGGCTCCGTCCGCTCGGATCCCCCTAGGTGTATCCTGCGTGCTCGGGCTCAACTTCACCGGTCCTGTTTACCGGTCGTCTTCTCGCTCGATGAGCTCTTCTTCTCCGAGGCCGCCTCCTTCGTACTGGAGTCGCCGTTCTTGGTGCTCTCCGTCTTCTGCGAGCCGCCGCTCTTGTAGTCAGTCGAGTAGAAGCCCGAGCCCTTGAACGCGATGTTGACCGGGTGCAAGACCTTCCTGACGGGCGCGCCGCACTCGACGCAGGCGGTCAGGGGCTCGTCCGAGAGCTTCTGCATCACGTCGAAGACGTGCCCGTTCTGGCACTTATACTCGTAGATCGGCATCCGGCCTCCACAGTTTACAAACCCACAACTTTAGGATTATACAATTAAGAAGCCATCCGAGACCGTTTCGCCGGAGTCCTAGCCCGGACGAGGGCCAGGGTCGATCTCCCCGGAGCTAAAATCCTGCTCCATGTGCTCGCGGGCGGCCTGTACCAGCTCGGGCCTAGCACAGATCTCTTCTATCTCAGCCGGCGAGGCGTTGCGCCGCACGTACTCTTCCCCGATGACCTCTTGCAGCCTGGCTCCCTCCCCGAGGCGGTGGATGATGTACTCGATAACCCTCTCCTCCCGCGGGGAATGGTGGCCACGCCCCAACAGGCGGTCCCAGAAGGATCGCTTCTGCCTCTCTTCGGCCATACCGCGCTCCTCTCTCCCGGCCGCTCGCGCCCTGCGGCAAGTATACTCGGCACCCGGCTCTCGCGGTCAGCTTCACCTCGGGGCATCTCCTCTGAGAGGCGGGATCACGCCCGATTACATCCTGTGCCCGTCTTCGGGACTGTGATCGTTCTCCCGGACGTGCCAGTCCACATCTTCGGGGTACTCCCGACAGCAGACCAACGCGACCTCGAGCCCCGTCCCCAAGAGGTAAGCCCTCAGATTACTCTCAGGCCTCATATATCCTATCCTCGGAAACCGGCACATCCTCAAAGCCTCATCCGCCAGATCCTCCAAAACTGGCGCTCTGGGACGCGTCGTACGCTGCTCTTCTACCTCCAACCGCTCCTCGAAGCCACGTCTCGAACGTACCGTGAAAGGTCGGTCCTTCGTCGTCATCATGCCTCTCTTCTATCAGGACACATTGTGTCTTGCCGTGGTCTTTAGTAGTCAAGCCTGATCTCTGACTTCTTCGGGAAGAGTTGCCAAGAAGTCAGGAAAGCATTCCTTTCCTCCCGGGAAATCTATTCGGCTAGGGTTTTTGGTAAGAACAAGCTGATGTGGCGGCAGGCTAACGGGCTAGGGGCACCCCACTAAAGAATGAGCAGAGAGGTGGCGAGGAGTGTAGTAAGCAAGATGATTGGGCTGGGAGGACGACGGCGTTGCCTTTCGGGCTGACAGTGATCGTCACCCTCTTCGTCGCACCGCCGACGTCGGCCAATACGATCGAGCTCAACGTCATCCTGCGCAGCGGGTACTACGACTCCGGGGGTTGGGTGGCGACAGGCGTGAGGACTTATATAATGTCTTGTTCCCAGGTTGGTATCGGTGACGGAGCCCTTCGCTCCCATGACCCTGACGTCAGAGTAGTCTACTCAGAGTAGTCTACTTTTGGCGGCCAGGTCCTCCAAGGCTTCACCGGTCACGCGGTATACGGTCCACTCGTCCATCGGCACGGCGCCCAGAGCCTTGTAAAACCTGATCGCGGGCTTGTTCCAGTCCAGTACGGACCACTCGAGCCGCCCGCAGCCGCGCTCGGTCGCCAACCCCGCGAGGCGGACCAGCAAGGTCCGGCCCACACCCGCACCGCGACACGCTGGCCGCACGTACAGGTCTTCCAGGTAGATACTGGGTCTGCCAAGGAAGGTCGAGAAGCTGTGGAAAAAGAGGGCGAACCCGGCGGGCTCACCTCCGAGGTGTCCGATCAAGACCTCTGCCACCGGTCGCTCCCCGAAGAGCGAATCGCGAAGCGCCTCCTCGGTGGCGACAACCTCTTGCGAGAGACGCTCGTACTCGGCGAGCTCCCTTACGAGCGAGAGGATGAGCGGGACGTCGTCCCTGGTGGCGCTCCGGATCTCCACTTCCGCCATCCGGAGCGCTCTTAGACGCGCGCCCCGACGAGGGTCTCGGCTATCTGCACCGCGTTGGTAGCCGCCCCTTTCAGCAAGTTATCCGCGACGCACCAGAAGCTTACGGACCTGTCCTCGACCCGTATCCGGCCGACGTAGGTTCCGGGCTCGCCGGCGACCTCCAGCGGCGTCGGGAAGTCGCCTGAGTCGCCGGAGAAGACAACCCCGGGCGCTGTGCGAAGGATCTCGACCACCTCGGACAGTCTGACGTCGCGCTCGGTCTCGGCGTAGACGCTCTCGGAGTGGCCGGTGTGGACGGGGATGCGCACGGCGGTCGCGTGCACCTCGAGGTCGGGGAGGGAGAGGATCTTGCGCGACTCCTCCCTCATCTTCGCCTCCTCGGTCGTGTAGCCGTCTTCTACTATGCCTCCGATAAAGGGTATGGCGTTACCGGCGATCGGCTTGGGGTAGACTTCCCCCCTGCCATTCTCCAATGCCTCGACCCCCGAGCGCCCCGAGCCGGAGACCGCCTGGTAGGTCGAGACTACGACCTTCCGGATGCCGAACTCGCGTATCAGCGGCGCGAGCGTGACGACCAACTGTATCGTGGAGCAGTTGGCGTTGGCGATGAGGCCCTTGTGGCCTCGCAGGGCGTCGGCGTTCACCTCGGGGACAACGAGCGGCACCTCCGGGTCCAGCCGGAAGTCGCTGCCGTTGTCTATGACGATGGCGCCGCGGCTTATGGCTTCCTGAGCCAGCTGTACCGCCGCGCCCTTCTCTCCTTCCGTGCCGGCGAAGAAGGCAAAGTCTACGCCCGCGAAGGCCATGGGCTCGGCGGCACCCACCTCGAAGGTCTCGCCTGCGAGGACCGCCCTACGGGCGCTGCGGGCGAGGACGCGCAGCTCCTTCATCGGAAACTCGCGGCGCCGTAGCTCGGCCACCAGGCGCTCGCCCACGAGCCCAGCGCCTACGACAGCTACGGTGTAGCCCTCGCGCATTGTCTAGTCGTCCTTCCCGTCGTCCTCAACGACCTTGTGCGCTACGTCGAGCAGGTCGAAGACGACGCCGCCCGCGGTGCGCTCTGGCCCCGCGCCGGGCCCGCGTATGGTGAGGGTAACATCCAAGTAGCGGCGCGTGCGGAAGTCGAAAACGTTCTCGGGGCCGTTGATCGGGCCGAAGGGGCTCTCCACCGGGGTGTCGCGCAGGCCCACCGTGACAGGCCCCACCTTCGGGATGCGGGCCAGGTAGCGGAGCATGTGGTGCTCCTCCACGGCGAGCAGCCGCTCGGCGAAGGCCTTGTCCGCCTCCGGCAGCCGCTGCATAAATTCCTCGAGGGGGACGTCTTCGAGGCTCTCAGGGACGAGCGACTGGTAGAGGATCTCCTCCGGCTCTATGGTGCGCCCCATCTTGCGGGCCAGGATGATGGCCTTGCGTGCCACGTCGAGGCCCGAGAGGTCGTCGCGCGGGTCGGGCTCGGCGTAGGCGAGAGCGACGGCTTCTCTGACGGCCTCCGAGAACCGGCGGCCGGCCTCGACAGCGCTCATCACGAAGCCCAATGTTCCGCTCGGGCTGGCCTGGATCTCGAGTACCTCGTCGCCTCCCGATCTCAAGCTGTCCAGGGTGGAGATGATCGGCATCCCCGCCCCCACTGTGGCCTCGTGCCAGAGTCTATCAGGCAGCATCCGCGTGAGCCGCTCGTAGCGCTCGGTGCTCTCGGAGAGCGGACCCTTATTGGAGAGCACCAGGCAGGACCCGTTCTGCATCCCGAGCAAGTCGAGGTCGTAGGTCCCGCCGTGCACCGCGACATCAACGACGACCCTAAGGAAGCCGGGGGCGGGCTCTGAAACCAGGACATCCTCCAGGGGCTCGACGCCGAGCTCCGCGAGCTTTGTGCCGGCCTCTTTGGCCCGGATCGCCTGGGGCAGCGGATCGTCCCCCACGAGCGCCCCCGAGGTGTCAGAGACGGCCCCGTAGACGACCTCGAGGCCGCAGCGCTCTCGCCAGTGCTTGCGCTCCTCGAGGACGATCTGGGCGACCGCCTGTCCGACGTGGCCGAGCCCGATTTGGACTATCTCGAGCCGCTTCAAGCGACCACCCTCTCGGCGGACGAGAGCAGCCCGGCGTGCAGGGCGCGTAGCGCCTCCTCCGCCGCTTTTGCGGCCACGATGAACACGAGCCCCGCGTCGGCGCCCTCTGCGTACAGCGGCACTATCCCCGCCTCGCGCAGGCACCTCTGGCCGCGCTCGAGGTCTCCGGAACGGGGCGACCCGATACAGATCACCGCCGCCGCCTCCCTCTTGTGGCCGGGAGCACATGGTATCTCGGCCTTGAAACGCCGTTGCAGCGCGACGCAGCGGATGCCTTCGCCCGGCGTGAGGCCCGAGACCCTGGTGCCGCCGCCCTCGGGATTGAAAGTGTTGCGCACCAGGACCTCGATGCCTACCTCGGAGGCCGGCACCATCGTCTTCGGGTGCAGGACCTTGGCTCCTAAGGCCGCGAAGAGGCTTGCCTCCCGGTAGGAAAGCCCGGGGAGCGTGGAGGCCTCTGGCACGAGGCGCGGGTCGGCGTCGAGCACGCCGTCCACGTCGGACATGATCCAGACCTCCCCCGACCCCAACGCTCGCCCGAGGACTGTGGCCGAGAGGTCGGACCCGCCCCTGCCCAAAGTCGTTTCGAGTCCCTCCGGAGACCGTCCGACGTACCCGGGTACGACCGCGACGGCGCCCCCTTCGAGGAGCGGCGCGACGTGGCGCGATGCTCGCGCCCGCGTCTCGGCCGCGTCTACCTCGGCCCCGTCGAAGCTGAAATCGGTGGCTATGGGGTCCCTCTCGACGGCGGCGGCCGAGATCCCGCGGCTCTGTATGGCGCCGGCCAGGATCTCGGCCGAGAGCCGCTCGCCGTGTACCGCGATCCCGGCTCGCCGGGCCGCCGGGTTCTCCTTCAGATCGTCGAATGCCCCAACGAGGTCCGCGAGCAGGGACCGCAGGCGTTCCTCGACGGCCGGGAGGTGCTCCGGGGCGACGACCTCGCGGGCCGCGCGCAGGTGCCTCTCGGCGAGCGTGCGGTAGAGCTCGGTGATCGACCCCTCGTGCGTCGCGCCTGTCAGGGTTCGGCACTTGCGTCCGCCGGTAGCGTCGGCGTAGCTGAGCAGAGTATCGGTGGTACCGCTCATCGCCGAGACGACGACAGCCACCGGGCGGCCTTGGGCAGCCTCGATGGCGATCCTAGCAGCGCGGGCGAAAGCGACGCCGTCGCCGACCGAGGTGCCCCCGAACTTGATGACGAGGGGTCCGCCGCTCACCCTGTCACGCCCCACTAAGCGCCTGATCGAGGTCGTAGAGGATGTCGTCGATGGACTCGAGGCCGACCGAGAGCCTCACGTAGTCCGGGGTCACCCCGGTCGACTTCTGCTCGTCCACCGAGAGCTGGGAGTGGGTGGTCGAGGCCGGGTGTATGACCAGGCTCTTAGCGTCGCCCACGTTCGCGAGCAGGCTGTGCAGCTCGAGCCGGTCGATAAACCGCTTGCCTTCCTCCAGGCCGCCGTCTATCCCGAAGCCGAGGATCGCGCCGTAGAGCCCGTCCCTATGGTACTTGCTGGCAGTCTCGTGCGACGGGTGATTTGGGAGACCAGGGTAGTTGACCCAGTTGACCCTCGGATGGTCCTCGAGGAACTCGGCGACGGCCAGCGCGTTCTGCGAGTGGCGCTCCATGCGCAGGGGCAGCGTCTCGAGGCCCTGCAGGAATAGGAAGCTATTGAAAGGGCTCAGGGCAGGGCCGTAGTCCCGCAGCATCTGGACGCGGGCCTTAAGGATAAAGGAGAGCTCACCCAAGGTCGGGTAGATCTCGAGCCCGTGATAGGAGGGGTCCGGCTCCGTGAACCCGGGGAAGCGGCCGTTGTCCCAGGGGAACTGGCCACCGTCCACGATCACGCCTCCTATGGAGGTCCCGTGCCCGCCGATAAATTTGGTCGCCGAGTGCACGACGATATCCGCCCCGTGCTCTAAGGGTTGGACCAGGTACGGCGAAGGGAGGGTGTTGTCCACGATGAGCGGGACGCCCGCTTCGTGGGCCGCCGCCGCCAGTTCCTCGATGTCCAGGGTGTTGAGCGCTGGGTTCCCGACGGTCTCGGCGAAGACCGCCTTGGTCCTGTCGGTGATGGTGTCCCGGTAGGCTTCGGGGTCGCTCCCCTCGACGTATTTCACGTCGATCCCTATCTTCGGCAGGGTGTAGTGAAAGAGGTTGTAGGTGCCGCCGTAGAGCTGGGCGGCCGAGACGATCTCGTCCCCCGCCCCGGCGATGTTGAGGATCGCCAGCGTCTCAGCGGCCTGGCCCGAAGCGGTCGCCAAAGCGCCTACCCCCTTCTCGAGCGCGGCGACGCGCTTCTCGAAGACATCGGTCGTAGGATTCATGATGCGGGTGTAGATGTTCCCCATCTCAGAGAGGGCGAACAGGTTCGCGGCGTGGTCCGTATCGTTGAATACGTAGGATGTGGACTGGTAGATCGGGACCGCCCGCGCCGTCGTCGAGGGGTCCACCTCCTGCCCGGCGTGGAGCGCCAGGGTCTCGAACCCGTAGTCCCGCACGTTCTGGTCGGCGATGTCTGTCATCCGCTTCTCCCTTCTAACCTTGGTTCTAACCTTCGAGGAACGGCGTGACCGCCCCCCCCAGCTCGTCCCAATCTTTCAGGAACGCGTCGTGCCCGCTCAAAGAGTCTATCTCCACGTAGCGCGCGCCGGCCCCGGCCCCCCTTGCCTTCTCAGCCGACGCCTTTACCTCGTGTGGCGGGAAGAGCCAGTCGCTCGAGATCCCGACGAACAAGACTTTGGCCTCTATCCGTCCGTAGGCCTCATCTTCGGAGGCGTATCCCAACGCCAGATCGTAAAGGTCCATCGCCCGTGAGAGGTAAAGATAGGAGTTGGCGTCGAAGCGGCCGACGAGGTCCTTTCCCTGGTAGTGTAGGTAGCTTTCGATCTCGAAACGTCCGCCGAACTCCTCGTAGAGGGCCGGACGGCTCGCGGGCCTCCGCCCGGACCGCTCCCACTGCCCGGCGGCGCTCTGGTAGGTCATCATCCCGGCCATGCGGGCGAGGGCGAGGCCATCCTCGGGAGAGCGCCCGGTCCCATAGTAGTCGCCGCTCTGCCAGTCGGGATCGGCCATTATGGCACGCCGTCCGAGCTCACTCATCCCCACACCCTGCGGGCCCAAAGAGCCCGTCGCCGCTACGGGTACGGCCTTCTCGACGAAGCCGGGGAACTCCACCGCCCACTCGAGCGCCTGCTGCCCGCCAATGGAGCCGCCGATTACGAGCCGCAGCCGCCTCACCTCGAGAGCGTCCAACAGACGTTTCTGCGCCCGAACCATGTCCCTGATGGTGACGATGGGGAAGCGCATCCCGTAAGGGCGCCCGTCGTCGGGGTCAGCGGAAGCCGGTCCGGTGCTCCCGTAGCAGCCGCCGATCACGTTCGAGCAGACGACGAAGTTACGCCCGGTGTCTATGGCACGCCCCGGACCGATCATTGGGCCCCACCACCCGTGGCGCCCGTGGCCCGGCGAAGGCCCCCCGGCCGCGTGGGTGTCCCCGGTGAGGGCGTGGACGATAAGAATCGCGTTCTCACCGGCGGCGTCCAGCTCGCCCCAGGTTTCGTAGGCGAGCACGACGTCTCGCAGGACGCCGCCAAGCTCTGGCTCGAAGTGGCCTATACGGTGATGGAGTCTGCCCGGTCGGGCCGGGGCCTGCCTAGCCCCGGCCCCCGGGTCTAGTGTCATACTCGATAGTAATATAGCCTCCTTCTCTCGTCGGGTTCTACGCCTTACGCGCAACCCGCTCCGCAGAAGAGGCCGTCTGCCTCTCCCCACATCTCCCAAGACTCTTTGGTCCTGCTGGACTTGGCACCTCACGGCGAAGAGCTTCGCTCGCTCGCCGCCGGTTGCCGCGGTTTCTCAGGGCCAGTTCCCTCCACCGCTCTAGATGCGAGTTGGCGCTAGAGCCAGATGCTAAAACAGCGGGAAGCTCACCGTCAAGGGTCAAACCGGATTATTCTGGCCCTCACTTGCTCGTCGGCGTTTTCGACAAGAGTGAAATTCCATTCCCGTCGTGGTATCAGGGGTACTTCACGTAAACCCGAGCGTTCTCGTACTTTTTGAGCGCCAACCGGCGGGCAACTCGGGGCGTGAGGTCTATGCCGGCTGGGTTGCGAACCTCCCTGCCGAACTGGTCCTCTCCGTGGTTGTAGTTATCGAAATAGGCAGACTCAGCCTCGGGCTTGCAGCGCGGGAGGCTCCTCCACATATCTCGCCGGTCGGCGGTTTGCCAGTAATCGTCCCGTCGGTTCCAGGGGCCGACCTCTTTGACCTTGGCCTTGGTCCG
>Ga0126308_10000289_pt1 | contig 15499 bp, 13 predicted proteins | sample Plot55_FD_92533 | JGI IMG/M metagenome (GOLD analysis project Ga0126308, IMG submission 92533) | Serpentine soil microbial communities from UC McLaughlin Reserve, CA, USA - Plot55 | ecosystem: Environmental > Terrestrial > Soil > Grasslands | place: USA: UC McLaughlin Reserve, Lake County... | reverse complement strand
ACGGTCGTTCCGACCTTCACGCGCTCGTAGAGGGCGACGACGTCCTCGTTCAGCATGCGGATGCAGCCTGACGAGACGGCGGTGCCGATCGTCTCCGGCTCGTTCGACCCGTGGATGCGATAGAGCGTGCCGCCGAGATACATTGCCCGCGCTCCGAGCGGATTTTCCGGACCGCCAGCCATGTAGCGAGGCAGGTCAGGCCGCCGCTGCAGCATCTCGGGCGGGGGGACCCAGTCGGGCCATTCCTGCTTGCGGGAGATCGTCTGCCTTCCCGCCCAGTCGAAGCCGGCGCGGCCGACGCCGATGCCATACTTGACCGCCTTGTGGCCGGGCAGGACGAAGTAGAGGCGCCGCTCCGACGTGCTCACGACCACGGTACCGGGCGCATAAGATCCATTGAAGGCGACAATCTCGCGCGGGATGCGCCTGGCCACCGGTTGGTTGACCTCAGGCGCATAAGCCAAGGCGGTGGACTGGTAATAGGGGGCATTGACCGGCTGCGCGGCCGGCGCGTTGAAGATGGCGCCGAACAGGCTGGCGAGCGGATTGGCCGATGCTGCGGTTGCGGCGATGCAGGCAAAGGTGCTGGCGACGAGCGCCGTGGTGACATGGCGACGCATGGCGGTACTCCGATTTTCAGTTCGACGAGGAGGCGTTAAGGCGCCGGTGGCGCCCCTTTGTCGGTTCAGCGCTGGGCCAGATCGGCCACGGGCATGCGCACGAGCTCGGACACGTTGTCACTGACCCGGCGCTCGATGGTGATGAGGCGGTTCACCTTGGGGGCGGGGCTGCCATCGGCGGAAGCCAGGCATTGCTGGGCCAGATAGCGCCAATCCTGATGAGCGCAGGAGTCCGACATCGGCAACCGATCGCTCCGGCGGCCGTCTGCCGCGGGTTGCTCGGCGCTGAGTTTCTGCGCCGTGAACTGTGCCATGGACACGGGCGTGAACATTTCGTTCGCGAGCGGGAAACGCTGCGCCACTTGGCTGGCGGCGGTCTGATCACCGGCGCGCGAGCCAGTGCCGTCGAACGCGGCGACGAGCCCTGCCGAGATCAGGGCGGACAAAACGATCATGCCTTTGGTGATTGCGTTCATTGACCCTCTCCCTGCGGCCCCTGACTGGAGCACTGTTGAGGGCACGCTAGCGCCGCGACCTTTCGGTAGTTTTACGCGGTGGCGGGAAAACGGTTACGCGCAAGGCTGCTGTGTTTCGCCGTCGCGGAATGAAGAAACAAGGCGGCGGGAATTATTTCGTCGCTGCACCAGCGACGAAACATTGGGGCACGCGTCAGCGTTCGCGGCCGTCGGGCGAGAAGACGTAGCCGGCGCCGCGCACGGTGCGAATGATCGAAGGGTGGTCGGGATCGGGCTCGATCTTGCGGCGGATCCGGGTGATTCGCACGTCGATGGCGCGATCGAAGGCTTCCGGGTCGCGCGCATTGGCCAGATCGAGCAGGCGTTCGCGCGACAGCACCCGCTTGGGATTGTCGGCGAAGGCCTTCAGCAACGTGAATTCCGACGTGGTCAGGGGATGCTCGTTGCCGTCCTCGTCGCGCAGCACGTGGCCATCGAGGTCGAGCCACTTGGTCCCGAATCGCACCGTGCGGGCGACCTGTCGGTCCGGGGTGGCCGCTGCGGGCGCGCCGGCTGCCGCGCCCTGGCTGCGGCGCAGCACCGAGCGAATGCGCGCGACGAGCTCGCGCAACTCGCACGGCTTCGCCAGATAGTCGTCGGCGCCGAGCTCGAGGCCCACGACGCGATCGATTGCGCTCGCGGTCGCCGTCAGCATGATGACTGGCACGCGCGAGTGCTGCTTGAGATCGCGCACGATCGACAGCCCGTCTTCTTCGGGCATGTTGAGGTCGAGCACGATCAGGTCGGCCGAGGCCTTCTTGAGCAGCTCGCGCAACGCCGCCCCGCCGTCGCACTGGCTGACCTGAAATCCGTGCGCGCCGAGATATTCGCCCACCATTTCCCGGGTCGAGGCCTCGTCATCGACGACGACGATATGCGGCAGCTGGCTCATGCGGCGGGCTCTGCCTGCAACGGCAACACGACAGTGAAAGTGGTTCCGCTACCGCCTTCCGGGCTCTCGGCCGTGACCTCCCCGCCGTGCAGCTCCACGATACGCTTGACGATGGAGAGGCCGAGGCCGGTCGAGCTTTCGCCCGCGGTCGGTTTTGCCGACAGGCGTTGGAACCGGCCGAACAACCGTGACATGTCCTCGGGAGAGAGGCCCGGCCCGTTGTCGCGGACGCGGATCAGCACGTCTTCGCCCTCGCGCGACACCGAGATGGCGATCCTGCCGCCGATCGGCGAATACTTGATCGCGTTGCTGACGAGGTTGTCGATCGCTTCGCGCAGACGATCGGGGTCGCCGCTCACCGTCAGACTTTGCGGCGCGTCCACCTCGATCCTCTGCTCTTTCTTTTCGAGCAGCGGCCGGCTCGCCTCGACGAGCTCGGTGATCAGATCCGGGATTTCGATCGGCTCGCGCCGGATGCTGATGTTGAGCGCATCGGCCATGGCTTCGGCGAGAAGGCCGTCGACCATGCCGATCAGGCGCTGGGCGGACTCGCGGACGTGCTTGACCTGAGAGGCGAGCTTGTCGACCGAGATCGGCGCTGCCTCGAGAAAATCCATCATCATCTCGGCGCGGCCGGTGATCACGCCGAGCGGATTCTTGAGGTCATGCGCAACCTTGCCGAGAATCTCGCTCTTGAAGGCATTGGCGCCGCGCAGCCGCTCCCATTGCGCCGACAGGCGCCGGTTTGCCGCCGTCAGCTCGCGCGTGCGCTCGGTCACGCGCTGCTCCAGGCCCGCGTTCGCTTCCTGCAATTGCTCGTACAGGATGACGTTGTCGAACGCGGCCGACAACCGGCTGCAGAACACCTCGACCAGGGTGCGGTCGGTCTCGGAAAGCTCCCTGGCGGCCTCGAGCAGCACGACGATCTCGCGGCCGCTCCCGGTCTGCATGTAGAGGACGGAGCGTTCGGGAAGGAACTCGTGCTGGCGCCGCACGAACGCCTCGCGCACGACCTGCCGCAGCTCCGTCTTCAGGGCGTCGACCTTGCGCAGGCCGGTGAACTGGCTGTAGCAGCCGGAGCCCGCCAGCACCGAAAAGCTTTCGCCGTTTTGGCGTTCGTCGCGCAGCACCAGGATGCCGGCACAGTCGGCGTTAAGGAGGGAGCCGATCTGCGTCAGCACGCCTTCGGCCAGCCGCTGCATCGACCGGAAATCGAACAGCTTCGCCGCCGCATCGATGATGATCTCCAGCCCGCGTCGCGTCTCCACCATGCGCTGGATCTGCTGGTAGCTGCGCAGCGCCGCCGTCATGGCGGTGAACAGCCGATCGGCGGTCAACTCGGTCTTCGCCTTGTAGTCGTTGATGTCGTAATCGACGATGACGCGTCGTTCCGGCGCCTGCCCGGGCTGGCCGGTGCGCAGGATGATGCGCACGGTCTCGTTCTTGAGCTCGTTGCGGATGAAGCCGACGAGGTCGAGGCCCGCCGAATCGGTCTCCATCACCACATCGAGCAGGACGACCGCAATGTCCGAATGATTGCGCAGGAGATGGCGGCCCTCATCGGCCGAATAGGCCGACAGAATATCCAGCTTCTGGCCGTTGAGGACATAGTCGTACAGGGCGTAGCGCGTGCCGTCGTGCACCGCCGCATCGTCGTCGATGACGGCGACCTTCCACGGCGCCCCATACTGGGCCGCCAGCAGGGACTCATCGTCCTCGATCAGCGTCAGAAGATCATTATCGTTAGACATCGCCTTGATCCGATCACCCGGCGCCCTGAGCCGCTTCGATGTCCTGGCGGGGGGCGGAAAGGGGCAGGGTTATCCGAAATGTGGTGCCGCGCCACGGAGCGGACGAGACCATGATTCGGCCTCCGAGGCGACGGGTCACGAGGTTGTAGACGATATGCAGCCCTAAACCGGTACCGCCCTCGCTGCGACGGGTGGTGAAGAAGGGGTCGAACGCCCGCCGCTGTACCTCCTCTGTCATGCCTTTGCCATCGTCGTAGAAGTTGAGCTCGACATGCCCGGTGCCCACGCGGCGCGCGTCGATATGGATGGTCCCCTCGGGTACCGCGTCGAAACCGTGCTTCACGGCATTGAGGAACAGATTCGTCAGCACCTGGCCATAATGGCCCGGATAGCTGTCCATGATGATGCCTTGAGGAATCTCCGTCACCAGCTCGATATGCGATTTCTTCAGCCCGGGGCGCAGGCTCGCCAGGATCTGCTCGGTGGAATGGCGCAGGTCGAACTGACGGCGCTCCGCGTGGCTGCGGTCGACGGCGACCTGCTTGAAGGACTGGATCAGTTCGCCGGCGCGCTGCAGGTTGGCGACCAGCTGGTTGGCGGCTTCCCGGTTGCTGTCGATGAATTCGGCCAGCCGCGAGCGCCGCATCTGCCCCTGGTCCAGCTCGGTGGCGAAGCTCTCGCAGCGGCGCGCCAGCGTTGAGGCGACCGTCATGCTGATGCCGACCGGGTTATTGACCTCGTGCGCGACGCCAGCCACGAGGCCGCCGAGCGCCGCCAGCTTCTCCGCCTCGATCAAGCTCTCCTGCGTATTGCGCAACTCCGTCAGCGCCTGCTCGGCGCGCTCCTTCGAGGCCCGTAGCTCTTCCTCGGCCTGGCGCTTGGCGATGGCGTTCTCGCGGAAGACTTCGACGGCGCGCGCCATGTCGCCGATCTCGTCGCGCGCCTTGAGGCCGCGCAGCCGGTTTTCGTAGTTGCCGGCCACGATCGCCCGCATGGCGGTCATGAGCTCCCGCAACGGCGCGCTGATGCTGCGGGTGATCGCCACGCCCATGACGACGATGAGCGTCAGGAACACCAGCGCGATGATCGCCACCTTCTTGTAGACGCCACCGAGGGTGCGATCGAACCGCTCCTGCGCATGACGTTCGCGCTGCCGCATCTGCGCCGAAATCTGATCGATCGCCGTCGCCATGGCCCCCTGGTTGCCGTCGATCGCGTCGCGCAACAGGCGGGCCTGCGTCATGAAATTGGCCGTGAGATTGTTCAGGCCTTCGCGCAGGATTTGCGCCTGCTCGCGCAGTTTGGCGAGCGCCGCCCGTTGCAGATCGTTGTCGGCCAGGTCCAGCATGACCGGAATCGTGCGGTCGATCGTCTCCAGGTTCTTGTTGGCGTCGTCCGCCGCCGAGGAGGCAAGCGACAGGTAATAGGCATTCGCCGCCACCACGGTGGCAGAAAAGGCCTCGCGCGACTTGCTGAGGGAAGGCCAGATCAAGGCATCGCGCGCGCCCGACGCGCCGTCGATGATCGCATAGAGCCCGGCCATGTCGCGGGCCGACTTGAGCACTTCGTTCTCGTAGGTGCGGGCGATGCGGGATTGGGTGGCCCGCAAGTCGCCGAAGCCGGCGAGAAACTTTTCCGTCACCTCGACCAACCCCTCCACCGAGCCCGCGAGCACAGGATCGACCGAAGCCCGGTTCCTCAGCGTGGTCAGCAGGGCTTCGCGCAGAAGCGTGATCTCGGCGAAGACTTCCGGGTTCGGCTGATTGAAATAGCGGTGGATCAGGTTCTGCAGCCGGCCGGCCTCGCTCTCCAGCAGGGCCAGGAGCCGGTCGGAATCGCGGACCTGCCGCAGATCGGTCCAGGCGGCATTGAGGCTCTTCGCCCCCTCCCAGATCAAGGTGGCGAGGATGATCGCGACCGCGATGTTGAGCGCGGCAATGAGGAAAATACGCCAGCGAATCGGCAGCTTGCGAATGAGCCCTTCGATTCCGAAGGTGCTCACCGGTTTGGCCGATGCCTCCCCGATCGCTGCCGATCTTTGCTCCAGGGCTACCACCAACGTGCGCTCACTCCGCTTGGCGAATCCGATCCACAAGGGTTCTGAGCTTCGCATCGCTCAGGAACTTATCGTAAATTTCCGTCATGGCGTCCATGAAAGGTCGTTTGTCGAACTCCGTAATCACGATACAGCCGGCCTGCTGCGCCTGTTGACGGGAGCGCTCCTCCCATGACTTCCATTGCCGGCGCATGAACTGAGCCGAATCCTGCGCCGCCTGGCGGAAGATCGCCTGGTCCTCGGCGGACAAGCTGTCCCAAGCCTTCCGCGACATCACCAGGACCTCGGGGCTCATTGTGTGTTCGGTGACGGTGTAGTGGCGGGCGGCCGTGAAGTGGTTGGTGGTGATATACGACGGCCAATTGTTTTCGGCACCGTCGATGAGCTTGGTGGTCAGCCCGGTCAGGACCTGCCCATAAGGCATGGCCACCGGCTCGGCCCCCAATGCCTTCATCATGGCCACCATGAGATCCGATTGCTGCACGCGCACCCGCAGGCCCTTGACGTCGGAGATCGACCGCACCGGATGCACGCTGTTATAGATGGATCGTGCACCCGAATCATAGAACGCGAGCCCCACGAATCCGTGCGGTTCAACGCTCGCCAGCACGTCGGCCCCGATCGGGCCATCGAGAACCTTGTAGAGGTGATCCATCGATCGGAACAGGAAGGGCAGCGCCAGGACGTTGGCTTCGGGAACCAGCCCGCCGATCGGCGCGACGTTGGTGCGGTTGAGGTCGATGGCGCCGACGCGAGTCTGCTCGATCGTCTCCTTCTCCTCCCCCAGCTGACGCGAATGGAACACCCGGATGCGATGGCGGCCCCCTGTTTTCGTCGCCACCAGCTGGTCCATGAATACGAGGGCCTGCACGGTCGGATAGTCCTCCGCCTGGGTGTCGGCCGCGCGGAAGTCACGGGCGGAGGCCTGCATGGAGCCCTGGAGCAGACAGGAGACGAGCAACGGCACGACGCCGTTGAGCAAACGAACCTTGACCATCTCCCTCTCCGGCCGTGGGCGGCGCGCCCGGCGTCACCGATCCATCATAGCAACATTGCGGCACGACGGCCTACCGCCGTCGGAAAAGAGAAATCGTGCTGCCTGGCCATAGGCAGGTTATGCGCAACATGGTTACCGGCCCCCGGCAAACGGCGACTGTGACAATGTAGCCGCGCGCTTGCCGGCACGATGGGGTTGCGATAACCCATTCGGAGCGAAAGGCTAAACGCTGCTGCTCCGACCGAGGGGTTAGCTCGATCGGATGGGATCCAGGATGCAAGGGGGCGGCGGCGATCGTCTCGCGGGACCCAGGGGAGGAAACACAATGGATAGGACGAGATCGTTGCGGCTGATGCTTGCCGGCGCCGGCGCGGCCACCCTGGCGGGGTTCCTGGCCCTGCCGGCCGGGACCGTCTTGGCGCAGCAGAAGCCGGTCAAGATCGGCTTCATCAGCACCTTCAGCGGCCCGACCGCAGTGATCGGCAACGACATGCGCAACTCGTTCGAGCTTGCGCTCGATCACCTCGGTCGCAAGATGGCCGGCCTGCCGGTCGAGGTCGTCTACGAGGACGACCAGCAGAAACCGGAAGTCGGCAAGCAGAAGACGGACAAGCTGATCGAATCTGACAAAGTCGATTTCATCGTCGGCTACATCTGGTCCAACGTGCTGCTCGCGTCGTTGAAATCGGCGGTCGACTCCAAGACGTTCCTGATCACCTCCAATGCCGGACCCTCGCAGCTCGCCGGCGAGTTGTGCTCGCCTTACGTGTTCTCGACCTCGTGGCAGAACGATCAGACGCCGCAAGCCATGGGGCATTATATGAATCAGAAGGGCGTGAAGACCGTCTTCCTGATCGGCCCCAATTACGCCGCCGGCAAGGACATGCTGGCGGGCGTCGCCTCCACGTTCAAAGGCCAGGTGGTCGGCCAGGAGCTGACCAAGTGGCCGGATCAGCTCGACTTCTCGGCGGAATTGTCCAAGGCGCGCGCCGCCAGGCCGGATGCGATCTTCGTGTTCTATCCGGGCGCCGCCGGTGTGCAGTTCCTCACGCAATACGCGCAGGCCGGACTGAAGGGGCAGATCCCGCTCTACACCGCATTCACCATCGACGAGACCACGCTGCCGCGGCAGAAGGACCTCGCGCTGGGGGTGCCCGGCGCCCAGGAGTGGGTGAACGACCTTCCCAACGAGCAGAACAAGCGGTTCGTCGCCGACTACATCAAGAAGTACAACGGCAGCCGTCCCTCCTTCTATGGCGCGCAGAGTTATGACGCCGTCCCCCTGATCAACAGCGCCGTCGTCGCCGTCAAAGGCGATACAGCCAAGAAGGAGGACATGCGCAAGGCGATGGAGAAGGCCGACTTCAAATCGGTGCGCGGCAATTTCAAATACGGCAACAATCACATGCCGATCCAGAACTTCTATCTCCAGGACGTGGTGAAGGATCAGGAGGGAAATTTCGTGCTCAAGACCGTCACCACGATCGTGGAGAACGACCAGGATCGCTTCCACGACAAGTGCCCGATGAAGTAGACCGGGACGGGAGCGAATAAACCGGGAGGCGAACCGCACCCGCCGTCCCTGATGTCCCGATCCGATGATCTACTTCATAGAACAGTGCTTGAACGGCCTGCAGCTGGGAATGATGCTGTTCCTGCTCGCGGCAGGGCTGACCCTGATTTTCGGCATCATGGACCTCGTGAACCTCGCCCACGGGTCGCTCTATATGGTCGGCGCCTATTTCGCCGCGACGTTCGTGGCGTGGACCGACAATTTCCTGTTCGGGGCAGCGCTCGCGCTCGCCGCCACGCTCCTGGTCGGCATGGCGGTCGAGGTGGTCGCCATGCGCCGGCTCTACGGCCGTGACCATCTCGATCACGTGCTCGGTACGTTCGGCCTCATCCTGTTCTTCAACGAGCTGGTGCGCCTGCTGTGGGGACCAGCCGGCATGACGCTGTCCCTGCCGGCCTGGCTCAATGTCGCGGTCCCCCTGCTGCCGGACCTGTATTACCCGCTCTACCGCATCGTCATCATCGCGGCGACCGTGATGGTGGCGCTGTTCCTCTACGGCCTGGTGATGCGCACGCGGCTCGGCATGCTGATCCGCGCCGGCGCTTCCAATCGCGAGATGGTGGGCGCGCTCGGCATCAACATCACGCTGCTCTACACGCTGGTGTTCGGCCTCGGCGCCGCGCTGGCCGGACTCGCCGGGCTGATGCAGGCGCCGATCCTCACGGTGCAGATCGGCATGGGCGAGAACATCCTGATCGTCGCCTTCGTGGTCATCGTCATCGGCGGCATCGGCTCGATCCGCGGCGCCTTCGTGGCGTCGCTGTTCGTCGGCATGGTCGATACCATCGGACGCGCGTTCTTTCCCGATCTGCTGCGGCTGGTGCTGGCGAGAGACGCCGCCGCGACCGCGGCGCCCGCCATGTCCTCGATGCTGATCTATGTGTTGATGGCGGCCGTGCTGGTGTTGCGTCCGGAAGGTCTGTTTCCGGTGTCGAACCGATGATCGCCGCGCTCAATGCCCGCAATCTGCTCATTTCCGCCCTGCTGACGTTCCTGGTGCTGCTTCCGGTCTACGCCAACCTCAGCGGCAACTATTTCCTGCTCACCTTGTTCACTCGCATCCTGATCCTTGCGCTGGCAGCCACGAGCCTCAACCTCATTCTCGGCTATGGGGGCATGGTGAGCTTCGGGCACGCCGCCTACCTCGGCATTGGCGGCTATGCGATCGGCATTCTCGCCAGCGAAGGCGTGACCTCCGGCTTCGTGCAGTGGCCGGTCGCGCTCGCGGTGTCGGCGCTGGCGGCGCTCGTCATCGGCCTGTTGTGCCTGCGCACGCGCGGCGTCTACTTCATCATGATCACGCTCGCCTTCGCGCAGATGATCTATTATCTGGGCGCCGGGCTGGCGCGCTACGGCGGCGACGACGGATTGACCATTCAGCGGCGCAGCCAGTTCGGCTCCTGGCTCAATCTCTCCAACAAGACCGTGTTCTACTACGTCTGTCTCGCTCTCCTTCTGGCAACGATCTATTTCGTCTGGCGGCTGGTGAATTCGCGCTTCGGCATGGTCATCCAGGGCGCACGGTCGAACGAGCGGCGCATGCGGTCGATCGGTTTTCCGACGGTTCGCTATCGCCTGACCTGCTTCGTCATCGCCGGAACGCTGTGCGGGCTCTCCGGCGCGCTGCTTGCCAACCATACCGATTTCGTCAGCCCCGCCATGATGTACTGGACGCGCTCGGGCGATTTGATCGTCATGGTCGTGCTCGGCGGGATGGCGTCCTCGTTCGGCCCCCTGATCGGCGCCGTGGCGCTGCTGGTGCTGGAGGAGGCACTCTCCGGCATCACCGAATACTGGCAGATCATTCTCGGTCCGCTGCTGCTGCTGGTGGTCCTGTTTGCCCGGCGCGGCATCGACGGTCTGCTCGATGCGGCTGCTTTCCCGCGCGTATCGCCGACGAAGCCGCTGGAAGCGAAGGTCGGTCGTGGCTGAACCGCTGTTGCAGATCGAGGGCCTGACCAAACGCTTCGGCGGCGTCGTCGCGTCGGATCAGATCTCGCTTGCCGTGTCCGATGGCGAGCTGCACGCGATCATTGGGCCGAACGGTGCCGGCAAGACCACCCTGATCGCTCAGCTCAGCGGCGAGATCGCCTCCAATTCTGGCACGATCCGCTTTGCCGGAGCCGACATCACCGTCCTGCCGACGTGGCGCCGCAGTCGGCTCGGTCTGGCGCGGTCGTTTCAGATCACCTCTCTGTTCCCGGACTTTACCGCGCTGGACAACGTTGCGCTCGCCGTTCAGGCCCATGCCGGCCACTCGTTTCGGTTCTGGGGCGATGCGCGCCGGGATGCCCGCCTGCGCCAGCCGGCGATGGCGGCGCTCGACCGGGTGGGACTGGGCGAGCGCGCCGACGTCTTCGTTTCCAATCTCAGCCATGGCGAGCATCGTCAGCTCGAGATCGCGATGGCGCTCGCCACCCGCCCGCGCATGCTGCTGCTCGACGAACCGATGGCCGGGATGAGCCCGGAACAATCGGCCGGCATGGTGCGGATGCTGCGCGAGCTCAAGCAGGAGCTCACCATCCTGCTGATCGAGCACGACATGGAAGCGGTGTTCGCGCTCGCCGACCGCATCACCGTCCTGGTCTATGGGCGCGCCATCGCCGTCGGCAGCCCGGACGCCATCCGTGCCAACCCGGAAGTGCGCGACGCCTATCTGGGCGAGCAGCAGGTGGTGGCTCATGGCTGAGGCGCCCCTGCTCGAGGTCGAGAACATCACCACCCGCTACGGGCTGTCGCAGGTGCTGTTCGGAATGACACTGACGATTGCGGCCGGCGAGATGGTCACGCTCATGGGCCGCAACGGCATGGGCAAGACCACTACGGTGCGCTCGATCATGGGATTGACCCCGGCAACGGCGGGATCGATCCGCTTCGCGAGCCGCGAGATCCACGAGCTGCCCCCCTATCGCATCGCCCAGCTGGGAATCGGCCTGGTGCCGGAGGGGCGGCAGATCTTCCCCAATCTGACGGCGCGCGAGAACCTGGTGGCGACGGCCGCCAATCGCAGCGGCGGCGAGGCGACATGGACGCTTGCCAAGGTGCATGAGCTGTTTCCGCGGTTGGCGGAGCGGCAAGCCAGCATGGGAAACCAGCTCTCGGGCGGCGAGCAGCAGATGCTGGCCGTCGGCCGCGCGCTGATGACCAATCCGCGCCTTCTCATCCTCGACGAGGCCACCGAAGGTCTGGCGCCGCTGATCCGCGCCGAGATCTGGCGCTGTCTGGCGTTGCTCAAGGCGCAAGGGCTTGCCATCCTGGTCATCGACAAGAACGTGGATGCGCTGACCCGGATCGCCGATCGCCACTATCTGATCGAGCGCGGGCGGGTGGTGTGGGCCGGGACGTCGCGCGAGCTCGCCGCCGCGCCCGACGTCCAGCACCGCTATCTCGGGATCTGAGCGCCGCTCGGAGGGAAGCATGGCGATCTCGGTCGAAGAGTTCTCGCAGCGTCGGCCGTACAACGCGGTGAGCGACTTCGTCGACGTGAACGTCACTCGCGGCTTCGGCGACAAGCTCGCGTTCAGCGACGGCGCGCGCACCCTGACCTATGCCGAGCTGCAGGCCGCCACATGCCGCTGTGCCGGCGGCTTGCGTGCGCTCGGCCTGCGACAGGAGGCCCGCATCGCGCTGGTGATGCTGGACACCATCGATTGGCCGATAGCGTTTTGGGGCGCGATCCGCGCCGGCGTCGTCCCCATTCCGCTCAACACGCTGCTCAATGCCGAGCAATATGCCTACATGCTCGACGACAGCCGCGCCGAAGCGGTGATCGTGTCGGCGCCGCTTGCCGCGACGATCGCGCCGATCATTGACAAGCTTCCGCATCTGCGCGGGATCGTGATCGCCGGCGGCAACGCCGAGGACAAGGGCCGGTTCGGGCAACGTGACGTTCAGCTGTTCGAGGAGGTGCTCGCCCGCGGGCAGACAACCACCGTAACGGCGACAACGCTGAGCGATGAAGTCGCGTTCTGGCTTTACTCCTCCGGCTCCACCGGCGTGCCGAAGGGAACCCGGCACGTCCATAGCAGCCTGATCGCAACCGCCAAGCTTTATGGCCAGGGCGTCCTCGGCATTCGCGAGGACGACGTGGTGTACTCGGCGGCCAAGCTGTTCTTTGCTTACGGGCTCGGCAATGCCATGTCCTTCCCGATGTCGGTCGGCGCCACCGCCATCCTGTTTCCCGGGCGCCCCACCCCCGAGGCGGTGTTCGAGGTCATGCGGCGCGAGCGCCCCACGATCTTCTATGGCGTTCCGACGCTCTACGCCGCGATGCTGGCGCGCAACGATGTCGTGCGCGGCGCCGGCTCCGACCGCCTGCGCATGTGCGTCTCTGCCGGCGAGGCGCTCCCCGCCCACATCGGTACGCAATGGCGCGAGCGGGTCGGCGTCGACATCCTCGACGGAATCGGCTCGACCGAAATGCTGCACATCTTCGTGAGCAATCGGCCGGGAGATGTCCGCTACGGTTGCTCCGGCACCCCCGTCCCCGGCTACGACGCGAAGATCCTCGGCGAAGATGGGAACGAGGTCGCTACGGACGAGGTGGGCGAGCTCGTCGTGCGCGGGCCGTCCGCGGCGGAAGGTTATTGGAACCAGCGGGCCAAGAATCGGCGCACCTTCGTCGGCGAGTGGACCTATACGGGCGACAAGTACGCGCGCGACCGCGAGGGTTACTACCACTACCACGGCCGCACCGACGACATGTTCAAGGTGAGCGGCGTCTGGGTGTCGCCGTTCGAGGTCGAGGCCGCTTTGATTTCCCACGAAGCAGTGCTGGAGGCGGCCGTCATCGGCAAGAACGATCAGGATGGGCTGATAAAGCCCAAGGCGTTCATCGTGCTCAAGCAGGGATACGACTGGGACGAGCAGCTGCTCGAAGCGTTGAAGGACCACGTCAAGGAAAAAGCCGGTCCGTGGAAGTACCCGCGCTGGATCGATGTGCGCACCGATCTGCCCAAGACGGCGACCGGCAAGATCCAACGTTTCGTGCTGCGCCAGCAGGACGAGGCCGAAGGCTGACGGTTTGCACGAGACACGTATGAGCCTGGACATCTCCATCGATGGGCATCGCATCGAGGCTGCGTGGCACGGGCCTGCGCCTGACCAGGCGCCGACGCTCGTGCTTCTGCATGAGGGCCTCGGCTGCGTGACGATGTGGCGCGATATTCCGCGCCTGCTGGCGGAGCGCACCGGCTACGGAGTGCTGGTCTATTCGCGGCCGGGATACGGCCGATCGGATCCGATCGCGCGCCCGCGCGCGCTCCGTTACATGGATGAAGAAGCCTTCGAGGTGCTCCCCGCCGTGCTCGACCAGGCAGGTGTCGGCAAGACCATCCTGGTCGGGCACAGCGACGGAGCGTCGATCGCCACGATCTATGCCGGCGGCCGGCAGGATTTCCGCGTGCGCGGACTGGTGCTGATGGCGCCGCATTTCTTCGTCGAGGACCTTTCGATCCACAGCATCGTCGACGCCAAACAGGCCTACGAGACGGGTGACCTGCGCGAACGGCTCAAGCGCCACCACGGCGACAATGTCGACACCGCCTTTTACAGCTGGAACGCGGCGTGGCTCGATCCCGGCTCCCGCAACTGGCGCATCGATGACCGTCTCGCCCATGTCCGCGTGCCGATGCTGATCGTACAGGGGACGGACGACCCGTACGGCACGACGGCCCAGGTCACGCTGGCCGAGCAGGAGACCTATTGTCCGGTGGAGACCCTGGTCCTGGACAACTGTCGGCATGCGCCGCACCTCGACCAGCCTCAAGCGACGTTGGCCGCGGTCGCCGAATTTGTTTATCGGGTGCTCACCGTCCACGAGGGTCTGAAGCCAGCCGCCTGAATGCGCAGGGCTTGGCGACCGGCTGGACTCAGCGACGCCGACATGCCAATCCCGGCATGATGTCGCGGCGGCATCCGAACAGGTCATGCTCGAATCCCTCAAGAAGCTCGTCGCCGAGCTGACCGGCGAGACGAAGCCGGCAGAACGTTTTGCCGAGAACGACTATCGGGTCGCCGCGGCGGCGCTACTCGTTCACGCCGCCACGATCGACGGCGAGATATCGATCGCCGAAGGCGACAAGCTCAGGGCCGTGCTCAAGGCCTGCTTCGCTCTCGACGATGCCGCCACGACCGCGCTGATCGACGCGGGAACGGCAGCCGAGCACGAAGCCGTCGATCTCTACCACTTCACCAGCAGCATCAATCGATCTCTCGACGATGAGGGGCGTCGCCGCATCGTCGAGATGATGTGGGAGATCATCTATGCCGACGGCCGCCTCAACGAGTTCGAGGACAATCTGGTCTGGCGCGCCGCCGACCTGCTCAACGTTCCCTCGCGGGATCGCGTAGAGATCCGACAGCGCGTCGCCGGACAGCAAGAACGGGCGGACGGCGATGAGTAGAATCGGCGGCGGCGATGCAGGAGGCAACGCGGCCCTGTTGCGTCCGGTCATTCTCATCACCGGCGCGTCTTTCCGCGTCGGCGCGGCTCTTGCCCGGCTGTTCTTACGGACGCCGAAGCGGACCCCGCGCGGAAACTTATTTCGATGACGAGTTTGCGTCCTGTCGCGGTGATCACCGGCGCCTCGGCGGGCATCGGCGCTGCGCTCGCCCGCGTGTTCGCGCGCCACGGCCATGAGCCCGTCCTGGTCGGGCGGCGCGAAGCGCTGTTGAACGCCTTGGCGGACGAGCTCGCTGCGGGGGCCAAGAATCGGCCGCTGGTCATTACGCTGGACCTGACGCGCGTCGACACGCCGGCCCGCATCGTCCACGAGCTCGGCGCGCGCGGATTGGAGCCTGCCTTCGTGGTCAACAATGCGGGTTTCGGTTTGATCGGCCGCGCCGCCGAGCTCGACCGCGCCGAGCAGCTCGCCATGATCGATCTCCACGTGCGGGCGCTCACCGATCTGTCGCTGAGGTTCGTCGACAGCCTGGCGCGGCACCAAGGCGGCATCCTCAATGTGGCGTCGATCTCCGCCTTCCTGCCCGGTCCGGGAATGGCGCTCTACCATGCGACCAAGGCCTATGTGGTCACGTTCAGCGAAGCGCTGCATACGGAGCTCAAGCCGGCCGGCATTCGCGTCACCTGTCTGT
>Ga0126308_10000287_pt1 | contig 15505 bp, 13 predicted proteins | sample Plot55_FD_92533 | JGI IMG/M metagenome (GOLD analysis project Ga0126308, IMG submission 92533) | Serpentine soil microbial communities from UC McLaughlin Reserve, CA, USA - Plot55 | ecosystem: Environmental > Terrestrial > Soil > Grasslands | place: USA: UC McLaughlin Reserve, Lake County... | reverse complement strand
TGCCCTTCGGGACCATCCAGGTGACGACCTCGACGCCGAGCCGGCCGGCCAGAACCGCCGGGTCCGACGCGTAGAGCTCGCGTGCCTTGTCGGGGTCGCAGCTGAGGACAGCGAAGCCGCGTAGCCGCTCGTCGTCTCGGTGCGTGAACGGCCCGGCCGCGATCATGTACCCCTCGTCGCCCAGCCGAGCCTGGTTCGCGAGATGCGCGTCCTGGATCCGGTCGAGCTCCTCCTCGGGCACGTCGCGCGCGTCGGCCGGCCGCACGAGCAGGACGAGTGTATGCCGGTCGAACTCCACGAGCGAGAACCTAGCCGAGCCGGGGAGAGCTCCTGGAAAGCGCGGCTATACTGACCTCGCTCGCGGATGTAGCTCAGTTGGCTAGAGCGTCTGCTTGCCATGCAGAAGGTCGTGGGTTCGAGTCCCATCATCCGCTCTAAAGCGCCTGCAAAAATGGGATCTTAGTTCTCACGCCTGAGAACGAATAACACAACTTTGTCCCCGCACGAGCCAGTCGGCTGCGGCTCCGCGCGCTGGACACTGCGACGAACTGAGGACGAGCCGGACCGGCGGCGACGTGCGGATGTTCGTGAGGGTCGAGTCCACCGACTCCCCGATCGCCGTGCCTTCCTCTGGACGAGGTATTCCGACGACCGGAACTCATCCAGCTGCCATCGTAAAATGGAGAACAAAGAGAGGAAGTGCGACCGAGGCACCGGTTGCGTGCGATTCGCGGCATGTCCAGAATCGGTCAGGTGGCGAGGACGAGCGTCGACATGCGGCTGGCGCGCGACGGCGGCCTCCGAGCGCGGTCGCGGCCCGAGCAGCCGATGTTCCCGGGCGGCATGGAACTCGGCGAGGAGGAGATCGAGGCGGCCGCCCGCGTCATCCGCAGCCACAACGTCTTTCGCTACTACGGCGTCGGCGACGGACCGCACGAGGTGGTCGACTTCGAGCGTGAGTTCGCGGCGTACATGGGCACGAAGCACGCGCTGTGCGTAAACGCCGGCTCGTCCGCGCTCATCTGCGGACTGATCGGCGCCGGAGTCGGCCCCGGCGACGAAGTCGTCGTCCCCGCCTACACCTGGAATGCGACGCCGAACGCGGTGATCGCCGCGGGCGGCTTGCCGGTGCTGGCCGAGGTCGACGACTCGCTCACGCTCGATCCGGAGGACGTCGAGCGGCGGCTCACACCACAGACGAAGGCGATCATTCCGGTCCACATGCGCGGCGCGCCGGCGGAAATGGGCGCGCTGACCGCGCTCGCGGCCGAGCATGGGCTCGCTCTGATCGAGGATGTCTGCCAGGCGGCGGGGGCGAGCTATCGCGGCGCCCGGCTGGGGACGTTCGGCGACGCCGGGGCGTTCAGCCTGCAGTTCAACAAGATCATCACGACGGGCGAGGGCGGCGTGCTGATCACGGATCGAGACGACCTCTCTGAGCTCGCGATCGACGTCCACGACTGCGCCGGCTCGGTCCGTCGCGGCGCCGGCCTGCCGCGGTTCGCCGGCTGGAACTTCCGTGCGTCGGAGATCCAGGGAGCGATCGCGCGCGTCCAGCTGACGCGGCTCGACGGCCTGCTCGAGCGGATGCGCGCGCAGCAGGCGCAACTCGCGGAGCGGGTGAGCGGCCTCCCGGGCCTCACGCTCAGGCGGCTGAACGACGACGAGGGAGACGCCGGGATCTGCCTGATCGCGTTCGCTCAGCGCCCCGAGCTCGCTATCGAGGCGGTCGAGGCGCTGCGGGCCGAGGGCGTCGAGGCGATGCGGATCTACGACCGAGAGATCGTCGACCTGCACGTCTACCCGTACTGGCAGCCCGTGCTCGACGCGATCGCGCGCGCCGGACGCCCGCAGCCCGACTGCCCGCGCACGCTTGCGCTGCTCGAGCGCTCGATCCACGTCGACCTCTCGCCCCGCAACGACGAGCAGGACCTCGACGAGATCGGCTTCGCGCTCGAGAAGGTCGCGCATGCCGTCCTGGAGGCTGTTTGACGGTACGGGTGGGCGTCGTCGGCGGGGGTCTCGTCGCCCAGGCCGAACACCTTCCGTACCTCTCGGCGCTGCGCGACCGGTTCACGCTGGCAGCACTGGCGGAGCCGAGCCGGACCGTGCGCGAGGCGCTCGGGGCGCGCTACGGGATCGCTGGCCTGCACGCCGACTACCGCGCGATGCTCGACGCCGGCGGGCTCGACGCGGTCGTCGTCTGCTCCCCGGCCGGGACGCACGCCGAGATCGTGCTCGGTGCGCTCGATGCCGGCGTCCACGTCTTCGTCGAGAAGCCGATGTGCATCACGCTTGCCGACGCGGACGCGATCGTGGCCGAGCGCGACCGCGCCGGCAAGGTCGTCCAGGTGGGGACGATGAAGCGCTACGACCCCGCCGTCGAGGCCATGCTCGAGGCGCTGCCCGACGCCCCCGGCGGCCTCCGCTACGGCAGCGTCGTCGTCAACGACGCCGAGTTCGAGCCGTTCTTCGAGCCGGGCGAGATCATCCGCGGCGACGACATCCCCGCCGAGCTGATCGAGGCGACCCGGCGGCAGGAGGCGGAGCAGGTCGAGCAGGCCGTCGGCTCCGGCGACCCGCACGTCGTCCGGGCGTTCAGCGAGGGCTTCCTCGGGAGCATGGTGCACGACCTCAACGTCGTCCACGGCGCGCTCGAGCGGTTGGGCGAGCCGCTCCCGGCTCGGGTCGTCGGCGGAGACTGGTGGAACGAGGGACGCGCCGTTTACGGGGCGTTGCGTCTCCGCAACGGTGCCCGGATCGACCTAGCCTGGATCCAGCTACTCGGCACGTTCGAGTACCGCGAGACGATCCAGCTCATGTTTGCGGAGGAACTGCACTCGCTCGAGTTCCCCTCTCCGTGGCTCAAGCAGCACAGCACCATCTACCGCCGCAGCCGCAGGGGCGGCCGGGCGGTCGACGCGTCGGTCTTCGCGGCCTACGACGAGTCGTTCTCGCGCGAGTTGCGTCACTTCCACGACCAGGTCGTCGACGGGACGTCGTGCCGTACGCCGCCGGAAGGCGCGCGGCTCGACATCGATGTGCTGACGCAGATGTTCCTCGCGGCGCGCTGATGCGCGCGGCGATCGTCGGCACCGGCTTCATCGCCCGCGTCCACGCGCTCGCGCTGCAGGCGCTCGGGGTCGAGATCACAGCCGTCTGCGGCCGCGCGCGCGAGCGCGCCGAGAGCTTCGGCCCGACGACGGCGTACGGCGATCTGGACGAGCTGCTCGAGCGGGAGCGCGTCGACGCGCTCCACGTTTGCACGCCGAACAACCTGCACGCCGCCCAGGCGCTCGCCGCGATTGGGCGCGGCGTCAACGTCGTCTGCGAGAAGCCGCTCGCGATCTCCACCGAGGAGAGCCGCGCGCTCGTCGCAGCCGCGGAGGAGCGGGGCCTCGTGCACGCGACGTGCTACCACGTGCGCGGTTATCCGCTGGTCGAGCAGATGCGGGCCGACGTCGCGACCGGGGTGGTGGGCGAGGTGTCGTTCGTCCACGGCAGGTACGTGTGCGACGACGTGCTCTTCCCCGCCTCCGGCTGGCGGGTCGACCCGGCTGCCTCCGGCCGGTCGTACGTCGCCGCCGATCTGGGGACGCACTGGCTCGATCTCGCCGAGCACGTGCTGGATCGCCGCTTGCTCGAGGTGCAGGCGGAGTTCCGGTCGTTCGCCGGCGGGCCGCTCGAGGACTACGCGGCGCTGCTGCTGCGCTACGACGGCGACGTCGCCGGCTCGCTCGTGCTCTCAGCAGGGGTCGCGGGACGGAAGAACCAGCTCCTGTTCGAATGCGAGGGAACGCTGGCCGGCCTGACTTGGGACCAGGAGGTACCGACGGAGATGCTCCTGCGACCGGCCGACGGGCCACGCCGGATCGTCGTCAAGGATCCAGCCACCAATGCCGAGCAGGCGCGCCGCCTCTCCCGCTACCCGGCCGGGCACGGGGAGGGCTACGGCCAGGCGTTTCGCAACCTCTTCGCCGACGTCTACGCCGCGATCGCAGGCGAGCTCCACAGTTCGTTCCCGACCTTCAACGACGGCCACCGCGGCGTCGCGGCGGTGGAGGCTGCCGTCCGCAGCGCCCGCGACGGCGGCTGGGTCGGCGTCGACGTCTAGGCCCGCCGCGCGCGGTACGCAAACCGCATCTTCCGCAGCGCGATCGGCAGCGTGAACGCGATCACGAGCAGCAGCAGCGACGCAAAGAGGAGCAGGCTCGCCAGGGCGTTCACCTCGGGCGTGATCCCGAACTTGACCTGCGTGTAGATGTAGATCGGCAGGGTGTTGTGGCCGCCGATCAGGAAGAGCGTGATGATGAACTCGTCCAGCGAGAGCGTGAACGCGAACAGCGCCCCGGCCAGGATCGCGGGCATGATCAGCGGCAGCACCACGTGCCGGAGCCGGTTCAGCGTGTTGGCGCCGAGATCGCTCGCCGCCCGCTCCAGCGCCGGGTCGAAGCCCTGGAGGCGCGCCGCAACGAGCAGGACGACAAACGGCGTCGTGTAGACGGCCTGGCCGATCACGGCGGTCTGCGGCGAGAGCTGGAAGTGGAAGACGCTCGTCATCAGGATCAGGAGGCTGACCCCGATCAGCAGGCCCGGGATCATGATCGGCAGCGTCATCCCGATCCGGATCCCGCTGCGGAAAGGGAGATTGGAACGCACGAGCGGAAAGGCCGCAGCGGTGCCGACCACGGTCGAGATCACCGTCACCTCGAGTGCGACCTTGAGCGAGGTGTAGAGCGCATCCTTGATCTGGTAGTCGGCGAAGACCTGGCGGTACCAGTCCATCGTCCAGCCGGTGAAGGGGAACGTGCCGTACTCGTTCGCGTTGAAGCTGAATGCGACGAGCACGGCGATCGGCGCGAACAGGAACAGGTAGATCAACACTGCCCATACGCTGAACGAGAGCCGGGCCAGGCCGGCGTGCCGGGAGACGACCCCGACGTCACGCACGGTAGGGGTCCTCCACCTCGAGCGACTTCCGAACGATGAGGAGCAGGAACACGATCAGCCCGGCAATCAGCAGCGACACGGCGGCGCCGCGCGTGTACTGGGCGCCGGAGAAGAAGTTCACGACGAGGTTCCCGATCATCACGCCCTTCGCGCCCCCGACGAGCTGCGGGGTGAGGTACTCGCCCAGGATCGGGATGAAGACGAAGATCACCGCGGTCACCATCCCCGCCTTCATCTGCGGGAGCACGATCCGCAGTAGCGCCATGCGAGGCGGCGCGCCGAGGTCGAGCGCCGCCTTGTACTGATTCCAGTCGAACTTCTGGAGCGACGCGTACAGGGTCAGCGCCGCGAAGGGAAAGTAGAGGTAGACGAGGACGAGGATCACCGCCGGCCGGTCGTAGAGAAAGAACGAGACAGGGTGCTCGGTGACGCCCGTCCACTGCAGGAAGCGGTTGATCGCCCCGCCCTCGCCCAGGATGTTCAGCCACGCGTAGACGCGGAGCAGATAGCTGGTCCAGAACGGGACGACGACGAGCACCAGGAAGAAGCCCTGCAGGCTCTTCCGCACATAGCGGACGAGCCAGTAGGCGAGCGGGAAGGCCATCAGCAGCGTGATCGCCGTCGCAGCAAACGAGACCCAGAGCGTCGCCCACATCGTCCGGACGTAAGTCGGGACGCTGAAGAAGTAGCGGTAGTTGTCGACCGTCCACTTGTGGACGACCTCGTAGTCGATCGTCTGCCAGAAGCTGTAGGCGACGATCAGGCCGAAAGGGGCGAGGAAGAACAGTCCGTAGAGGAGCAGCGCCGGGATGAAGCCGGCGTACTGCGTCAAGCCGGACAGCCGCGAGCCACGCCGTCCCGCCGACACGTCGGCCGGCGGGAGGGCGTGGGGAGGTGTCGCGACCTGCTGCTCCACCACGGTTCGATCAGGCTCCGAACACCTCGTTGAAGGCGTCGATGTAGGCCTGCTGGTTGCCGGCGGGCCCCTTGATCGTCATCTTCAGGGCGAGCTCCGGCTTGTTGTAGAGCAGGCGCCGCGCCCGGGCGCCGTGCCCCTGGTTGACGAGCAGCTTGTATGCCTTCTCGTTGAAGAGCGGGCGGCCGTTGGTGATGAAGTTCTTTGCGATCCACGGCGCCTGCTCCAGCGCGTTGATGTACTTCATCCAGACGTCCTTGTGCTTCGACCTTTTGACGATGCTCTCGGAGTCGATGAAGCCGATCGTGCCCTCTTTCGGGTACGCCGCCTTCACCACCGGACCGCGCGCGTCCTTGACGCGGTCGTCCGTGCCGAGGTTCGTGATCCCGATCCAGGCGGACTCGTCCGCCAGAGCGCGCACGACCTCGTTGTTCTGGGAGGCGAGCTTGAGCACGTTCGGCTTCAGCTCCTTCAGCCACTGCTTGGCCCGCGAGATCTGGGCGCTGGTCATCGCGTAGGGCTTCTTGGCGCCCGTCGCCCGGCCGGCGATGGCCATCACGTCGGTCGGGATGTTCTCGAGCGAGATCTTCCCCGCGTACTTCTTGTCGAGGATCGCCTGCCACGAGTCGGGTTTCGTCTTGACGTACTTCGGGTTGTAGTAGATCTGCACGGTCGACCACGAGAACGGGTACGCCATGTAGTTCGAGCCGCTCTTCCAGAACGAGAACTGCCGCGCGAGCGAGAAGAGCTGCTTCGAGACCGGGAGGTCGGACAGGTCGAACGGTTCCGTCAGCCCGCTCTTCACGTATTTCGGCACCCAGAGGCCGTCCGCCGACACGACGTCGAACTGGCTGCCCGTCTGCTTGATCTTCAGGTACGCGTCGGCGTTGTCGCTGAACAGGGTCGGCCGGCCTCTGAGCCCGGTCGCCTTCGCGACGGCGGCGAGCTGATTGTTCGCGTAGTGGTCGGACCACGTGAGCATCGTCATCGTGGTTGCTTCCTGCGATATCGGCCGCCCGAACGCGGGCCCGGCGAGCGTCAGCCCGAGCGCACCCGCTCCTCCGAGCTTGAGCAGGTCCGCGCGGGTGAGCCGTCCTTCGGTTACAGACACGTTATTCAGCCTCCTCTGTCGATTCTTCGGGCAACAGCACTGCGTCTTCCCTGCTCCACCAGATGGCCACCTCCCTGTCAGGATTGAGGTCGCGTGTGAGCGCGCGGTCGCGCCCGAACTGCGCGGCCGTAATGGGGGCGTCGACGGCGTCGGTGCTCACGGCGACCCTGGTCTGACTACCGAGAAACGAGGTCTGGACGATCCTGCCGCGGAGCAACGCCTCCGGCACGTCGGCCGGGTCGCCGACGTGGACGGACTCGGGCCGCACCATCAACGTCGCCTGGCGCCCGCCGACCCAGCCGTTCGCCAGCGCCGGCAGGGCGCGTCCGTCAGGCAGGTACACGGTCCCCCTCGACGCGTCCTTTGCGTCTACGTCGAGGAAGTTGGACTCGCCGATGAAGTCGGCGACGAAGCGCGAGTTCGGCTTGAAGTAGATCTCGCTTGGTGTCCCGATCTGGCGAATCCGGCCCTCGCTCATCACCGCGATCCGCGACGACACCGACATTGCCTCCTCCTGATCGTGCGTCACGTAGACGAACGTCGTGCCGACGTCGCGGTGGATCTGCGAGAGCTCGAGCTGGAGCCGCTTGCGCAGCTTGAGGTCGAGTGCGCCGAGCGGCTCGTCCAGCAGGAGCACGGCCGGCCGGTTCACCAGGGCCCGCGCGACGGCGACGCGCTGCTGCTGGCCGCCGGAGAGCTGGGCCGGCAGACGGTCGCCGAGGGTCTCGAGGCCGACGAGCGCCAGCGCCTCTGCGATCCGCTCCTCAGACTCCGACGTGTTCACCCGCGCCATCTTCAGGCCGAAGCCGACGTTCGCCCGTACGGTCATGTGCGGGAAGAGCGCGTACGACTGGAAGACCGTGTTGACGCTCCGCCGGTGCGGCGGCAGCCGGTCGACGCGCTGCCCTCGGATATAGATCTCGCCGGTGGTGGGCGCGACGAATCCGCCGATCAGGTTCAAAGTCGTCGTCTTGCCGCAGCCGGACGGGCCGAGCAGGCAGAAGAACTCACCCTCGCCGATCTCGAGGTCTATCGCCTCCAGAGCAAGGTGGCTGCCATAGCGCTTGCTGACAAGGCGTAGCGTGATCGCGCCCGGCTGCTGCGTCGTCATGGCGTGCAGCCGCAGGATTCGCGCGTGACGAGGTTGACGGGAACCTTGAGCTCGCGCCGGGTTGCATCCCCGTGCTGCATCGCTTCGACGAGGAGCGCCGTGGCGGCGCTGCCGACCTCCGCTGGGTCGTAGGCCACGGCGGTCAGCGAGGGGTCGAGCAGCTCGGCGAAGTAAGCGTCGTCGAACGCCGCCAACGCGAGGTCGTCCGGGATCCGCACGGAGCGCTCCCGGCAGGCGAACATGCAGCCGAGCGCGAGCTCCACGCTCGATGCGACGATCGCCGTGACCCTTGGGTCGGCGGCGAGGAGCTCGAGGGTCCCCTTCCGGCCGGCATCGCTCGACCAGCGACCGCCGCGGAGGTGGGCGTCCAGCACGTCGAGGCCGTGGCGGGCCATCGCGGCGCGAAACGCGTCGAGCCGCTCGTGGCCGGACGTCTCGACCAGTGAGCCCGTGAGTAGTGCGATCCGCCGATGGCCGTGGCCGACCAGGTGGTCGACGAGGTGCTCGATGCCGGCCGCATTGTCGAGGAGGACGCTGCCCTCGCCGGCGCGCGGGACGACGCTGTCGAAGAAGACACAGGGTGTCCCACGTCGCTCCACGGTCGCCCGGAACTGCTTGCGGTTGATCCCGACGGTCGAGAGCAGGAGGCCGTCGACCTGGTGGTTGAGCAGCGTCCGGAGTGCGGCGAGCTCGCCGCCGGGGTCCTGGCGCGAATCCATCAGCATCACGCGGTACCCCGCCTCCTCCAGGGCCGTCTGCGCGCCCTTCAGCGCCGACGCGTAGAACGGGCTCGAGACGTCGGGGACGACGAAGCCGACCGTCCACGTCGTCCGGGTGCGTAGTGAGCGCGCGAGCAGCGAGGGCTCGAACTGGAGCGCGTCCGCCGCCTCGAGCACCGCCGCGCGCGTCTCCGGGAACATCTCGCCGCGTCCGTTAAGCGCCCGCGATGCAGTCGACGCCGAGACTCCCGCGTGCTTTGCGACGTCCGCGAGCGTGACCACCCGACCGTTTCCCAAACGGTTGCGCAAGCGATTGCGACGCTGTCATAGTCGCCCCCGGCATGTCAAGCGTGCTCCGCATCGGTGTCGCAGGGCTCGGCGGGATGGGGCGAGTCCACGCCCGGAACGCGGCCCAGCTGAAGGGCGCGCGGCTCGTCGCGGTCGCGTCGACACGGCCCGAGCAGGCGGCTGCCGCTGCGGCCGAGCTCGGTGTGGGTGGGTCGACTTACGACGAGCTCTTTGCAGCCGAGGACGTGGACGCGGTGATCCTCGCCGCCCGCTCGGTAGACCACGCGGTGCACGCCTGCGCGGTGCTCGAGGCCGGCAAGCACCTCTTCCTCGAGAAGCCGGGTGCAACCTCGGTTGCCGGCCACGCGGCTGTCCGAGCCACCGCCGCCGCGCACCCGGAGTGCGTCGTGCAGGTCGGCTACCACCGCCGCTTCGACGCGCGCTGGCGCGAAGCGCAGCGCCGCGTCGCGGAGGGCGCCATCGGCCGGCCACTCCTCGTCCTCGGGGTCGCCCGCGACGTGCGGACGCCGGAGCCCGAGGACCCGAGGCCGACCGGGGGCTTCCTCGTCGACATGGCATCGCACGACTACGACGCCGCATGTTGGTTCCTCGGGCAGGAGCCGATCGAGGTCTTCGTCGCGCGCCAGGCTTCGGTCTATCCAGAGCTCGAAACGATGGGCGACCTCGACAACGCCGCGGTGACGGTTCGCTTCGACGGCGGCGGGATCGCCGCGCTGCACGTCTCACGGACGTGCCCGTGGGGGCACGAAGTCCGGGTCGAAGTCGTCGGCGACGAAGGATCCATCTTCGTCGGCAACGCCGGCTCCCGGGAGGGCGTGACGGTGATGCGGCGCGCCGACGGCGCCACGTTCCCGCAGGACTACCGAGAGCTGTTCGCGGACGCCTATGTCGCGGAGCTCGCTGCGTTTGTCGCCGCCTGCACCGGCAAGCGCCCTGCCGGGCCCGGCGTGGACGACGACCGCCGCGCCGTCGCGGTCGGCGTGGCGGCGCGTGCGAGTGCCGTTCTCGCGCGCCCGCTCGAGGTCGGTCCCGACTGGCCGTGGAGCTCAGGTTAAGTGTGTAGCGGCCTCTTCGAGGACCGCGAGGTTGCGCTGCTCGACGTCGCGGATCGTGGCCAGGTCGCCGAGCTGCACGGCGACCCGGTCCTGCTCCACCACCGCCCAGCCGTCATAGCCGTGCAGGGCCGACAGCACGGCCGAGAAGTCGACGGACCCCTCGCCGAGCGGACAGAAGAGTCCTGCATCCCATGCCTCCTCCACCGCTAGCTCCCCGGAGCGAACGCGCGCGAGCGCCGCAGGGTCGACGTCCTTGAGGTGAAGGTGTCCGATGCGGCCGCGCGCGGATCGCGCGAGCTCGACAGGGTCGCCGCCGCCAACGACGGTGTGACCGGTATCGAACGCGAGCCTGACCAGTTCTGGGTCGGTCGCGTCCAGGAGCGCCGCGACCTCGTCGGGGTTCTCGATGTACGTGGCGGTATGCGGGTGGAACGCGGACGCGACTCCGCCCTCGCGCGCGCGGTCGGCGGCGCGCTCGATCCGGTCGGCCGCCCGCGTGAGATCGTCGCCCTTCAGGCCGGTGACGTGGGTCTGGTCGGGCCGTCCGGCGGCCGCCAGCCGGACGTCGTTTTCCGCGCCAGCGAGCACCACCGGGCCGCGCGCCCCGGTCGCGGCGAGGAATCCGATCGTCCGGTCGAGGAACGCGAGGTCGTCGCGAAACCCCTCCTCGTCGTCGATGCGGAGTGGCGCGAACGCGCCGACGAGCTCGAGCCCGTACGACCCGAGCAGCTCGGCGACGGTGTCGGGATCGTCTCCAAAGTACCCGGGTGGGCCCAGCTCGATGCCGCTGTAGCCGAGCTCGCGCACCGTCTCCACCATCCGGTCGGGGGGGATGACGTCGTCACGGTCGATCGTGCGTTCCCAGACGCCCCACGTGCACGGGGCGCTTGCGAGGCGGAACGTCATGCCGCGACTGTACTTCGCTACCGCTTGGACGGCAGCAGCTCGGAATCGTGGTGCGTGCTGAAGCGGGTGCGAACGCCCGCGAAGGCGAAGAACCGGACACGCGCCTCCGCAGCCGACGGTGCGACGAACACGTGCAGAGCTCCCCTCTCGAGCTCGAATCGTCCGTCGCGATGCGTGCGCTTGCCCGCGTAGCGCACCTCCCAACGATCACCGCGACGCCGGGCGGGGAGGTCGATCGACGCGTGCTGCCTCCGCCACGGCGCGGTCGCCCGGCGCACGAGGAAGAGGAGGGCAGGCTCGTCTCGATGCAGCAGCAAGGCGCGAGCGCCGACCGTGTCGCCGCCGAAGACGGCGGCGGCGAAGCGCTCTGCCAGCATCCGTTGCGCGGGCGCGGGCGGCATCGCGGGCGTGTCCTCGCCACCGCAGGCGGAGCTCGCCGCGACGAGGACGACACCTGCGATCAGCCAGGCCATGCTCACGCCGACGACGCGCGCGCCCACGCTCACCGCTTCGCCTCGAGCAAGCGCGCTCTGCCGCTTCGTCGAGCTGGCCCGCGCAGGATCTCCAGCGTGTCCGCCGAGATGTCGGCGAGCGCACCCATCATGGTGAGTACTCACCCCGACAATGACCTGATGCCCGCCCACAGTTTCAGGGTGCCGGTAGACCGCGGACGGCGCAAGACGCGACGCGGGCCGTCGCCGGGCGGCTCGTAGCGGGTATGGCACGAGAGTCACGCCGGCGAACCGCTTTTCGACCGCTCCAGCGATCGCAGTCAGCCCGCCGCGGCGGCGAGCCCGACGAGTCGCCGGCGCATCACTGACCTGAACGTGAGTGCTTGGAGGTCGCGTGGCTTTCCTCGCACGGGAAGGCGGGCCTAGGTGCCGCGGGTCGGGCCTGGGTCGACCCCGCCCGCACTTGCGTAGACTTCGCGTTTTCGGAACAGCAAACGTTCTTTGTCCCGAATCTTGTCCCCGAATACGTCGATCTAACCTAACCGTGCTGCATGGAACATGGCTGCCCAATGCGGATAATGGGTCATGCTGCATCGGATTTCGCGATTTGCCATGCAGAAGGTCGTGGGTTCGAGTCCCATCATCCGCTTCTAAAAGACCTGGAAAAGTTAATGTTTAGTTCTCACATCTGAGAACTAAGAACGCAACTTTGTCCTAAAAGGGGCATGTATCGGGGCCCTCTCGGCGCCAATCAGCGCCGCCCCGAGCGCCGTCGGCAGGTCGACCTGGTGCTCATAGGAGCTGTCGTCGCTCTGGAAGCGGTTGAACTTCGCCAGGGCGACGTCGAACCTTGTGGCGACTATCCCCTCGCGTTGACCTCGGCGGCGTCGATCAAAGCGTCGATGACGCAAAACGCCGGCCCCTCGTCGCCGCCCATAACAATTCTCTCCCGGACGCGCACGCCCAGGCTTTGTGGCGGCGCTCCCCTTCTTGTGTGTGTTGTGCGCCGGATGAGTGCGCGCGCCTCGCTCGTCGTCGCCGTGAGCTGCAGCGGGGCAGACCCCCTTTCTCGTGCCTCGAGCAGCGGGCCGCCCCATTGGAGGGCGCATGATTAGGTGCTGCTTGCATGCGCGTCGGCTGGGGGGAAATGCAGATCCAGGAGCTCGCGGAAGGGCGGCCGTTCAGAGCGCTCTACGAGCACTGGGAGCGGCACCAGTGGTCGCCGTTTGCGATCGACTTCTCGACCGATGCCGCCAGCTTCGCGGCCCTCGACGAGGCGACGCGCGACGGCCTCGTCTCGGTGTTCGCGCACCGCTTCCAGGCCGAGTTCAACGTCGCCGCACTGCTCGCGCCCTTCCTGCTCGCCGCGCCCGACTACGATGTGCAGCTCCTGCTCGCGACGCAGGTGGCCGACGAGCACCGCCACATCGAGTCGGTCCTGCGCGTGTACTCGGACGTCTTCGCGGTCGAGGGTGGGATCGCGGCAGTCAAGGCGCTCGCGGATGCGCAGCTCGATCCCGTCGCCGCCGCGCTCTATGCGGCGCTCGACGGGGTCATCCACGCGCTCGAGGCAAGCCGTGACGAGGACAGCTTCCTGAGGGCCGTGACCGCCTACCACTTGATCGGGGAAGGGTCGATTGGGCGTGCGAACCAGAACTTCGTCGCGGCGCAGTTCGAGCGGGTCGGCTCGTTCCCCGGCCTGCGTGCGGCGCAGCGGTTCGCCGTGCGGGACGAAGTGCGCCACATCGGCATCGGCGTCTCCTACGCGCGCCGCCGGCTGACCCGCGACGGCGCCCGCGCCCGAGCGCTGATCGAGGAGATCGCCGAGGGGTTCCAGGCGCTCGGGAACGATCTGCTCGAGCAGGCGGATCCGGGGGTGCTCGACGACTTCGCCAGAGCGTACGGCGCGGAGCCTGCAACGCTGTGGGCGGAGGTGCTCCACCAGCTACGGCTCCGTCTACGCTCGGTCGGCTTCAGCCCTGTGGAGCGGCAGAGCGGGATAACCCTGCGACCGTGAGAGGCGCGCCGTTGAACACTGGCGTTCGTCGACGCGAGGCGGAGGATCTGACCGTTCTCGTGATTGGCGACGTTGCTCAATGCGGCAACGCTCCCGGGTGCGGCGATGTCGACGCTGGCGATCTGGTCGTGCACGCCCGCTAATCAGTCCACGCAGATGTCGGCGACCTCCGCTTCCGCGATGAGCAAAGAGATCGGCGGCTGGAACGCGAAGCGAGTGCCCGTCAAAGCCGGCCCGGCTCAGACAGATGATGATGAGGAACGACCTACCGACGGCAGTCGCGTCCAAAGCCGTGGCAACCGAAACGGGGTACCGCCACTGCACGGAAACACAAAGTTAGGTGTAGAGTGGTGTGCGCTGGCCCTGCAGCCAGGATTCCGGCCTAAGCCCAGAACCCACCGAGGCGCCATCCGGCGCGCGAGGCGTTAGAGCTAAGGCGAACAGAGTTCGACTCAGCAGGGCCAGTTCTCTGTTGTGCGCACAGCCTGGTTCACCGTCAGGATCCCGCTCGGTGTGCGTCTTCCCGCTCGGTCTGGGTCTTCCTGGGGACGGCGTTCCTTGAACCAGCCTGGGAATTCTTTGGAGGCTCCGATGCGAGGCTCCTGTTCGAGTCGAGCGCCCGACCGCGCACGCCCAGGACGGGCCTCCACGAGGAGGCGCTTCGGAGCTCTAAAACACCTGCAAAAGTGGCTGAGTTCTCACATCTGAAAACTAACAACGGAATTTTGTCCCCAGGAAGCCCGCGGTGGGCGGCGGTTCAGGCGCTCAGCCCGCGCGTCCAGCGGCACAGTCAGCAGTGACGCGACCTCTACTGTGGCCGCGCGGCCGTCGAGCGCGAGTTCCACCGTCTTGCGTGCGCGCCACTCGCTACACCCCGCCGGCCCACGAACCACAGTACCGGCGCAGAGAAGCCCCTGGGCCATAGGGGAAGGCCGGCCCTCTGGCCCGGCCTTCCCCTTAGTGCTGCCTTACATCATGTCGCCCATGCCGCCCATGCCGCCCATGCCAGACATGGCGGCACCGGCGGTCTGCTTCTCGGGTGCCTCAGCGACGATCGCCTCGGTCATGAGGATGTTCTTCGCGATCGACGCGGCGTTCTGCAGCGCCGAGCGGGTGACCATGGTCGGATCGATGATGCCCGACTTGACCAGGTCCTCGACCTCGCCGGTGTCGACGTTCAGCCCGTGGCCCTTGGTGGCCTGGCGGACCTTGTCGACGACGACCGAGCCCTCCATGCCGGCGTTGTCGGCGAGCTGCCGCACCGGCTCCTCGAGCGCACGCACGATGATCTGCGCACCCGTTCGCTCGTCCGGATCGCCGAAGCCGTCCAGCTTGACCGACTTGATCGCGTTCAGGAGCGCGACGCCGCCGCCCGGGACGATGCCCTCCTCGAGGGCGGCCCGGGTCGCCTGCAGCGCGTCCTCGACGCGGTGCTTCTTCTCCTTCATCTCGGTCTCGGTGGCCGCGCCGACCTTGACGACGGCGACACCGCCCGCGAGCTTCGCAAGCCGCTCCTGCAGCTTCTCGCGGTCGAAGTCCGAGTCCGTGGTCTCGATCTCGGAGCGAATCTGATTGATCCGGCCCTCGATCTGCGCCTTCTCGCCGGCACCGTCGATGATCGTCGTCGTGTCCTTGGAGACGACGACGCGCCGAGCGTGGCCAAGCTGCGAGAGCTGGGTGTTCTCGAGCTTCAGGCCCATCTCCTCGGTGATCACCTCGCCGCCCGTGAGGATCGCGATGTCCTCGAGCATGCGCTTGCGCCGATCGCCGAACCCAGGCGCCTTGACGGCGACGCCCGTGAACGTACCCCGGAGCTTGTTGACGACGAGTGACTTCGACCGCGAGAAGCTGCAGGAGCGGCTGGCCAAGCTGGCCGGTGGCGTGGCGGTGCTCAAGGTTGGCGCGGCGACTGAGCCGGAGCTGAAGGAGAAGAAGCACCGCGTCGAGGACGCGCTCTCG
>Ga0126308_10000286_pt1 | contig 15534 bp, 14 predicted proteins | sample Plot55_FD_92533 | JGI IMG/M metagenome (GOLD analysis project Ga0126308, IMG submission 92533) | Serpentine soil microbial communities from UC McLaughlin Reserve, CA, USA - Plot55 | ecosystem: Environmental > Terrestrial > Soil > Grasslands | place: USA: UC McLaughlin Reserve, Lake County... | reverse complement strand
GTGTCCAGCAGCCCAAGGCCGAGCCGCGCGACCAGGCCGGTCGGCAGCAGCCCCTCCCGCTCGACCAGCTCATGCAGCGACGGCGCGTCGACCAGCTCATCACCAGCAGCGGCCGGCCGTTCTGCACGAGCACGTCGTGCAGCACCACCGCGCCGGGATGGCTGAACCTGGCCGCCAGCCGCGCCTCGCCGAGCACCCGGTCGCGCAGCCGCGTCCCAGCGGCCGGCGCGGTGGCCGCTCGGACGCGGCGCACCCCTGCCTCCTTCGCCAACGCGCCGCCCGGACCGGTTCCGGGCGCCATCGTCGCCTGGAGCGTGCTCCCCGAGGAGCGCCACGAAACGGCGCCCGTGGCGCCGGTCGATCTGGTCAGGAGACCGGAGGATTGGCGGGTGAACGCCGCACAGAGGCCTACAGCGTCTTCGGCGGGGTCGGCTCGGCCCTGTGCGGCACGCTGCTGGTACTGCTGCGCAGCGGGGATGTCCTGCGGCTCGTCCGGCACCGGCAGCTGCCTCGAGCTCAGGTCGGCACGACGAAGCGGTAGCCCATGCCCGGTTCGGTGACAAGCAGCTCGGGCACGGATGGGTCGTCGAGCTTGCGGCGAAGGCCGGCCACATGGTCCCGGAGATATCGGCCCTTGTGCTCGGACCCGGCCCCCCAGAGGCGTTGGGAAAGGAAGCGGGTGGTGCATAACCGGCCCTCGTTGGTGGCCAGGATCTCGAGGAGTCGGTACTCGCTGCGGGTCAGCCGCACCGGCTGCCCCCACCGGGTGACCAGCCCGGCGTCAAGGTCGATACAGACCGGGCCGACCTCGATGCTTCGCGGCCGGTTGAGGCGCTGGGTCTGGCCATGTCGCAGCGCCCCGCGGACGCGGGCCAGCAGCTCCGTCATGGTGAACGGCTTGGTCACGTAGTCGTCGGCGCCAAGGTCGAGCGCCGTGACCTTGTCGCGCTCGTCGTCGACGGCCGTGACGATCACGACCGGCGTCGCTGCCCGGGCGCGGAGGCGGCGAAGCACCTCCAAGCCGCCGACGTCGGGCAGGCCCAGGTCAAGCAGGATGCAGTCGGGCTGCTGGGTCTCGATCATCCTCAGCGCGGCCCTGCCCGAGGCGGCGGTGAGCGCCTCGTAGCCACGTGCGCGCAGGTTCGCGGCGACCGCGCGGAGGATCGACGGCTCGTCGTCAACCACCAGGACCCGGGCGCCCATCACCGTCATCCTCCCCGGCTGGGTTGCTGCATGCCCCGAGCATAGGGTCGTCCCGCGGCGACGCTCGCTCGTTTGGGGCTTCTTGATGGCTTCTTTGCGGGACGCCGCCGGTTCTTGATGGCGCCTTTGCACGCGGCCGACACAGTGGACAGAGGCCGAGTCCCATGCCGTGTCTCATGTCCAGGCGAGGCCGGCCAGGGAGTTAGCCATCGTCCAGGAGGGCCATCTGTGTCCGTTGCGCCCAAGGTCCCGCTCCATCCGCTGCCGTCCCGCCCACCACGGTCGCAGCGGTATGAGTCGCTCGGGTACCGGGCCAAGCGGGTCCTGCTCGGCCCGGCCCTGCGGACCTCCCAGCTGACGCACGAGCGCATCACCAAGCGGGTCGCGCTGGCGGTGTTCTCCTCCGACCCGATCTCCTCGACGGCCTATGCCACCGAGGAGATCCTGCTGGTGCTGGTGTTCGCCGGGTCGGCCGCCACCGCGTTGGCCCTGCCGATCTCGATCGCCATCGCCGGGCTGCTGGGCATCCTGGTGCTGTCCTACCGCCAGATCATCAAGACGTACAGCTCCTCGGGTGGGGCCTATGTGGTCAGCCGGGACAACTTCGGCGGGCTGGTCGCCTCGATCGCCGGGTCGGCCCTGATCATCGACTACATCCTGACGGTTGCGGTGAGCGTCTCGGCCGGGACGGCCGCCCTGACGTCGGCCTTTCACGCCCTTGAGCCGTGGCGGGTGCCGATCGCGGTCGGGTTCGTGGTCCTGCTGGCCTGGGGCAACCTGCGCGGTCTGCGCGAATCCGGGCAGATCTTCGCCATCCCCACCTATCTCTACGTGGCCGGCATGGCCGTCGTGGTGCTGTGGGGAATCTGGCGTTGGGCGTTCGGCGGCTTGGGCCCGATCAGTTACCCTCCGGCCGAGGCGCCCCAGCTGGAAGGCTTCGGGGCGGCCCTGGTCCCGGTGTCGTTGTTTCTCATCCTGCACTCCTTCTCGGCTGGGGTGACGGCGCTGACCGGCGTGGAGGCGATCTCCAACGGGGTGTCGGCCTTCAAGCAACCTCAGGCCCGCAACGCCCGCACCACCCTGGTCGGGATGGCCGCGATCATGGCGTTCCTCTTCATCGGGATCACCTTCCTGGCCACCCGGTTCGGCGTCCGCCCCTTCGCTGACGGCAATCCCACCCTGGTGTCCCAGCTGGCCCACCATGTGCTGGTCAACCCGGCCCCGTTCATCGCCATCCAGGTGGCCACCCTGCTGATCCTGGTCCTGGCGGCCAACACCTCGTTCTCCAGCTTCCCGCTGCTGGCCTCCTTCGCCGCCGACGACGCCATCCTGCCCCGCCAGCTCCGCAAGCGCGGCCACCGGCTGGTCTACTCCAACGGCATCTTGGTGCTGTCGGCCGCGGCCGTGTTCCTGGTGATCGCCTTCCGGGCCGACACCCACCAACTCATCCCGCTGTACGCCATCGGCGTGGTCCTCTCCTTCACCCTGTCCCAGGCGGGCATGGCCCGCCGGCATCTACGCCTGCGCGAGCCGGGCTGGCGCAAGGGGTTGCTGATCAACGGCACCGGCGGGGTCATCACCCTGGTCGTGCTGGTCGTGATCGCCTTCACCAAGTTCGCCGACGGCGCCTGGATGGTCTGTGTCGCCATCCCGGCCCTGGTGCTGTTGTTGCAGCGGGTCCAGCGGACCTACCGCGCCGAGGTGACCCAGCTCAAGGTCGAGGCGTCCCAGCGCCTCGCCCCACCCAAGCCCCGCCACGAGGTCGTTGTCCTGCTGGAAGACCTGGATCAGGCGGCCCTGGGCGCGTTGCAGTACGCCCGCCAGCTCAACCCGCTGTCGATCACCGCCCTGCACATCGCCGTCGACCCCGACCACGCCCGGGAACTGGCCCACCTCTGGTCCAAGGTGAACATCCCCATTCCGCTGGAGATCGTTGACGCCCCCGACCGCAACCTCCCGGCCACCGTCGAGGAGACGGTGGCCGAGATGGTCCGACCCGATACCGAGGTCACCGTGCTGGTGCCCAGACGCCGCTATGTCGGCTTCTGGCGCCGGGTGCTCCACGATCAGACGTCGGCCGAGCTGACCAAGGTGCTCGGCGACCTCGACAACGTCAACGTGACCCTGGTGCCATACCGGCTTCGCCACCGGGGTGGGCTCAGACCCGTCCCATCCACCGGCACCGAGACGGCCGCGACCCGATCGTCCACCCGTTGGTCCTCCCCATGACCTCCCAGTTGCACAGGCGAACGAGCATTGACGGAGAAGGTGTCACATGGGCGGTGGGCGCCTTTGTCGCCAGCCTGCTCATCGGGCTGCTCGTCGAACCCTTTCGGGGCACCATCGGGCTGGAGAACGTCGTCATCCTCTACCTGCTCGTGGTCGTGGCCGCGGCCGCGATCGGCGGACGAGCGGCCGGCGCTGTCGCCGCGGTCTCAGCCGCCCTGGCCTATGACTACTTCCTGACCACCCCCTACCACACGCTGGCCATCGACACGCTCGCCCAGGTCATCACCGTGGCCTTACTGGTCGCCACCGGCATGGTGGTCAGCATCGGCGGCAGGGTCCGGCGCCGGTCGGCGGTAGCCGCCGAGGCGCACGCCGAGGCCATCCGGCTCCTGCACCAGCTCACCGAGACCGCCGCGGCCGGCGGCGCCGTCGACCGGGTCGCCGCCAAGGGCCTCCAGCGGCTGCTGGGCGTCCGGCGCGTCAGCGTCCTCCACCGAAGCCCGGACGGGTTCGTGGTCACCGTGGACGTCGGCGACACCCAGCCACCGCTCGATCTGGAGGCGCTGACCCACCTGGATCGTGAAGGCCGCATCCCCCCAGGGCATCACCGTGTCCTGGACGGCACCATGGTGCTGCCCCTCGAGGGGGTCGCCCTCGACCTGGTTGCCCGGCAGCAGCCGATCGGCTACCTGGTCGTCATTCCCGGTCGCGACGTCCCAGCCGACCGCACCACCCGGCTCGCCGTGGCAGCCATGGCCAACGAGGTCGCCGTCGCGGCCACCGAGCAGTCCCAGCGGTGATCTGACTTCGACGTGTCAGAGATGCCCTAGTACACGATCGAGGGGCCGAGGCACGCTGGTGAGCTCCAGCGCGTCGACCAGCAACCGGGCGTAGCGGATCTTGCGACCGCTGTGGGTGCCGATGAAGCGCCGAAGCTGCGCCTGACTGTTCCGTCCCTGCCAGGCAGGCTGCTGCTGGAAGGTGCGGAACGATCCAAGCTCGCCCTGAGCGTCGACGACCTGTTCCACACAGGCGGCGCCAAGGCAGCGGATCAGCTCGTCCTCCAGATCGGCGACGCACACATAGAACCCGAGTGCTTCCATGTCGGCCCGACTGAGGTTGGAACCGAGGCCGGCCCGCTCCAGACCGCGCCGGAAGTCGCCCTCCTCACCGGCGTCACACAGGCCCGCCAGTCTCACGTCCCTGCCCCGAGGACCGAACAGCTCCAGGAAGCGCCGGATGTTCCTGGCGCCGCCCATTGGCACAACGGCAATGCCCTCAGCGGCAAGATCCCGACCACGGCGCTCAGCCAGCGCCTCGAGCGCGACCTGGTCGCTGCTCCCCTCAACCAGCACGACCGCCCGTGGGTCGACACCTGGGGCCAGCGCGTGGGCCGCCGCGGCAAGCAGCGGAGCCTCGCCACCGCCAGCCGGCGACTCGACGGCTGCCAGCTGGAATCGCTGCTTGTCGTTCATCTGCCCAGCCTATGGTAAGGATGGTTGACAGCGGCGCCTACACCACCGCGGATGCAAGCCACACGGCAACCCCGGCTGCGACGACCAGCACGATGTTCAGCCCGATCACCTTGGCCTCGCCACGGCTGACGTGAAGGATGATCCCGCCGGTCTGCACGAGCACGAGCCCGATCGCCGCCGCGAACGCCAGCCACGGTGCGATACCGGTCAGCGGGGGCAGGATCAGACCGATCGCGCCGAGCACCTCCAGGACACCGATCGTCCGCACGAGTCCCATCGGAAGGCTGTCGACCCACGCCATCATCGGCCGCAGCTGCTCCCTTGTCTGCACCACCTTGATCCCGCCGGCGTACAGGAAGAACAGCGCCAGCAACCCGGCGACGATCCAGTAGGCGATGACCATGTGAGACCGCCACCGTTTCTGCGACGTCCGTCGATCAGCGGGTTGGAGTGTAGCTTCGAGCTCCCGCAGGCGCCGTCGTGCGGATCCACACTGCCATCGGGACCGGCCGAGGACGGCGACGCCGCTCGGTGCCGGAGCCGCTCGCCCTGGCGGTCAGGCCGCCGGGGGCTGCACCACCGACAGGATGTTCCCCTCGGGGTCCTTGAACCAGGCCCCTTTGGTCCCACCGAGCTCGGCGATGCCGTTGACCGTCTTTACCCCGGGCAGGTCGTAGTCCTCGAAGGTCACGCCCCTGCCCCGAAGCTCGGCCACCGTCGCCTCGACATCTCGCACCATGAACGCACCCAGAGTGTGCTGGGCCGTCCCGGCGAACTCGGTCGGATAGAGGCTGAAGTAGGAGTCTCCGGACCGGTAGATAATCCCGCCCGGATCCTCCATCACGACCTGGGCGTCCAGGACGTCCTCGTAGAACCTCCTCGTTCGCTCCAGATCCCTGGCCGGGATCGTCGTCCCCAACGACCAGTCGGCCGGCGTCGGCATCGTCATCTGCCCCTCCCTCTTTCGGACGCCAGGCGGCGCCCCATGTGTCGGCTGCCGTTCAGGTTCATGCCGCTCCTTGGGTGGTCCGATCGCTCCAGGTTCAGGACGCGGACGGGCGTCTCAGCTCGGCTTGGCGTAGTCCGCCATCGCTTGGGAGAAGTCGACCGCCGTTCGGGAACGACCTGGCCTCGTCCGGCTGATCGAGACTCCGCACCTGAATGGTTCCCACAGGACTCCCCCCGGGTCGCAAGAAGAAGCAAGTCTAGCCCGTTGGCACCGCCCGGTCGAGGCATGCTGTTCCGTCAGCCAAGCGGACGATCCGCATCGGTCGCAGCGGGCGGACCGCGAGCACTGGACCGGCTGAGCCGGCGAGGCCGGTTCTCGCTAGGCTGGCGTTCCGCTCTCAAGGAGGTGGCCATGACGTCCAAGCAGGATTTCACCGACGAGGAATGGACCCGGATCCGTCGCGCCCCGCTGGTCGCCGGTGTCGCGATCTCGCTCGCCGACCCGGGTGGGCCGATCGAGCTGGCCAAGGAGACCATGGCCACGTTGCGGTCGGCCACCCTTCCCCCGAGCCAGGAGGAGCTGCTGGCGGCGGTGGCCCTGGATGTGCAGGCGCTGGCCCAGCAGAGGCACAACCCGCTGGAGGACTTCAAGCCGCGCAACGGCCAGCAGGTGCTGGAGGAGCTGCGGGGCGTCAACGAGCTGGTGACGGCCAAGGCCACACCGGAGGAGGTCGAGGCGTTCCGGCGGTGGTTGGTGGTCGCGGCCCAGGCGGCCGCCGACGCCGGCAAGGAGGGCGGCTTCCTGGGCTTCGGGGCCGAGCGGGTGAGCGCCGGGGAGCAGCGGATGCTGGACCAGGTGCGCGCCGCGCTCGGTGTGGCCTAACGAGCGCTGCACCGGGCGGACGGGGTAACCCACGACCATCACGGCATCGCCACCGCCCAGTGGGCCAGGAAGTGGCCGGTAGAAGACCTCTGGGCCGCGCCACGCAGCCGCCGATCCCACTCCCACGGAGTAGCGATACAGTCTTGGCGGGGGAGTGCCATGGCGATCGATCCGAAGCTGCCCATACCGGTCTACTTCCAGCTCAAGACGCTGCTGCTCGAGGAGATCCTGGAAGGTCGCTACGGGCTGGACGGCCGTCTCCCCACCGAGCATCAGTTGTGCGAACAGCACGAGATCAGCCGGACGCCGGTGACCAGGGCGCTGTCGGAGCTGGCCACCGAGGGCGTGGTCATCCGCCACCGCCGGCGGGGCACATTCGTGAACCCGCACTGGGTTCACAGGAACCGGGGCGGTCCGGAGCTCCGGGTGATCCTCCCGGAGGGGCCCTGGGAAGGGCTGATCCGGCGGGCCGCGCCGGCCGACACGCGGTTCAGCGTGGCCACCGTTGGGCTGCATGAGCTCCACCAGGCGCTGACGCACGCCGTCGCCGAGGGCCTCGGCCCCGACCTGGCCGTCCTCGACTCGGTGTGGGTGCCAGAGTTCACCGCCGCCGGGTTCCTGGCGCCGCTGGAGGAACTGGACGAGGGCTGGGTCACCGGGGAGTACGAGCACGACTTCCTGACGCCGCTGATGCTCACCGGCCGCACCCAGGGGCGCACCTTCGCCGTCCACGCGGAGGCCGACGTCGCCGGCCTGTGGTATCGGCGGGCCGCGCTGGAGGCGCTCGGGCTTGACCCGCCGGCGACCTGGGACGAGCTGCGGGCCGCCGGCCGCGCTCTGGCCAGGGCCGGCGGGCGGGGCAGCCACCCGGTGGTGCTGCCCGGTGGCTCGAAGGCGGGGGAGGCCACCACCTACATCCTGCTGGCGCTGCTGGCGTCCAACCGGGCGGCCGTGCTCGAGGACGGCGTGGTCGTCCTGGACGGCCCGGCCACCATCGAAGCCCTCCAGCTCCTGCGCGACCTGGTCGTGGACGGGGTGCTGCCGGTCGAGGTGGTGGCCTTCGAGTGGGACCGGCCCATCCGGCTGCTCGCCCACGGCTCGGCGGCGTTCTGCTTCGGCGGCAGCTACGAGGGTCCCCGCCTCGCCAAGGCGGCCGGCCTGTTGCTGTCAGAGCTGTGGGACCACTTCGGGTTCGCCCCGATCCCTGGCGGGCCCCGGGGCGCGCCGGCAACCCTGGCCGGTGGCATGGTGTACGGCATCTTCCGTCAGGCCACCCACCCGAAGCTGGCGATGCGGCTCCTGGAGGCAGTGACCTCGGCCGACGCCCTCGCCCGCATGTCCCGCGCCACCGGCCAGATCCCGCCGAGGCGCTCGGCCGTCGCCCAGGTCGCGGGCGAGTCAGCACTGCTGGCCTCCACCGCGGAGCTTCTCCAGCATGCGGCCGTCCGGCCCGCCACCCCGGCCTATGCGCGCCTGTCGGCGCAGCTGCAGGTCATGCTCGAGGCGGTGCTGACCGGGCGGCTGGAACCGCCTGCCGCGACCGCCCGTGCGGCGGAGCTCATCGGTGCCGTCACCGGCCTGCCGCTCCGAGGCGCCTGATCCCGGTCTCGCGCCCCTTGGGCCTTCGCTTTGCCACTCATCGATAGCAATAAAGCCAATGGGCAGCTTGACTCGGGCTCCTGTGGCGCTATTTGCTATTGAAGTATGGCAAATGACCGAGGAGCGGTCCGACCGAGGAGCGGTCCGACCGAGGAGCAAGGGATGAGGATCTACGGGCACCGTCGGCTCCTGACCGGTTTTGCTGTTCTCACGTCCCTGGCGCTGCTGGCGGGCGCCTGCGGCGGGGACGAGGGCGGAGAGACGCCGCCTCCCGGCGAGGCGTCCGGGGAGATCCGGGTCGTGTCGAACTGGACCGGCTCCGAGGGTGAGGCCTTCCAGGCGGTCATCGACGCCTTCCATGAGAAGAACCCCAAGGTGACGGTGAAGGTCGAGCAGGTGCCGTTCGACCAGACCCAGGCGCTGCTCACCCAGCAGTTCGCGGCCGGCTCGCCGCCCGACGTCGCGGTGGCGCTGCCCGGCATCGTCCGGACCTTCGCCGACCAGGGGCTGCTGCTGAACCTGGATTCGCAGTGGGACGCCTGGGTCAAGGACGGCGCCTACACCGACGCGCTCCGGCAGATCGCCTCCGGCCCTGACGGCAAGGCGTACGCCGTGTACTTCAAGGGCAACGTCAACGCGCTCGTCTGGTACTCCCCCAAGCAGCTCCAGCAGCTCGGGATCGGCGTGCCGGACACCTGGGACGAGTTCACCGGGGCGATGGACAAGGCGAAGGCCGAGGGGGTGGCCCCGGTCGCGGTCGGCGGCAAGGACGGCTGGCCGCTCACGCAGTGGACCGACCCGATCATCCTGCGGGTCGGCGGCGCCGAGGCCTTCAACGACCTGGCCCGCGGCAAGATCGGCTGGGACGACCCCCGGATCGTCAAGTCGTTCCAGGTGCTCGGTGAGCTGATCGGGAAGTACTTCCCGCCACAGGCGCTGGCGACCGGGTTCATCGACGAGACCTGTGCCCGGGCTGACGGCAAGTTCCTGTTCCAGAACCAGGGCGCCTTCATCAACCTGATCGTCCCTGCCGAGTGCGACAAGTCCCTGAAGCCGGGCAAGGACTTCACCTTCTTCCTCATGCCCAAGTTCGACGCCGCGATGCCCGACGCCCAGTTCGTCAGCGGCGACCTGTTCGTCGGGGCCAAGGACACCAAGAACCAGCCGGCCACGCTCGCCCTGCTGGAGTTCCTCGGCTCGGCCGACGCGCAGGAGATCTGGGCCAAGCGCGGCGGCTACATCGCCCCGAACGCCAAGGTGCCGGCCGACGTCTACCCGGACGAGAACGACCGCAAGGCGGCGGCCCTGTGGCCAAAGAGCGCCGGCGTGGCCGCCGGGTACGACCTCGACGACTGGATCGGCGGCGAGATCCAGGTCAAGTACCGCCAGGCGCTCGCCCAGTTCACCCGCGACCGGGACGTCGACAAGTTCATCGCCGCCATGACCCAGGTGGACACCCGCGCGAAGGACTGACGCCATGGCATCGCGGCGCACCACCACCGTGGCGCCGACGCCGCGGGAGACGGCCCCGTCGCCGCCACGGCAGGAGGCACCTCGCCGCCGCACGAGGACCCTGGAGCGGTTCGCGGCGTACGTGTTCGTCGCGCCGTTGCTCGCCGTCTTCGCCGCCTTCTACCTGTGGCCGGCGCTGGTGACCGTGTGCAGCAGCTTCTTCCGCTGGGGGCTGCTGCGCCCCTGGTCGCCGGTCGAGCCAGACCGATGGCGGTTCGTGGGGCTCGACAACTACACCGCCACCCTGACCGACGCCAGCTTCTGGAACGCCGTGCTCAACACGGCCGTCTGGCTGATCGTCTTCCCGCTGCTGGTTGTCGGGTTCTCGCTGCTGGTGTCCATCCTCATCTGGTACACGAGCCGCGCCGGGGCGGTCTTCCGCACGGTGTTCATCCTGCCCATGACGATCTCGCTCGCCGCGGCCGGGGTGATCTGGAGCTTCGTCTACAACGTCGACCCTCAGATCGGGGTGCTCAACGCGGTGCTCGACCGGCTCGGCATCCTGGGCGCGGACTGGCGGCTCGGCCCGCTGGAGCTGCACCCCGGCGCGTGGCTCTCCAACCCCGGGGTGCTCCACCTCGGCTTCGCCGACATCCGGCTGACCAACCTCGTGCTGGTCGTCCCGGCGTTCTGGGCGTTCACCGGCTTCGGCGTCATCACGCTCACCGCCGGCCTGACCGCCGTGCCCTACGAGCTCGTCGAGGCGGCCAAGGTCGACGGCGCCAACGCCTGGCAGGCCGCCAGGCACATCCTCGTCCCGGCCCTCCGCAGGCCGCTGGTCGTGGTCGGCGTCGTCAGTGTGATCTTCGCGCTGCGCACCTTCGACATCGTCTACGTGATGACCGGGGGCGGCCCCGCCCAGGACACCATGGTGCTCGCCCTGCTGCTGTGGCAGCAGGCGTTCGCCTTCCTCGACACCCCCCAGGGCGGCCAGGCCACCGCGATCGCCGTGCTCATGTCGGCGGTGCTCGTCGCGGGCTCCTACCCCTACCTGCGGCAGCTGATCGCGGGGCGGTCGCGATGACCGCGGTCGGACGTAGCCGCTGGGCGACCCTGCTGCTCTACGGGTCGCTCACCGTCCTCGGCATCGTCTGGCTGGTGCCGATGCTCAGCGCCGTGATGACCTCGATCCTGCCGATCTCGCAGACCCGCCAGGGCTGGTGGAACCTGAGCCCCGCCGACCTGACCTTCGGCAACTTCGCCCGCGCCTGGGACCAGGGACTGTCCAAGTACGCCGTCAACAGCTTCATCATCACCGGCCTGGCGGTGGTGCTGACGGTGTCGGCCGGCTCGCTCGCCGCCTACGCCTACGCCCGGATGGCCTTCCGGTTCAAGGCGACGACGTACTTCCTGCTCATCACGACGATGATCGTGCCCGTGCAGATCATCCTCATCCCGATGCTGCCGTGGTTCCGCACGCTCGGCCTCAACGCCGGGCCGCAGGAGTACCTCGGCATCGCCCTCGTCCACACCGCCTTCGGCGCCGGCTGGGCGGTGTTCATGCTCGGCGCGTTCTTCGCCGCCATCCCCGAGGACCTGCTGGAGGCGGCGCGGATCGACGGAGCCGGCTGGTTCGACGTGTTCCGCCGGATCGCGCTCCCGCTCGCGGTCCCCGGGATCGTCTCGTTCGCCATCATCGACTTCGTCTTCGTCTGGAACGACCTGCTCCTGGCGCTCACCCTGCTGGACCGGGCGCACCAGCCGCTCACTGTTGGGCTGGCCAACCTCCAGACCCCGCATCTCGCCCAGGAGGACCTCGTCGCGGCCGGCTCGATCATGGCCATCCTGCCGCCGCTCTTGCTGTTCGCGGCCCTGAACCGGTTCTATGTCCGTGGCCTGTTCGCCGGCGCGACGAAGGGGTAGCGCCATCGAGGTCGTTGTGCTGCAGATGGCGGCCCGCCCCGGCGATCTGACCGCGAACGTGGACCGCTTTGCCGAGCTCGTGCGCAAGCACGCCGGCGAGGGGGACCTGGTGGTGGCCCCCGAGCTGGTGACCAGCGGGTACGACCTCGACGTGCTCGCGCGTCGTGGGCGGGAGCTTGCCGAGCCGCTTGACGGGCCGATCGCCGCCCGGGTGTCGGAGCTGGCCAGGCGGACCGGCGCGACGCTCGTTCTCGGTCTGCTCGAGCAGGATGGCGACGTCCTGTACGACACGGTGGTGGCGGCGTCACCAGACGGCCAGGTGGTCCCGTACCGCAAGAGCCACCTCTATCCGACCGAGTCGGAGCTGTTCGCCGCGGGGACCGAGCTCGTGGTGGCCCCGACGCCGGCCGGCCGGCTGGGCATGATGATCTGCTTCGAGCACGCCTTCCCCGACGTGGCGACGACACTCGCCCTCCGGGGCGCGCAGATCCTGGTCATCCCGTCGGCGGTGCCCTTCGGGTACGAGCATCTACTGACCCTGCGGACCCGCGCCCGAGCACAGGACAACCAGGTCTTCGCGGTGGGCTGCAACCTCACCGGCGACGGGTTCTGCGGCAGGTCGCTCGTCGCCGACCCGCGCGGTGACGTGGTCGCCGAGGCCGGTGTCGAGGAGACCGTGATCCGCGCCGTCCTCGACCTGGCGGCGATCGACCGGGAGCGCGAGCGCGAACCGGCCCTGCGGCTTCGCCAGCCGGACCTCTACCGCCATGGCCGCGCCTGAGGACGGGGACGCCTGGCCCAAGCCGCTGGACGTCGGCAACGGCCAGGTGTGCGCCTCCTTCGCCGTGGACGGGTCATGGCTGTCGCTGGGTTGCGTGCACCCGCGCCACGGGTTTGTCGAGCTCACCGGGGCACCCGCCTTCGACGAGGCGTGGCGCGGTCAGCCCGATGCCGTCCGGCGTCACCGCCGCGAGCTGACCCTCGCTCGCCACGCCGTCCTGCGGTTGACCGGTGCGGCTCCCGTGGTCGTTGCCGGCCCTCACACATCCGGGCGGCCACGCTGGTCGGGTGCGGACCGGGGCGGGCAGTACGAGGTGGAGGCCTGGGCGGCGGCCGCGCAGCCCGGCGTCGTGCAGCGTCACCTCTGGCGTGCCGGGCTCGACCGCCGGCCTCGCCGGCTGGCGCTCGTCGTCTCAGGCCGGATCGAGCGACCGTCGTTTGCGGAGATCACCGAGGTGAGCCCGCTGCCTCCACTGCCATGCCGGGTGTCGATCACCGCCGAGGGGAGCGACCTGCACGTCACCGAGCCTGCCCTGCCCGCGGTGGCCCGGGTCCGCGTCACCGTCGCTGGGGGGGCGACCTCGGGGTGGCGGATCGACGCCGGCAGCGCCCGGCTCCCCATCTCGTGGGACCCGCGGCGCGAACCCACCCTCGAGCTCACCGTGGCCTGCGCGCTCGCCCCGGACAGTCCTCCAGTGCTGGACGGCCGGTGTCCTCCCGCGCCGAGACGACCCGAGGCCAGGCCGCTGTCCAGCCGGCTGCACATCCCGTCGCGGCTGCGGCCGGAGCTGTCAGGCTTGGTCGATGGGGTGCTGGACTACGTCCTCGGGTGCACGGCACTCACCGTCGCATCCGGCGAGCGGTGCATCCTCACCGACCACCGGCTGCTCCAGCTGTCATGGACCCGCGACGCGTACTACCAGGCACGCCTCCTGCTCGCCGCCCGGCACCTCGAGCCACGCGCCCTCACCGTGGTCGCCGACCACCTCCGCTGGCTGTGGGTCCGCTGCGACCGACGAGCGAACGGCTGGGCACGCAGCCACCTGCCAACTGGTGCGGTCAAGGACCGGGCATTCCAGGCCGACCAGCAGCTCTACCCGCTGCTCGAGCTGCTCGAGTACCGGGAGGCGGCCGGGACGTGGCCGGAGCTCCCCCCGGATCGCCGCCACTGGGGCGACCTGGTCGCCGGCACCTGGCGGGCACTGCCACTCGACCCCGAGCTCGGCCTCATCGCCAGCGAGGAGAACCCCGCCGACGACCCGGCAGCCCTGCCATACCTGCTGTCCACCCAGGTCCTGCTCTGGTACACCGCCACCCGGCTGCTCACCCACGCCAGCGAGCTCAGGCTGGACGCCCAGGCGCTCACCCACGCTGCCGACACGGTGCGACTGGCGATCCGGGACCGCTTCGCCTGCCCCGGCCCGTTCGGCGCCCAATGGGCGTACGAGACTGACGGCGGGGGCCGGTACCGGCGCTATCAGGACGCCAACGACCTCCCGACCGCCCTCGCGCCACTATGGGGACTGTGCCCACCGGAGGACCCGCAATGGTCGGCCACGATGCGATTCGCCCTCGACCAGACGAATCCGGGATGGTCCCCGGGACGATGGGGCGGCCTCGGCTCCGCGCACACCCCGGGCTCGTGGCCGCTGGGGGATGTGCAGGAATGGGTGGTGGCGAGCCTGCTGGGCGAGACCGGCCGAGCCGAGCGTGTGCTCGAACGCCTCCTTGCCGTGGCCGCGCCGGACGGCCTCCTGCCCGAGACGTACGACTCGGACACCGGCACCTGGCTGGCCCGCCACTGGTTCGCCTGGCCGAGCGCGGTCCTCGCCGCCCTCGCGCTCGACGCTCCGCCGGCCAGCGCCTCTTGACCCGTGAGGTGTCCTGAGTTTGTAGCTCATCGCCACAAGCCCGTCAGCGGCTGATCCGGGAGGGTCCGGGCGCTGTGCGGTCGTGCTCGACGGCGTGGGCGACCTCCTCGTCCACCAGGTCGTGGTTGATGGCGATCGCGGCCGCCGAGCCCATGGCGGCGGCGGTGAGCACCTGGGCCCGCGGGCTGGCGACGTTGCCGGCCGCCCAGACCCCGGGCACGCTGGTCCGGCCCGAGAGGTCGGTGATCACCCAGCCGTCCTCGTCCTTGTCGCAGCCCAGGCCGGTCAGCAGGGTGTCGTGGGCCACCATGCGCGGGAAGACGAACACCGCGGCGCGGGCCACGACCTGGCCCTCGGCCAGCTCGACGCCGTGTAGCCGGTCGCCGTCCACCACCAGGCGCCTGACCATGCCGTCGACGATCGGCACGCCGCGGGCGGTCAGCCGCTCGCGCTCATCGCCGGTCACGTCCAGGGTGTGCGGGAAGAAGACCACGTCGTCCGACCACTGCCGCACCAGCAGTGCCTGACCGACCGAGGCCGGGCCGGTGCCGAGCACCCCGAGCGGCTGGCCACGGACCTCGTAGCCGTGGCAGTACGGGCAGTGCAGCAGGTCCTTGCCCCACCGCTCACCCAGGCCGGGGAGCTCGGGCAGCTCGTCGCGCAGCCCGGTGGCCACCAGCACCCGGCGGGCCGGTAGCGCCGGGCCGGTGGCCAGGTGGACCAGGAAGCCAGGGTCGATCTGGTCGACCCGGCCCTGGAGCAGCTCCCCGCCGTAGCCGGCCACCTCGTCCCGGCCAACGGCCAGCAGGTCCGCCGGGGGCATCCCGTCCCGGGACAGGAAGCCGTGCATGTGCGTGGCCGGGGCGTTGCGCGGGGCACCGGCGTCGACCACCGCCACCCGGCGACGGGCCCGGCCCAGCACCAGCGCCGCGTTCAGCCCGGCCGCGCCGCCGCCGGCCACCACCACGTCGTAGGTCTCCGGCGTCTCCATCGGCGATCACCTCCGCCCCAGACGATGCGTCCCCAGCCAAGGGTCCCGCAACATCTGTGGTCCGGGCTCGCCGTAGCATGGCCTCGATCCCTCTCCAGGTGGCGACGACGTGGCGAACCCTCCTTCAGAGCAGACCGCTTCCACTCGTACGTGACCGTCGGCAAGTCGCTCGTCGCGATC
>Ga0126308_10000285_pt1 | contig 15535 bp, 17 predicted proteins | sample Plot55_FD_92533 | JGI IMG/M metagenome (GOLD analysis project Ga0126308, IMG submission 92533) | Serpentine soil microbial communities from UC McLaughlin Reserve, CA, USA - Plot55 | ecosystem: Environmental > Terrestrial > Soil > Grasslands | place: USA: UC McLaughlin Reserve, Lake County... | reverse complement strand
CGGGGGTAGATGCCTGGTACGAACGCTTCCACTTCGCCTCCTTACCTGCTCCGACGGCCTAGAGAGAACGGAGCGGGAGGCGCTCCGGGCTCTTTAGGCGTTTTTTAACCTGGTCGCCAAGCTGCCTGTCAAAGCACTCCAGGTGAGGTGGAGCGTACCAAAGAGCCACTCAGTGGCTTCGAGCCGCTGAGTCGCCAACGACTACGCGCGGCCGACGACTTCGAGCTGGTTCTCGGCGTGGCGGATCCGCTGCTCGAGCTGCCAGCGGTCGGCCTCTGACTCGCCGCTTTCGACGCGCTCGAGCTCGACGCGCGCGTCCGCCAGCTGCTGCTCCGCCCGCGCGGGGTCGATCTCCTTCGCGGGAACGGCGTCGTCGACGAGCGCGATCGCGCGGTCCTGCTCGACCTTGAAGAAGCCTGGGCCCGTGGCGAACTCGTGCACCTCGGCCGCGCCGAGATGCACGCGCGTATTGCCAGCCTTCAGCATGGCGATCAACGGCGCGTGGCGCGCCAGCACGCCGATCTCGCCGTCGGCGCCGGGGACGATGAGCATCTCGGCCTCGCCCTCGAAGGCGGCACCCTCGGGCGTGACGAGCGAGACGGAGAAGGTCCGGCGATCAGCCAAGCGCGGCGGCGGCTAGACGACCGCGGGCTCGGGCTCGCGAACGTCCTCGGCGGGCTCCTCCTCCGCCGTCGGGCCTTCGGCGGCCTGCTCGGCGGGCACCTCGTCCTCGCCCTGCAACCGCCGCGCCTTCTCGACCGCCTCCTCGATCGTCCCGACCATGTAGAACGCCTGCTCCGGAAGATCGTCGTGCCTGCCTTCGATGATCTCGCGGAAGCCCTTGATGGTGTCCTCGAGCTTGACGTAGCGCCCTTCCTGACCCGTGAACTGCTCCGCCACGAAGTTCGGCTGTGAGAGGAAGCGCTGGATCCGCCGAGCGCGCGCGACCGTCAGCTTGTCCTCGTCCGACAGCTCGTCGATCCCGAGGATCGCGATGATGTCCTGGAGGTCCTTGTAGCGCTGCAGGATCTCCTGGACTCGCGTGGCCACGTCGTAGTGCTCCTCGGAGACGATCCCCGGCTGGAGCGCACGGGAGAACGAGTCCAGCGGGTCGACCGCGGGGTAGATGCCCATCTCGACGATCGCGCGCGAGAGGACGGTCGTGGCGTCCAGGTGCGCGAACGTATTCGCCGGAGCGGGGTCGGTGAGGTCGTCGGCGGGAACGTAGATCGCCTGCACGGACGTGACGGAACCCGTCTTGGTCGAGGTGATCCGCTCCTGCAGCTGCCCCATCTCGGTCGCGAGCGTCGGCTGGTATCCCACGGCGCTCGGCATCCGGCCGAGAAGCGCCGACACCTCGGAGCCCGCCTGAACGAAGCGGAAGATGTTGTCGATGAACAGGAGCACGTTCTGTCCCTCGTCGCGGAAGTATTCGGCCATCGTCAGCCCGGCCAGCGCGACCCGGAGGCGCGCTCCCGGCGGCTCGTTCATCTGGCCGTAGACGAGCGCCGTCTTGTCGAGAACGCCCGCGTCCTTCATCTCGAGCCACATGTCGTTCCCCTCGCGGGTGCGCTCGCCGACGCCGCAGAACACCGACACGCCGCCGTGCTGCATCGCGACGTTGTGGATCAGCTCCTGGATCAGGACCGTCTTGCCGACGCCGGCGCCTCCGAACAGGCCGACCTTGCCGCCTTGCACGTACGGCGCGATCAAGTCGACGACCTTGAGGCCGGTCTCGAAGATCTGCGTGGTCCCGCTCAGCTGGTCGAACTCCGGCGGGTCGCGGTGGATCGACCAACGTTCCCCGGCCTCGACCTGCTGCTCGAGGCGGTCGATCGGATCGCCCAAGACGTTGAAGATCCGGCCGAGCGTCGCATCGCCGACGGGGACGCTGATCGGCTCGCCGGTGTCGAGGACGTCGACGCCGCGCGGCATGCCGTCGGTCGAGTCCATCGCAACGGCGCGGACACGGTCGTCGCCAAGATGCTGCTGCACTTCGGCTACGACGTCGATCGCGTCCCTGCCCTCGCGGGCCGGCACCATGATCCGCAGCGCCGTGTTGATCTCCGGCAGCCTCTGCGTGAATACGGCGTCGACGACGACGCCCTGGATCTCGAGAACCTTGCCTACGTTGCGGGCGCCGTCTGTGCTCTGGTCGTCAGCCATGCGTCTCCTGGAGTCGTGGATTCACGAGGTCACGCCGTCGGCGAAACCGCCGACCAAGCGCCCTCAGTTTACCCGAGCGCCGGCCGTGATTCGGCTCGAGATGAATCGCCGCCTCCGTCACCGCCACCCTGGCGGCGTGGTCGAGGCTTCAGACGTAGGACGTGATTGGAGATGCGAGCACGCCTAGACAGTACCGCGGGGACGCGCGGCGTTACTTCTTGTCGATGACCGGGCCGCCGCGGAGGTCCGTCGAAAGCGGCGACGCGACTCCGACGGTTCGATTGACTTGCCGCGCGGCGCGCGAGTTGATCGCCTCGCCGGACCTGACGGCAGCCGGGTCGACACCCGCGTTAGGCCGACTTGCGAGGCTCGCTCCGCCCGAATCCGAATGGGTCTGATTACCCGCCTGCGGCGCGCGCACCTGCACGGCGGCGAAGATGCTCCCGAGGCCGACGGCGGCGACGGCGAGCGCCGCTGCGGCGGGTGCAAACCGCACTCTTGCGCGACGGATCCGCTGTAGGTGGATCGCTCCAGGGAACGGCTCGAGTGGCGCGGCCCGGAGCTCGCGAGTCGCAGTGGCGATATCGGCTCGGAAGGCGCTGCAAGCGGCGCAGCCGACAAGGTGCCCGTCGAGCAGAGCCTGCTCGAACTCGGACAGCTCCCCATCGAGCTGCAGTGACGCCCACTGCCGGGCTCGATCACATTCGCGGCGCATAGCCCTCACACTAGCTTTGACGCCGCAAAGAATCCAGAGTTAGCGGTTTTGGCGACGTAATTCTTACGCCTTGTTACCAACGGTGCGTCAGAGGAGCGGATACCGAGGATCGACGGCGACTCCGACAAAGACGAGGATCAGCCCGAGGACGACGAAGATCGCCGACTGGTTGATCGCTTCGTTCTGCTCGCCGACGGACGCCCAGCGCAGGCGCCTGGCGCCGCCGAAGAGCGGGAACGGGAGCATCGCCGAGCCTGCGCCTTCGGACTTCACCCGCGCCGGCCCGCGATTTCCGACGAAGAACCCGGCCAGCATCAGGAACGCGCCGACGAGGTAGAGGCCGAGGGAGAACGAACGCTCGAACGAGCTCCCGAGCAGCGCGCCGAGCAGCAGTGCCGCCAGTGCGATCGTCGCGAGGCAGAACCCGATCAAAAGGCCCAGACGGCGAAACGCCGCACCCCACATAGCGGCCTACGACGAGTGCGCGAGCTCGCGGGCCTGCTGCGAAGGCCGTCGCATCTCGTCGGCGTCCATCGGCCATCGCTCGAGCGGGTAATGGCACGACGCGACTTGCCCGTCGCCGAACGGATACAGGGGCGGTTCCTCGACGTCGCAGTGGCCCTCCTGGAACCGCGGGCAGCGAGGATGGAAGCGACACGCGCTCGGCGGGTTGACGGGGCTCGGCACGTCGCCCTCGAGCACGATCGGCCGGCGAGCGCGCCCGAGCTCAGGATTCGCGATCGGCACCGCCGACAGGAGCGCACCGGTGTACGGATGCTTCGGCTCGCGATAGAGCACCTCGCGTGTTGCGATCTCCGCGACCTTGCCCAGGTACATGACCATGACGCGGTCGGAGATGTGGCGAACCACATTCAGGTCGTGGGCGATGAAGACATATGTGAGCCCGAAGTCCTCCTGCAGGTCCTTCAGCAGGTTCAGGATCTGCGCCTGGACCGACACGTCGAGGGCGGAGACGGGCTCGTCGCACACGATCAGCTTCGGATTGACCGCGAGCGCACGCGCAACGCCGATTCGCTGTCGCTGCCCGCCGGAGAACTCGTGCGGGAAGCGGTTGTAGTGCTCGGGGTTGAGCCCCACGACCTCGAGCAACTCCTGCACGCGCAGCTTGATCTCCGCCGCCGTCCCGAGCCCGTGGATCTCGAGCGGCTCGGCGATGATGAAGCCGACTCGCTTCCGAGGATTCAGGGACGCGTACGGGTCCTGGAAGATCATGGTCATGTCGCGCCGGATCGGACGCATGTGCGGCCGCGACAGCTTCGTTATCTCGCGACCCTCGAAGAAGATGCGTCCTGCAGTCGGATCGAGCAGCCTCGTGATGCAGCGCGCGAGGGTGGACTTACCGCAGCCCGACTCACCGACGATCCCGAGCGTCTCGCCGGCCTTGATGCTGAAGGAGACGCCGTCGACCGCCTTCACAGAGGCAATCTCCTTCTGGAAGATGATGCCGCGGGTGATCGGGAAGTGCTTCTTGACGTCGTCGACGACGAGCAACTCGTCGCCCGCGCCCTCGGGAGGGCGCGAGTTCGTTGCCATTACGTCGCCCCCGCCATCGTCTCGGCGATGAGCTTCGCGGCCTCGCGGTCTTTGGTGTCCTCGTCCAGATGACACGCCTGGAGATGGTCCGGATCCTTCTGCGTCGGCACGAGCGCGGGCACCTTCGTCTTACAGACTTCCATCACATACGGGCACCGCGGGTGGAAGCGGCAGCCCGACGGCGGGCGCAGGAGCGACGGGGGCTGCCCCGGGATCTGCGTCAGGCGCTCGACGTCAGCGTCGAGCCGCGGGAGCGAGCCCATCAGCCCCCACGTGTACGGATGCTGCGGGCGATTGAAGAGATCGTGGACCTCCGCTTGCTCGACGACCTGGGCCGCATACATGACGAGCACGTCGTCGGCGATCTCGGCGATCACGCCCAGGTCGTGGGTGACGAGAATGATCGCGCTGCCGAAGTCCTCCTGCAGCCTCTTCATCAGGCTGAGGATCTGCGCCTGCGTCGTCACGTCGAGTGCGGTCGTCGGCTCGTCTGCGATCAGCAGGTCCGGGTCGTTGATGAGCGCCATCGCGATCATCACGCGCTGGCGCATGCCGCCCGAGAACTGGTGGGGATAGTCGTCGATCCGCGCCTCGGCGCGCGGAATACCAACGGCCTTCAGGAGCTCGAGCGCCCGCGCGCGCGCAACCCGCTTGGTCACGTCGCGGTGCAGCTGGATTGCTTCGACGAGCTGTTTCCCGATCGAATGGACGGGATTGAGCGACGTCATCGGGTCCTGGAAGATCATCGAGATGTCGTTCCCGCGGATGTCGCGGAGCTCGCGCGGCTTCATTCGGAGCAGGTCGTCTCCCTTCCAGAGCGCTTGCCCGCTCGAGACGGTGTTCTGCCTCGGGTTCAGACCCATGATCGTCAGGTTCGTGACGCTCTTGCCGCACCCGGACTCGCCGACGATGCCGAGCGTCTGCCCCTTCTCGACGGTGAAGTTGACGCCGTCGACGGCCTTGACGATCCCGTCGTCGGTCCGGAACGACGTGCGCAGGTCCTTGACCTCGAGGAGTGCCAACGTACCTAGCTTAGCCGGATCCGAGGGTCGATCCAGGCATACAAGAGATCGACGAGGAGGTTGAAGGTGATGATGCAGAGCGTCGAGAAGACGACCACGCCTTGGACGACTGCCAGATCCTGGTCGGTAACCGCTTGGATCACCGTCCTACCCAGTCCGGGAAGGCTGTAGACGCCCTCCGTGAAGATCGCCCCACCGAGCGCGATCCCGATGTCCATTCCGAGCATGGTCACGACGGGCAGGAGAGCGTTCCGCAGCACGTGCGAGCGCAGGACCGTCCGCTCGGGAGCACCCTTCGCCCGGGCAGTGCGGATGTAGTCCTCGTTCATCGTCTCCATCACGTTTGCCCTGATCATGCGCACGTACAGCGCCGCAAACAGGATGGCGAAGGTGCACCACGGCAAAATCATGTGGTAGAACCACTGCCAGGGGCCTCCGGGCAAGCCTTCTGATGGATTGAAGAAGTCGGCGTAGCCGGCGATCGGCGTCACGTGCCATTTGAAGCCGAGAAAGTAGGAGAAGATCAGGCCGATCCAGACCGGATGTGCCGACACTCCGATGAGCACACCGACCATGGCGATTCGATCTATCAACGAGCGTGGCTTGAGCGCCGAAAAGATGCCGACGATCAGCCCGATCATCAGCCAGAGGACGGCGCCGCCGAAGACGAGCGAAGCGGTCACGGGCGCCGCGTCCTTGATTACATCGTTGACGGGCTGCTCGGTGATGTAGGAGTTGCCCAGAGAACGATCGACGACGAGTCGCTTGAGAAACTTGCCGTACTGAACCGGAATCGGGTCGTTCAGGCCGAGCTGCTCAGTGGCTTGCGCTATGCATTGCGGGCGGGCTCGTTCACCCCCGCAGACGGCGCGACCGGGATTCTCCGGTGCCATGAAGAAGATCACGAACGTCACGAACGTGATCACGACGAAGAGCAGGATCGCCCAGAGAATTCGCCTGACCAGGTATCTGAACATTTGCCTGTGTCCTCTCGTTCCCGCTAGCGCAGGGGGTGAATCCTATCTGACGGTGGAAATACACGAGGCGCCGGGGTCACCGGCGCCTCGTGGTCGTTTCTTTGACTCGTTGTCCTTCCTCGCTTACTTCAACGCGAGAGCCGGGATGCTCCAGTCCTGATAAATGGTCTGGTAGACGAGGCTCTTCGGGTTGACGCGGTTGGAGAGGAAGTAGCGGCTGTCGTACGTCCGCTCAGGCGACATCGGTGCGGCATTCTTCATGAGGTCTGCGTCAAGCTTGCTGTAAGCCTTGATGCGCTTCGCCCCCACGAGCCGCGATGCGGCCTCCATCCTCTTGTTCCACTTCTTCTCGTTGAAGTACGAGTAGTTGACGTTGTTCTCCGGCTGAATGAACCCGCCGTAGAGGAGGATGTTGATGAAGTCGTACGGGTCAGGATAGTCCTGACACCAGCCCATCGAGACACCGAGGTCGATGTCAACGCCCTTGACGCCCATGACGTCGTAGATCTCGGCGCCAGGGATGCCCTTCATGTTGATATCGCCGGGCTTGAAGCCCATGCGGATCAGGTCACGCCTGACGATCTGGGCCTGGTTCGGGTTGACGGTCCCTGAAGACCGGTAGCCGACGGTGATCTTCCCGCTCTTGAAGTGACCCTTCGCGAGCTTCTTCGCCTTCGCGATCTGCGAAGTCGAGGGGTAGAGCACCTTGTTCGTGGCGCCCGGAGTCGCCGGCGACAGGATATGGCTCCACGGGTTCCCACCGTCGAGGCCGACCTGCTCAACGTAGTCCTTGCGGTTGACGGCGAAAGCGACTGCCTTGCGCAAGTTGGCATTGCCCTTGAAGAGCGGCCGCGCGGTGTTCATCGGCAGATAGCCGGTGCACGCCGTCGGCTTCACCCAGTAGCGGGTCTTGTTCTTGCCGAACTGCTTCCGGACCTCTTCGACGTTCGCCGGAGGCAGCGGACCCTCGTCGAGCTCGTTGTTCTTCACACGGAGGTAGCCCGTCTGCTCGTTGAGGTTCCACTCGATCGACACGCCCTGGAGGTTCCGCGGCCGGTTGCGGCCCGGGCCCTTCTTCCAGAACGGGTTCTGCCTGATCTCCGTGATCTTGTTCACCTCGTGATGCGACATCGCGTACGGGCCTGCCGACGGGATCGTCCGGATGTTGTCGACCCTGATGATCTCCTTGTTCAGCGGCAGCTTGGTCGACGTCGCCTGGAAGAACGGCATCGTGATCTTCGACAGGAACGTTCCGTCCGCCTTGACCAGGTTGATGATCAGCTTGTTGCCCTTGACCTTCACGCCGCTGACGCTGTTCGTCTTGCCTGCGAATGCGGCCTCCGCACCGACGATGTTCGTGCCGTTCTTGTCGGTGATGAAGTTGGCGCCCGGCGAGTTCAGGTCGTGGTTGGCAGTACGGTTGATCGCGAACTTGAAGTTGTTCGCCGTCACCGGCTTGCCGTCGCTGAACCTGAAGCCTTTGCGGATCGTGAACGTGTACGTCCGCCCGCTTTTCGAGACCTTGAAACCGGAGGCGACGACCGGAACGAGCTTGCCGCCCGCCGGGCCTGACCTGTCCGGATAGTCGTACAGCTTTGCCGCGGTCGCGTACTCAAGCCACCACGCGGTTGTCACGTAGGCGACCTGAGGGTCGACGCTGACCGATGGACCGACCGCGCCGACCTTGAAGATGCCACCCTTCTTGAGCGCAGGCGCGTTCCCTGCCGCACTCGCGAAGCTGGCTGCGACCAGAAGGCTTGCACCGGCCGCCAACATCGCGACCGAGAGCCATAGCCGTCTGTGCATGTCTCTCCTTCCTTTCCGTGAACCTTCGAGTCGGCATCGGCCGACCCGTACGGACGCTCGCCCGTACACCAGCCTGAGACGAGCGCCGAGACGGTTAGTTAGTAGTTACGTCTGCCCGCGGCAGGCGAAAACGTAACCCTGGCCCTGACGTCGCGGCTAGCGGTGCGCGGCGCGAGGATCGAACGCGTCGCGAAGGCCGTCGCCGAGCAGGTTGAACGCGAGGGTGGTCAGGAGGACGGCCAGGCCTGGCCATAACATCAACCAGGGCTGGGTCGTGTAATAAGCCGGCGCGACCGCAAGGAGGTTGCCCCAGCTCGCCGTCGGCGGCTTGATTCCGAGCCCCAGGAACGAAAGCCCAGCCTCCGCCAGGATGTAGGACGCGACGATCAACGTCGAGTAGACGATCATCGGCGCGATCAGGTGCGGAAGCACGTGGGAACGGATGATCCGAAGGTCGCTCGCGCCGATCATCCGCGCAGCCTCGATGTATTCCTTCTCGCGGATCGAGAGCACCTGCGCGCGCATGATCCTTGCCGGATAGAACCAGCCGAATATCGTGAAGATCAGGACGAGCGTGATCACGCCCTTGCCGAAGACTCCGAGCGTGACGGTGTCGAGCCGAGGCCCGACGGTGGCGGCCAAAGCGATGATGAAGAGGAGTGCGGGGAACGCCATGGTGACCTCCGTCACCCGCGAGATGATCGTGTCGATCCAACCGCGGAAGTAGCCCGCGATCGCTCCCAGCGTGACGCCGATCGCCATCACGCCGACCGTTGACAGACCCGCTACTTCGAGCGAGACCTGCGCGCCGTAGAGGAGACGCAAGAACTCGTCTCGGCCGAGCTGGTCCGACGCACCGAGGACGAGGAGCTCATGCTTCCCGTTGAGATAGTTGTCGATCCAGGTCCACGGCCCGGCGGGCAGAAGACCCGGAGTGATCGCCTGTGTTCCGACGAAGATGTCGTCGGGGCCGTGCCCGATGAAGTGCTGGGCGATCGGAGCGCCCGCGAACGCAGTCAGGATCAGGAGGACGATGAAGACTCCGCTCGCGATCGCGACCTTGTCGCGCTTGAACCTGATCCAGACGAGCTCCCAGTACCCACGCGCCTCGACATCGACCTCGCCGAGCTCGGAGCCCGATTCGGCCGCAACCGCAGCACCGAGGCCGGCGGCGCCCGAGACGACGACTTCTTTTTCTCGCGGAGGCATCTAGCGGGGTCTCGAGACTATAGACGAGCGATCGTCCACGGAAGTTTGCCGAATTCGGGCCATTTGAAACTGTCTAGCCGGTGAGAGCATCCGCACCCGCGACGACCTCCAGGATCTCTTGCGTGATCTCGGCCTGCCGCGCGCGGTTCATCGCAAGCGTCAGGTTCGAGATGAGCTCCGCCGCGTTTTTCGATGCGTTCCGCATCGCCGTCATGCGGGCCCCGTGCTCGGACGCGGCCGATTCCAGCAGCGCCCGATACAGCTCGGTCTCCAGGTAGACCGGCAGCAGCCGCTCGAGAATCTGCTCGGGCTCGGGTTCGTAGATGAAGTCGCCCAACAGCGCCTCGACCTCCTCGCCGCCTGTCTCCCGGTCCAGCATCTCCTCGGAGATCGGCAGGACCTCCTGCTCGGTCACGCGCTGGACGAGCGGCGAGACGTAATGGTTGTAGACGACAACGGCGCGGTCGATCTCCTGCGCGGCGTACAGCTCTTCGAGCCGGTGGGCGATTGCCTGTGCGTCGGCATACGAAGGCTTGTCGCTGAACCCGGTCCACGTCCGGTCGAGCTCGTAGCGCCGGAACCGCAACGACGAGCCGCCCTTGCGCCCGACGGACAGCCAGCGGACCTCGCGGCCCTCCGACCGGACCTCCCGCTCCAGCGCCAGCGCCCTGCGCAGGATCTGGCCGTTGAACGCGCCCGCGAGGCCGCGGTCGCCGGTCAGCGGGACGATCGCGACCGTGCGTTCCTCCCGCTGCTGGAGGAGCGTCAGGCCGCGCAGTGACGACGCCGCCCTCGCCGTACCGGCCGTCAGCTCCTGCATCCGGTCCGCGTAGTCGCGCATCTGCGTGATCCGCGCTTCGGCCCGGCGCAGCCGCGCGGCCGCCACCAGCTCCATGGCCTTCGTGATCTTGCGCGTGTTGGAGACGGAGCGGATCCGGCGCCTGATGTCTTGCAGCGTCGCCATCAGGCTACGAGCGACTCGTCCTCCTTGACGGCGAACGTGTCCTTGAACTTCTCGATCTCCGCGTTCAGGCGCTCGGTCAGGTCGTCCGAGAGCTCGTTCGTCGTCCGGAGCTCGTCCAGAACCGCCTTCTGGGTGCGCATGTACTCGCGCAGCTCGTCCTGGAACCGCGAAACCTGCTCCGTCGGCACGTCGTCGAGATACCCGCTCACGCCGGCATGCAGCGCAACCACCTGCTCCTCCACGGGCCACGGGTCGTACTGCGGCTGGTTCAGCGTCGCGACCATCCGTTCGCCGCGGGCGAGCGCCCGCTGGGTCGTGGTATCGAGCTCCGAGCCGAACTGCGCGAAGGCCTCGAGCTCGCGGTACTGCGAGAGCTCGAGCCGTAGCCGCCCGCCGACCTTCTTCATCGCCTTCGTCTGCGCGGTGGCGCCGACGCGGGAAACGGAGCGACCCACGTCGATCGCCGGGCGAACGCCCGAGAAGAAGAGATCGGACTCGAGATAGATCTGTCCATCGGTGATCGAGATGACGTTGGTCGGGATGTAGGCGGCGACGTCACCGGCCTGGGTCTCGATCAGCGGCAGCGCGGTCAACGAGCCGCCGCCGTGCTCGTCCGACAGCTTGCACGCACGCTCGAGCAACCGCGAGTGGAGGTAGAAGACGTCCCCGGGAAACGCCTCGCGACCGGGTGGGCGGCGAAGCAGCAGCGACATCTGACGGTACGCGTCCGCGTGCTTCGACAGGTCGTCGTACATCACGAGCGCGTGGCCTCCGTTGAACATGATGTGCTCCCCCATCGCGCAGCCGGCGTAGGGAGCCATCCACTTGATCGGGGCGGCCTCGTGCGCGGGCGCGGTAACGATGATCGTGTACTCCATCGCGCCGGCGTCCTTGAGTCGCTCGTACACCTGCGCGACGGTGGAAGCCTTCTGACCGATCGCGACGTAGATGCAGGTCACGTCCTGGTCGTGCTGGTTCAGGATCGTGTCGACGAGGATCGCGGTCTTGCCCGTCGACCGGTCGCCGAGAATCAGCTCGCGCTGGCCGCGCCCGACGTTCGTCATCGAGTCGATCGCCTTGATCCCGGTCTGAAGGGGCTCCTTCACGGGCTGCCGGTCGACGACGCCGGGCGCCTTGAACTCGAGCGCCCGAGTCACGGTCGTGTTGATCGGGCCTGCGCCGTCGAGCGGACGGCCGAGCGGGTCGACGACGCGGCCGAGCAGCTCGTCGCCGACGGGCACGCTCGCAATCTCGCTCGTTCGCCGGACCGGCTCTCCCTCCTTGACGTGCTCCCACTCGCCGAAGAGCGCGGCGCCGACGTTGTCCTCCTCCAGGTTGAACGCGAGCCCGACGACGCCGTGCTCGAACTCGAGCATCTCCATCGCCACCGCGTTCTCGAGCCCGTAGACGCGCGCGATCCCGTCGCCGACCTGCAGCACGGTGCCGACCTCGGTGAGGTCGGTCTCGACGTCGAACTCCTGTATGCGCTGCTTGAGGATCGACGTGATCTCTTCTGGTCTGAGTTTCAAGTGCTCTCCTTACGCTCTGGTTGCCAGTTCACGGCGCAGACGCTCGAGGCGCCCGCGCAAGCTTGCATCGAGTCGAAGTGATCCGACCTGGAGCACGACTCCGCCGAGGAGCTCCGGATCGACCTTCCGGGTGACGTCGACGGTCCGCTCAGAGGCTCTCTCGATCTCCGCCACGATGTCACGGGCCTCCTCGTCGGAGAGCTCGATCGCGGTCGTCAGCTCGAGCGTCAGCTCGCCTGCCTCCGCGGCCACGAGCCGGTCGAACTCGCGCTGGATGTCCTCGAGCTCGCCGGTCCGACCGTTTTCCGTCAGGAGGAGCAGAAAGTTGCGCACGAGCTCGTCGACGCCTCCGAGGATCTCGCTCAGGACCGAGACCTTCGCGCGTGGGTCGAGTTGGGGGTTGTGGAGCAGCGCGCGCAGCTCCGGCAGGTCACGGACGGACGCGACGAAGTCGCCCAGATCCTCCTGGACGGCGCCGACTCGGTCTCCGTCCTGCGCCGCTTCGAGGAGCGCGCGCGCGTACATCCGGTCGGCTGCCGCCAAGCCGGGACTACCTCTTGCTTTCCTCGAGCAGCGAGAAGTCGAGCTCAGAGACTGCGTCTGCGATCAGCCGCTTATGGTCGCCTTCGTCGAGCACCTTGCCGGTGATCCTCTCCGTCGCGATCAACGTTAGGTCGGCGACCTCGGCGCGGATCTGCTCGAGCGCGCGCTGGGTCTCTGACTCGATCTGGCGCTTCGTCTCCTCGAGCCGGCGCTGGCGATCCACCTCGGTTTCCTCTCGGACGCGCTCACGTTGCGCGTCGGCGACGCGCCGTGCCTCGGCAAGGATCCTGTCGGCGTCGCCTCGAGCCTCTCCGATCAGCTTGCGGTGCTCGTCGAGCAACCGGCGCGCTTCTTCCCGCGCGTGGTCGGCCTCTTCGATCGACTCGCGGATCCGGGCGCGGCGGTCGTCGATCATCTTCTGGACCGGGGCAAACGCAAATCTCTTCAGGATGAAGAGCGTCGCGAGGAAGCAGACGATCGTCCAGATCATCAGGCCAGGCGTGACCTGGATCAGCGGGTTGGCTGCGACGACCATCGACTAGACGAGAACGTAAGCGAGGATCGAGCCGAGTAGGCCGTAGAACACGACGGCCTCCGTGAGGGCGAAACCGAGCCACTGGATCCCCTGGAGCTCACCGCGCAGCTCGGGCTGGCGCGCGACGGACTGGATCATTGAGCCGAAGATGTTGCCGATGCCGACACCGGCGCCGAGCGCGCCGAGGCCAACGCCCAGAGCGAGGCCGATTGCCTTGCCGGCCTTCGTCACGTCACCCGACGTGGCGGCGATGAGAGTTCCAAGCACGAGCTCCTCCTTAGTGTTCCGGCTCGATTGCCGAGCCGATGTAGATGGCAGACAGGGCGGCGAAGATGAACGCCTGGATCCCGACGACGATCACGACCTCGAAGATGTAGAAGGCGGTCGCTACCGGCACGGTGACTACGGCGAGCACCACGGACTCGAGGATGAACATGAGCCCGATGAAGGTGAGGATCAGGATGTGGCCTGCGAGCATGTTCGCAAAGAGTCGTACGGAGAGTGAGATCAGGCGCATGAACTGCCCGAGCACCTCGAGCGGGACGATCAGCGCGAGCAGCGCCTTCGGCGCCTCCGGAATCCAGCTCTTGAAATAGCGAACCGGGCCGTTCCAACGTACTCCCTCGATATGCGTGAAGAGGAAGGTCAGGATCGCGAGCGCGAGCGTCACCGACAGCGAGGATGTCGCGGCGTAGATCCCCCAGGTTGGGACACCGTGCCACGTCTCGCCCGTGAGCGGTAGCGGGACGAACCCGATCAGGTTGACGACGAAGATGAAGAGCATCAGCGTCGTGACGTACGGGAACCAGCGCGCGATGGCCTTCGACGGGAGGCCCTGCTCGGCGACCTGAACCTGGGCGATCTCGTAGATCTGCTCGCCGACCGTCTGGCGCCGGTTGAGCGTCCGGCCGCGCATCAGTAAGAGCCCCGTCAGGATCGTCAGCGCCGAGCCCAGCATCAGGTACGCAACGGCCTTCGTGACCGAGAGGTTGAGCGGGCCGAGGTGGATCGGGATCCACTCGTGCTGCTCGAACTCCTCGGTCGGGTCGAATTCGCCGCGCGCGAGCGCGGTCGACGGCAGCGCGAGCACGAGCAGCATCAGTGCGAGGAGTGCGCGTCTCAAGCGGCGGGCTCCTGCCCGTAGTACGCAAGCAGTGACGTCGCGAGCTCGGCGGTATAGGCGATGCCGTAGACCGCGACTGCGGCGAGGCCGATGCGAGCGTCGGAGGCGGCGACGGCTACCAGCACGACCAGGACCGCGAGCATGCGAATCATCATCCCGAAGGCGAGCACGGATGAGGCGGCGAGATTAGTCGGCGACGGGCGGATTCGCGTCAGTAGCGCGGCGAACGCCTGGCCGCCGGCCCACAGCAGCGCCGCGATCGCCCAGCCGGCGACGTCCCAACCGGCGAGCAGGAAGATCGCCAGCGCGACCGCGATCACGAGCGCGCCTGCGGCGACAGGGACGAGGCGTCCCGGGATCGGGCGGGGCTCGCCGAGGATCCCGACTCGCATCAGAACGCGCCTCGGTAGCGGCGGTAGACCGCGAATATCCCTGCCGGGACGCCGAGGACGGCGCCGCCGAGGATGCCGAGACCGACCGAGCCCGCGGCCCATCCGATGAGCGCGCCGATCCCGATCCCGGCTGCCGTCGTCCCGGCTAGGACCGCGCCTGCCCCGGCGGGCTCGAACGACGAGCGAGAGGCAGGGTCCATGCAGCCGCGAGCATAGCAAACGGGCAGCCGAGTTTGTGACACCCGAAATCGGCTCTGGCTGGAGGAAAAGACGCTGTTTGTGACCGACTTTGTTCACTCCTGGTGCCAGGCAGGTGCCAGTCGAGTGCCAGGCACGTGCCAGGCAGGTGCCAGGCACCGGAGCCGTTCGGAGAGGCCAGTACGATCGGCCGGATGCGCGTCTGGATGGACCTCACGAACACGGCCCACGTGCTCGTGCTTCGTCCGCTCGTGGAGCTCCTCGAGACACAGGGGCACGAGGTGGAGCTGACGGCTCGGCCGCTCTCGCACACGGTCGAGCTCCTGGACGACTGGGGTCACCCCTACACCATCCTGGGGCACTACGGAGGGGCGGGGCGAATCGGGAAGGCGCGCGCGGCCGCGGCTCGCCTTCCCCAGCTGATCCGCTTCGCCCGCCGGCGCAGGTTCGATTGCGCGCTCGCCCACGGCTCGACCGACCTGCCTCCGGCGTGCCGGCTCCTCCGCATTCCGAACACGACGATGTTCGACTATGAATGGGCTTCGCTTCAGCATCACGCGAACTGCCGCCTTGCCGACCGCGTTCTCGTCCCCGACGCGATCCCGCCGGAGCGACTCGAGCGCTACGGCGCGCGCCCGCCGAAGCTGGTGCGGTACGCCGGCTTGAAGGAGCAGTACTACCTCGCAGACTTCGAACCAAGTCCGAAGGTGCTGCAGGAGCTCGGCGTCGATCTGTCGCGAGTCCTGTGCGTCATCCGCACCGCACCGTCGTACGCGCTCTATCTCGGCGGATCCGAGGCGGG
>Ga0126308_10000283_pt1 | contig 15574 bp, 11 predicted proteins | sample Plot55_FD_92533 | JGI IMG/M metagenome (GOLD analysis project Ga0126308, IMG submission 92533) | Serpentine soil microbial communities from UC McLaughlin Reserve, CA, USA - Plot55 | ecosystem: Environmental > Terrestrial > Soil > Grasslands | place: USA: UC McLaughlin Reserve, Lake County... | reverse complement strand
ATGGTTAATATACCGCAGTAGTTAAAAGAGCTAGCGACTGCTAGTGAATGCCGTTGCAATACTGCTGTACCGGAACATTGTGGCTTCAATTGACAAGGTCTTCCTTGTATGGCAAGTCGTCTTTCCCATAGTCTACATCTTTATCGCAGGTTATTCGTACTCAGCACTCATTGGCGATCAGGGGGTCCCGATGGGTGATACAACCGTTCCATACCCAGCATACTTGGCAGCAGGCATGATTGGCTTTAATATGATGAACAGCAGCACGATTGCCGGCAGCATAATATGGAATGATAAGCGAAACGGTATGTTCCAACAGATACTGGTGATGCCCTTTGCAAGGATGGAGTATATCGCCAGCACCATTATTACCATCATGCTGATGGGTCTTGCAAGCGCAGGGCTTATCCTTGTGGCCGGCTCACCCACGCTAGTTGGAAGCGCCCAACCTACTCTTGTCGGGTCCTTATATGTACTCTATGCACTTATAACAGGCGCGATATTCTTCGGCTCTATCGCAATAATTATATCGACGCGATTAAAGAGCAGCGAGGGTTTCAACGTCATAGTCAACAGTGTGTTCCTATTCTTTTCATTTGTCAGCACTGCGTTTTATCCAACGCAGGGAGTGCCTGGAGCGCTGAGCGCCGCATTTTATATCAATCCACTGACATACATCGTCGATATTACAAGGGCTGGCATCTTTAACAACATAGATCTATTTACAAATATTGAAGTTGGCATCATCGCAGCTGCGACTGCAGCAGTTTTCTTTCTCGCCACACTTTCGATGATGAGAATGAAGATCTAGGTCCCGTTCCCAATAACAGTCAGGAACACTTCTTCAAGAGTAGGCGGATTCATAGAGACACTTTCTATCTGGACTGCATTTTTTGAAAGCGACTCAATTATCTTGACTAGCATCTCTTGAGCCTCTGCCGAGCTTATCCTTATCGTGTCTTGTGCTGTCATCTCAATTACAGAACCGTCAGCTATCTGCCCGATGATCTGCATGACTGACTGCGCCGTCGAATCCTTTAGCTTGATCTCTACTGCCTTGACACCTCCATATTTTTGCTTCAGGCCTGCAGGCGTGTCGGTGGCGATTATCTTACCTTTATTAATTATCGCTATTTCATCGCACAAATATTCTGCTTCTTCCATGATATGGGTTGTAAAAAACACAGTCAGCCCACCTCGAACATGCTTTTTGACATAATCAAGTAATGTTCGTCTTGCAGCTGGGTCAAGACCTACCGTTGGTTCGTCTAGGAACAGCAGATCCATGTCATGCATAAACTCCCTTGCAACCTGCACGCGCCTACGCTGACCTATGGACAACTCGTCGTTTTTCATATTGCTGAATGATACAAGTTCAAATCTTTCCAAGAGCTCCCTTGCCCTGTCGCGCCTCTTTTCGCCAGGCATGCCCCACATGAGGCCATATAGCTCAAGTGCACGGTCTACCCTCAGATTAGCCTCAAAGCTGGGCTCCTGCAGCACGACTCCCATGCGCTTTCTAATTTCGCGGGAGTGCTTTACAATGTCCTTGCCAAATATCTTCACTATCCCCGAAGTTGGCTTGACAAGCGTCGTAAGCACTCTTATCGTCGTAGTCTTGCCTGCGCCGTTTGGACCAAGAAAGCCAAATACCCTACCATATTGCAAATTAAACGATATTCCATCTACTGCATGCACCTCTCGATAGCCTTTGCGCAGGTCAGAAACGTGGACGCATAGTTCCATTCGCAGATAATGCGCAAAAAGTCTAATTTCTGCCTTTATCCAAAGAGAGCCCTAGCAAACAATTCAGATAGTACGACGGTGTATGGATGTGATGTGCGCACTGTTTTGTATGCTGTTACTGCCACCTGTGTCCAAGCACATCGCTATAACTATAAGATCGAATTCTTGCAAAAACCGTCATGAAGAGAATATTCTTCTAGATGAACTAATTTTTTTCTCTCTCAGTTTCTTCTCTCAAAATATATAGGCAAGTGAATAGCAATGGTTCTTTCATACTGGAGGTCCATTGCAAGCTTTGTCGTCATCCCACGATTTTAAGGGAATGCTAGAGATCCTTCTTCGACAGCGCCCTGAGCTGAACCCAGAGCAGGTAAGAGACTTGATTGACGAAAAAAAGCGCAAGGTGGGTGCCGGCTATCTTACTGACCAAGGTGCACTCTTTCTTGTTGCAGCCGACCTGGGTGTATCATTTGACAACGTCTCGAAGATGCAAACAGGCCTTAAGGACATTTACGTAGGGGCAAAAGAGGCCACAGTCGTAGGCAGGATCATGAACATTTACCCTATTCACAGGTTCACCAGAAGAGATAGCAACGAGCAGGCTGCTACCCGCACGCTTGTCATATACGACAAGGATGCAAAGGTCAAGGTTAAGCTGTGGGACAAACACACGACGATACCGGACGAAATGGGCCTGCAGGTCGGCGACGTGATTAAGATAGTCAAGGGGTACGTCAGGGCGGGTCTTGACGGCAAACCAGTGATCAACCTTGGAAACTATAGTGCAATCGAGACTGCGCCTGATGATTCGTCTATTCCTACGATTGATTCTCTGACTATTACAGTTGATGCTATAAATTCTCTGCAGGACAATGCCGTCATTTCTGGCACCGTCAATTCTAACCCGCGGGTAACTGATTTTGTCAATGCAAGGGGGGAGGCAAGCAAATCTCTCCAGCTTCAGCTGTCAAATGAAGCAGGCACTCGCTCGCTTCGAGCAGTCATCTGGAATGTTGATGAATCAAGAGTTCCCAAGGTGTTCAGGACCGGTTCTAAAGTGCACCTGATCGGCGTTCGAGTAAAGCAGGGTAATCCACAGTATGGCAGTGGCGACTTTGAGATCCATGGCGACGAAGGCACAATGCTGCAGTTCTCAAGTTCTCAAGAAGATGTGGAGGTAATGCCGCTTAGAGTCATCTCTATCGGCGAAGAAACCGGTAGGGGTAGCTTCATGTGCCTTGCAGTCGACAGAGCGGGTAGCCCGCTTATACTTACAATTGATAATTCGCTTGTCGGCTCCAAGCAGCTGAATGAAGGTGCAATGATCGAGTGTGTGCCTTCGCGCATATTTGGCAATTCAGTCACGCTATCAAAGGATGATTCATATATCAGAGTGACAGACGAGGGCGATGACACATCCTTTCCAAACCAGTCAAAATTTGAGAGAAAGATACAGGACGTGCAGATTTCACAGGATCCTTACATCATTGAAGCAATAGTACTTCAGGCGCCTGAAACTGCAGAAGTGAACACCAAGTCAGGCGAGACCATACCTATGACGTCTACCCTGCTTGGCGATGATACAGGCGAGATCAGGCTAGTCGGATGGCGTAACCAGAGCGCTGGCGTCAACAAGCTGAACGTAGGCGACAGGATAAGGCTAGCCAGTGTCACTGCAGGATCAGGGCGCGAAGGCAAGGCAGAGCTAACTCTGCGGCCCTATTCTTCAATCACTAGGCTGAGCTAGAAAACCAAATTAAGCAATCAGGTAACCTCTGTTATGGTGCTTATTACATCAGACACAGCCAGTAACATCATAAAGCAGGCAGAGGAGCTCAAGGCTCGGGTTCGAAGCCACGCTTCAAGAATTGACGAGAATTTCAAGGTAGGAGTCGAGATCGAGATATGTCTTATAGATGGCAAGGGGACACCAGTTGACGCGAAACCCGTTATCGAGCTGCTACGGCAATATCATGATATTGACTTTGAGTATGGTATATGTCAGCTTGAATATAGGACAGAGCCGGTTTCCTTTGAAAGCCTTGCACAGCTGAATTTACAGTTTGAAGAATTCATAGAGCACCTGGACCTAATTGTCAACAAAGTCTACAAAAACGATGTATTCCCTGTATTTTTAGGATCGAACCCGTCGCCTCACATTTTGAAGGACGGTCTCATTACAAATAAACCGCGCTACCTACGACTTGCAAGGTGGCAAAATAGAATCCCTGACGTAGAAATTGACGGACAAAAGTTCAAAGCACTCCATGTCGCTGCTGCTATTCAGGGCTTCCATCTCCATTTGCAGGGAAAAAACCCCAACTTTACGGCGCAAATGTTCAACCACATTCTGAATTTAATCCCTTCTGTGATATTGCTTGGAGCAAATAGCAGACTTTTCGCAGGCAGAGTGTTTTCACTCCATGAGCCAAGAATTTATCTCTACGATCAGTCGGAGCAGCAAAACTCAGGATTCCCAAGCATATCACGGTCTCTCGGCGGTGTAGAAGATTACATTGACTACATTATTTCAAGAAAGCCAGTAGTTGCAAAGGACTACTTTGAACTGGTAAAAGAGCGTCATGACGACGCCCGCATTCGGATCAACACAGGCTTTTACAGAGTCGAGACAAGAGTTATGTCTGTGCAACCTACCCCAAAAACGATGATGGCAATGATAGAGTTTTTCACTGGCTACCTGCACAGGGCTATCCACGAAGAACTGGAGCTGCGCCCCTTGTCAGCTATCAGAGAGGAGCGGCAGGCTGTTGTAAGATCAGGTTTTAACGCTAAGACACATTTTAACATCATTGAAACAGTCAGGAGCCAGCTTGCATACGCACGGAAAGGCATTTCCGACCTTGGAGTCAAACCAGATTTTCTGAACATACTTGAAAAGCGGGTTGAGAACAAGACTACTGCCGGCGAATACGTTGCTAGATTATGGCAAACTAAATTCAATGGCTCCATAGAGCAAACCTTACCAGAGGTCGTCGCAGACATTTGGGAAAGGACAAAGAACAACCAGCCTATTTACTAGTGGTCGCTTGTATAGGCGGTTATATTCAAGAGAATGAATAATTATTACCATCATCATCATCATTATCATCACCTAGCATTCATTTGGCTAATCGCTCCAAAAGCCGCGCGTAATGACGTACTGCTTTTCTGCTTCATAGATACTCCGATACACCTGTTCGTCGTCGACATAGTTGCGCAGGATCCTTGCTGCAGTGTCAGCACCAACCCCGTGGCCGGATAGCACTATTAATGCTGTCCTACCAAAGTTGTTTACAAGTGACGCTACTTTCCATGCACGTTCAAACTTGTGGTTCTGTTCTGGCGTCAGCTTACCACCAGTAAGGCGATTCCGAATTATTCTTGACATTTCGTCGTCTGACCAGAACGTAGCACTGACAAGGCGCGACCGGCAGTTGGGGCACGATATTTCTTCGGGTACGTCCTTTGTTTCCATTACGCGCTCCCACTTACCACAACGTATGCAGACAAGCCGATGCTTTGTCTTTTCTAGCCGTTCTTTGACGAGCTCTATAACTCCCTTCTCAATACTCAGAGGCATGGCTCCAGCCATCTTTGTTGAGTGTTCTATTATCGGCTTTGCGAGATCTGAAAATTCATTCACTTCAAGCCAGTGGATCGTAATCTTGCCTTGCTTTATGTCGTCAAGCACCTGCTGGGTCTGCTGTATATCATATTTATCGTGTACTAGTTCTCGTATAGATTCGGCGCTCACCGGGGTCTTCGAATATCTGTCGTAGATCATGCGTGCTACCTTTTTGTCATACACCGCTTCCTTGCCTATCATGCCAAACCTTTTGGCGACCATCCATACCTTCCAATTGATATTATGAGTGCCAGTTAGCGCAGCAATGATGACAGGCTCAAGATCGTAGATGTCGCTTAAAGCCGCTTCAATCCTCCCTTGCGTTATTCTTGCACTTGAGGTCAGCATGATCCTATAGGCATCTGACCTGGACTCCACAATGTATCCAATCTGTGATGACAATATTGTAGACAAAAGGGATGCAATAGTATTGTTCACCTTTGACCCAAAAGCACAGTGCATTACAAGCATGTTGCGTGAAGTATAGCTTTCAACCACAATGTTCTTTGAATCCGGTATCACCTTAAGCATCTTCAGTGTGCTGTCCATTATGGGTGTCGACAGCTTGATCCGACCAGTTGCCGCCTGGTTACGTACGGCTCCCACCTCTTCTGCAGTCTTGAAATCAACTGGGATCATTTCGCCGACCCAGTAGGGAATGTTAATCGCAGCCCCGCGTAGAGGCTCAACGTTTACGACTAGACGCACTTCATCGACAGACAGTATGCGCCACTGCGACCCCTTGAGCACAAATACATTGCCTTTTTCGCCGTAATCGCCGACGAACTGCTGGTCAAGTGTGCCTATCCTGCGCTTGCTTATTGAATCAATGACTTCAAACTTCAGAACATAAGGTATCATTGAGGCATTCTCGAAGTAGTACTTGTACGCTTTTATCTTGCGGGTATAGGTACGGGCTTCGCGCTCGTACTTGATGACGTTGTGCCCGGCCAGTATGTCAAGGCAGCTTTCAACATCAAATAGGCTGATGTTTCTGAATGGATAAGCCTGAGTTATAATGTCGTATGCGTCATCCACATTAACGGGATCGCGACTCTGCATTGCAAGTCCAACTAAATGGTGAGCCATCACATCGAGTGCTCCTTCGTGTATCTTTTGCTCCTCAATTGAGCCTTTTTTCATGCGGTGAATTATTGCAAGTGACTCTATCTCATCGTCAGGATTGTTAGTCACAATCAGGCCCTTTGCAAAGCTCTTTTGGTTGTGCCTGCTCCTGCCGATCCTTTGCATCAATTTTGAAACTTGCCGAGGAGATCCATAGTGAATAACAAGATCCACTGAACCAATGTCAAGGCCCAGCTCAAGCGAGCTTGTGCAGACAACAATACCTGCCATGCCAGAACGGAGTGTGTGCTCTGTCTCTTCGCGCATCTCCTTTGAAAGCGAGCCGTGGTGGACGTCCACTTTGATATCACTTTGGTTCTTCAGAATGGTGCCGAGGTATTCTGCCTCATCCCTTGTATTTGTAAATAATAGGATTGTGCCCTTGATGTTGTTGACCTTGACATATTCCGTAACAAAGTGAGCGACATTGTTGAGTGATCCCTTTACAAACCTGACGTCAATGTCATAGCTGCGACTTGCAGGGTCAACAAGTACTGCGCTGCGCCTACCAGAGCCGCAGATAAACTGGGCCGCCTGTTTTAGATTTCCTACCGTGGCAGAAAGCCCTATTCTCGTTATAGGCTGCGATGATATGGCCTGCAGGCGCTCAAGGCTTATTGAAAGGTGAGCGCCGCGTTCATTAGCCACCAGCTCGTGAACTTCGTCTACTATTGCCCACTGTAGGCCCTTTAGAGCTGCCAGCATCTTATCACTTGTCAGAACTATTCCAAGAGATTCAGGTGTTGTTATCAGCACATCAGGGGGATTTTCAACTATCTTTTTCCTTGCCAAAGCGGTAGTATCGCCGTGCCGGATTTCGACCCTTAGGCCTTCTGACTGCGCATACTGTACGATACGGCGAAGGACATCGTTGTTGAGCGCACGCAGGGGCGTGATGTATATTGCCCTAATTGTGCCAGTGCTATGCTCTTGGTGGGCAAGCATAGTAAACACGGGCAAGACAGCTGCTTCAGTCTTGCCAGAGCCTGTAGGAGCGACCAGCAGGCAGTTTATCTTCCTTGAAATGATTGGCAATACCTTGCGCTGTATTGTAGTTAGAGAAGAAAACCCTTCTTTTCTGAATTTGTCTATAATAATATCTTCTGCAGTATGGTAGTGGTTATTGTTGTTGTCACTTCTCAGTGTCTGCAGCTGTTCCGGTGCGCTGCTGTTGTTGTTGTTCTCGTTTTGCTTTTGCGCTTGATCGTTCATAAACCATCACTGCGAATAGGCCGGCAATGAACAGCCCTACGGCAACTATGACGTACGAGTCAAAGTTTGCAATTGCTTCTCCACTCATCGGAGACTAAAGTCACTATACGCTCAATAAATATATTCGTATATTATTTGACCTATGATGATAGGGATAAGCAATATTGGCCCGTCGATCAGTTATATGCATTTATTGCAATTTTGGTATGTGTTGGATGTAGACAGTTTTTTTCATCAGTGTAGGGGAACACTATAGTTATTGTATGCGGGCCTTAGTCTTGGATTCTATAACCCCATTTGAGTATAAAGATGGTAGAATTTTGATAAGGCGTAAAATGGCCGTCCACGCTACGTGAAGAACAACAACAACACAACAACACTTTGATTAAAGACTTGACAAAGCTGACTCTACAGCTAATCCCCGTAGATAATCAAGGTAATGCCAATAGATTAAAGCCTTATTTTTTCTTGTCTTAACTTAGTTGAGGCTCTTTTCCCTCAAAGTGCTTCCTGATAGGTTCAATTATCTTGTTAATATAAGTTGCAGTTGAGTTCTTCAAATCCATCGGATGGATCTTTTTTGTAACAAAATCATGCTCTATATCCTTGTAGCTTGTATATGAGATGCTGCCACCATATTTAGTAGGCCGCTCAATTACAAACTCGTCAAACTCATGGAATACCACATAGCGCACTAGCTCCAGAATTGGATTACCTGCTGCAACTTCTACAGGGCAAAATGCTTTGCCTATTTTATTGCGGATCGTCTTTTCGTCATCATGGATAAGGATCCCACTTGCTGGCTTGCTCTTGCTCATCTTGCTCGATATCCTCGTATCTTCACCAGTGTCTTCATCAAGGCTGATTCTCAAAGGCTCTGACAGGCCTGGCAGTAAATGATGATGCACAAGTACTGGAACCTTCCAGCCAAGCTTGGGAAAGATCTCCCTGACAAGCATATGGATCTTTCGCTGATCCATGCCAGCGTGCACAATGTCAAGGTCAAGCGCCTTTATGTCAACTGACTGCATTGGCGGATACAGCAATTGTGACAAGTCGAGGTTCTTTTCAGCCTCGCTCCTGCCCATTATTGTAAGAGATCTCATCGTTCTTGCAAGTGTCATGTGCTTTGAAAAGTGCACAAAGTTCTCCCAATAATCTTTAGTCCTCTTGTAGAGGTCGCTTCCAAGCACGATATTGACGCCAGGGCAGAAGAATTTGAAAGCCTCTGTGTAATATTGCGAGACTTTCTTTATCCTGTCCCAGTCACCTCCCATCTTGTCATTGATGTACGTGTGCCAGTCAGCTAGAAAGACGGTAGTGTTAATGCCGGCCTTCATAAAGTCGTTTATCTTGAATCCAGTCATGACAAGGCTACCAATGTGTAGTATGCCCGATATTTCCAAGCCGATGTAGTGCTTTGGATGAGTCTTTGTTTCAATCAACGCATGGAGCTCATCTGCTGTGACGACCTCCTCAGTCGGCTCACGCATTATGAATGCCAGTCGCTCATCGACATCCATTGTTGTAAGAGAAATGCGACTAGCACACTTCTATAAACCTTATACTGGGGCAAAGATGCTAGTAGTCATAATGTTCTAAGAAGGTTCAAAATTCAAATAAACAAATCTAGATAAAATTGCTATCCATGCAGTAGAAACGGACAAGTTGGTTGAGGACTGCTGCTGTCCCTAGTGTACTAAATACCGTGTAGCGTATTGTACAGAAGAGCAGAAGTAACCGTCTGGCAACAGATCAAATTCATGTTACTCCTTCTGCGTTCTCGAAAAATCCTTAACCTCCTTTATATTCTATTTTGGTTGATAGTACACGTGGCAAAACAATATTATTATTATCTGCTTGTCGTTGCAGCAGCACTTGCGTTTGTTACAGCTGCTAGTTTGCTGCCACCATTATTTGCTCAGCAAGATAACAGTACGCAGCTGAACGCCACAAGCACTGACGTCCCTGTGCTTCAGCAGGTGTCTGAGAAAGGTATCTATAGAGTGGAACTAAAATGGCCTCAGACCGTTTCTGACGTAGAGGATGCCTTGCAGGTAGAGATAGTATTCAATAACGCCAGTGCTCCACTGCCTACTAGCAATACAATCCCTCAAAGAGAGTCAAATGTAACTGGGTCTGGCGATGTTGAAAGAGCGCTGACTATCCCTGGAGCAATTGGAGGTGAGCCTATGCCTGTAGAAAGCTACGATATGGCAATTTATACTCCTGATGGCAGAAAATTATGGGAGCAGCTTGACCAGCCGGGGATAGGAGGGAGGGCAACGCAGAGGATCGAGCTTGATAGTAACTACACAGGGCCAGTTACCATAGATATAAGCAACATCAAGCCAGGTGTGGGTGGGAACGAAACGGCCAGTGCAACTGACATGACTGACTCGGTAACATTTACCGCTACAATAGTACCTGAATTTCCGCTTGCAACAGTACTGCTTGCTATTGGGATTATAGCTACTATTGCTGTTCAGAGGTATAGACAGCGGCTTATATAAGATTAATCTAAAATAGATAAAAATTGTATGTTCACTAGTGTTTGTGTATGAGCGATATCATTTCATGGGACAAGGCCATTGGCAAGAAGGTGAAATCAAGTGACGACAAGGACCTTGGCAAGGTTGAAAGCATAACCCTCGATTACATTCAAACAAAAGAGGGCATGGTATCAAAGACTTATTACTTTATCCCAAAATATCATTTGAGCGGATACGATGGCGATAAGCTGTGGGTTTCACTTACAAAGGACGAAGTAAAAGCAAAGTTTGAGAGAGAAAGCGCGCCTGAGCCATCTGAATGGGAGACGCAAGAATATAGAGAGCGCAAGACAACCATTACGCGACAGTATCCAGACTTTGCTACAAACATTCCAACATACAAGCCTTCTTCAGACATGGTTCAGCTGTCATGGGATAAGATCATTGGCAAGAAGGTGAAATCAAGTGACAAGAAAGATCTCGGCGACGCAGAAAGTGTTGGAACCGAGTATATCGAGGTCAAGGAGGGAATGGTGAGCAAAAAGCACTACTACATCCCCAAGTACTACATTCAAGGCTTTGACGGCGACACCTTGTACACCTCCCTCACAAAGGATGAGATCAAAGATCGCTTTGAGCGCGATAGTCCACCGCCGCCTTCAGAGTCACAAACTCCAGAATACCAAGAGCGGATGCACCAAGTAGAATCTGCCCATCCACAATTTGTTCACGGCGTGCCTTTGATGGCAAAAGAACCCTCGACTGAGATTTCAGTTGACTACTCTGGCACAACATACGACATACCATGGGATCAGCTGATCCACAAGCACGCTAGGACGACTGATAAGGTAGAGATAGGATACGTTGAAAGGATTGGCAATGAGTTCATTGTGGTAAGAGAGGGTGTATCAAACGTTCACATCTATTATATTCCCAAGACGTATATCCGCGATTACGACGGAAGCGAGCTATGGATAGATGCGCCGAGCGGCCTTGTCAGATCCAAGTTTGAGAGAGAGACTGAGCCTCCAGTTGAGGAGCTTCGAGCCATGGCAATAGAAGCTCCGCGTTATAGAAGGGGCGAGCCCCAGACGCAGCGCAAAGAAGAAGAAACCGATACGGTCACGGTAGAAACAGACATTGACCTAGAGCAGAGCAGTACGGAAAAAAAGACAGAGCGTGTCTAACCTGCGCTATCTTTTAGGCTACTTTTATTACTAACGAGTAGTTGGCAAGCCACTCTCTGTGCTTCTTGTAACCAGGGTCAGCTTCCTTTACTAGCTGCCAGAATTGGTGTGAGTGATCAAACTCTATTAGATGCATAAGCTCGTGGATCATAACATAGTCAATGACATTGGGCGGGGCTGCTGCTAGCAGGAGGTTGAAATGCAGGTTCCCCTTTTTTGAGCAGCTGGCCCACCTTGACTTTTGATTCTTTATCGATACTTTGTTGTACTTGACGTTAAACCTACTTGCAAGCATTGGAAGTCGGTCTGCAATTATTCTGGCAGTCTGCTGCTTGTACCATTCGTGCATATTCTGTTTATATCTGCGCATATCAGTAACATGAAAAGTTATCAGTTTAAGGGTATCACTGATCATCGTTGATGGCTGCCGATCCTTTACTATGTGGAATCGATACTTGCTGCCGAGAAAATAGATGGTATATGGCTCAAGCCCTCTACAGCGCTCTTTTAATTTGCCATAGTATTGAGAGGTTTTGAATATCCAGTCGCGCTTTGAAGCAACAAAGCTCTCAAGCTCTTTAGCATTGTAGTTCGGTGGTACCATTGCCTGCACGCCATTTATGCCAGATACCAGCCGCAACCTCTTTGTCCTCTTGTTTGGGCAGATATCAATTCTAATGGTCGTATTCTCGGTAAAAACAAGTGACAGAGACAATCCACAGATTTAGTTTTGACAGTTGTTAAAGAATTTTATGTAAAAAAACAGATACCCTCAATTGCATTTTTTCTTTCTCCAAATACTGCGCGGATATAGAATAAATGAATGTATGCTATAGCTACACTTGACCCTAACTAGAGAATATATGAGTAGAGCACTTGGAAACGAGGATGTTAGTTCATTACTAGCACACCGTTGATACCTTTGTTGAGCAGTTCAACCACTTTCATTATTTTTGTGGATCGGAAAAGCAAATAACAACAACAACAAATTTTATCACTTGTGACGAAGAGGTATTGATCAAGATCATTCGATAGAAAAATCTATGGTAACATTGAATATTATCCTTTTTAATAAAATGAATTCAAACTGTAGGATATCATGGTATCAGGCAAGTATTTCAATAAAGGCGTCAAATCTTTGGATTCCCCTCATGTTGGACATGTTGTGAGGGAAACATTAGACAAGATTGTAGTCTTTGGCGAAGGCGATGATAGATATGATATTCCAAAAGACAAGATTAGGTTTGCCGCAGCCAATGTTCTAATTGACTTACCATTCCATGAAATTGTAAAGAACTACAAAGTCAGCAGAGAGGAGCCACTACCTCTTGATAAAGAGCATGTACATACTGTAGATTTACCGGAGCCTGCAGACTTGGCAACATATGAAGGAAAATATCCAAAGTCGCTCTTTAACAAAGGTGTCAGAACACAGGATGAAGAGCACGTGGGTCACGTAATGACTGAAGCTGGAGATAAGATAGTGGTATGGGGACACTACAACTGGCGGTTTGATGTGCCAAAGTCAAAGATTATTGCCGTTGGCAGAAATGTTATTCTTGGAATGGACTACAAAGAGGTATTCAAGTATAAAGTAGACAGGAATGCTCCCTTGCCCACTGGAGAGCCAGTAGAACGTCTAGCTGAGTGAACAAAATGCAGTAAACTTCTGGCTCTTAATGTGTCATGAAGTAAGTGCCTGCTGCACTTCTCCCTATAATAATAATAACAAATCTTTTCAGCATTTCTTTCAGAATTACAGGATGAAAGAGATGTGTGATGTTGCTCTTTCCTATTTTTGTAGCAAAGCTTCAAGGGACTTTTTGAGGGGATAAGGCATGATAGTCGTACGGATCCATATTGTAGCAGCAGTCACCATAGGTAGTTGATGAGAGATAACGTAGCCTTAAGAATCATAAAATCACATTGCGAAGCGATAGCACTGCATGCATGCGTTTTTGCTGTAGGAAGACCAAGGTGCGCAAAGAAAGAAGGCTTCAGCAGATCTTTTCGGTAATGGGTATACTTAAGTATTCAATTGAAGGTGTCAACATATAAAATGAGGTGATATCGTGTTCGCAAGATGAGCTTAACTGTTATCGTTATTGTCCTACTGGTGGTTATCCTAACACCAACAACTTTGCAACCTTCTTTAGCTACTGCCAATTTATCGGCCAAGACTACGACAACTAGTGATACTGAATACAGTTCTTTCACTCTTGTTCCATCAAATCAATCAACAAGTGCATTGTCAGTTGAAAAAACTAACGTTACTCTAAGAGGACTCTTTAATGTACACAACGATCCAGGAAATTGGAATCAACTACTCCAGCCTGCTCTTGATGAACTCAATAGACGCCACCCAGATATGAACATAGGGTTAGAATATACTGAGTTCTTTTATCCTGGAACAAGAAATCAAATTTTGGATAGATTATCTAAAGGCGAAACTGTTGACATTATATCTGTAGATGAAATCTGGCTTGGGGAATTTGCACAGCGAGGATTGATAGAGAATCTGACACAGAAATTTGAAGAATGGGGGAGAATTTCTGATCTATATGAACCAAATCTTGATGGCTGTGTATACAATGGCACATTATATGCTCTGTGGCTATGGACAGATGTTAGAGGTATGTGGTATTGGAAAGACATGTTGCAAGAAGCAGGAGTTGATCCAGAATCACTAAAAACTTGGGATGGATACATTTCTGCTGCAGTAAGGTTAAATGATTTCTTTGAAGAAGATGATAGTGTAACTCAAGGAGTACATCTTGTAGGTGCCTCGCATGACCCTGACATGTGGTACCCATACCTATGGATGCTTGGAGGAGAAATACTAGAGCTGCGTCAAGGTCATCCTACAAAAGGTGGATACTGGTTTCCATCATTCAATAGCTCTGAAGGAGTGAGAGCGATGGAGTTTTTGAAACAGCAGTTTGATGCTGGGATAAAACCGCAAAGGGAACATCATTGGGGAGACGAATTTGCTAACAGAACCTTTCCTGTGATGTTAGAGGGCTCTTGGATGCTTGCAGCATTTCCAAGAGAATCTTGGCCAACATTGGAACAGGAAGTTGGATTTATTCCTATGTTTCCTGTACCTAACCAAACAATCCAAACCTCAACTATGATGGGAGGATGGGAGGTTGCTATACCAAGTACATCGCAACATAGCGACTTGGCATGGGAGTTAATAACTATAATGGCTCAGCCTGAAATACTAGGTCCATTTCTAAGAGAAATGGGCCTTCTGCCTACGCAGCGAACATTAGGAGAGGGTCAACTCTCCGAACAATCAAGAGAATCAATCCCATACTTTGAAGAAATGGTTTCAATGATTCCAGATGGTAGAAGTAGGCCAAATATACCTGAATATACAGAGATAGCTGAACATATACATCAAGCTATACAACAAGTTTACAACGGGTCTGCATCACCAAAAGATGCCCTTGATATGGCAGCTGCCAAATCTGCCGCTACGTTAGGATGGAAATGACTCTCAATAATATACAATACGCAGATCTTAACGCTCTATGACCAATGAAAAAGATATCTCTCGCTTATTGAAGAATCACGAGTTATATCAATTATCTATAGAAGATATATTGAGGTTACTTGGTCATTTGAAAACCACTCGTAACAGCTGGTGCAAAATTTACTGCCATTGACATAGCGCCATAAACAGGGTGAAAGCTCTGACGGTGATATTTCTATTGTTATTTGCTCTTAACCACCGCCTCATTTATCAGATTATTTCTCGCATTCTCAAATGTCTGTTTGTCTATCTCTATCCCAATGAAGTATCTTTTGAGTCTGATTGCTCCAATACCAAAAGCACCTGAACCTAAGAAGGGATCGACTACGAGGGCATGCTCGTTTATCGTCAGCTTGTTTATGATGTATTCAGCTTCTACAGGACTTTGCGCCCACTCTCATGCTTATCCTTATCAGGCGGGCTGGAGTATATGACATCGCAAAGATCAGGCTGCCAGACGGGTTTATGGCTATCGTATCGCTTGTCCCCTTTTTTCTTCTTCATATACCAAAGCATTGGCTTATATCCTAGCGAGGTCTTCTCTTTCACCTAATGGGGTGTCCTCTTGTTGTGCAAAAACTGATGATGGTAATAGCAGCAATGCTCCAGCTGCAGGTGTAATAATGGCACAAGCAAGAGTAGCCATCAT
>Ga0126308_10000282_pt1 | contig 15594 bp, 12 predicted proteins | sample Plot55_FD_92533 | JGI IMG/M metagenome (GOLD analysis project Ga0126308, IMG submission 92533) | Serpentine soil microbial communities from UC McLaughlin Reserve, CA, USA - Plot55 | ecosystem: Environmental > Terrestrial > Soil > Grasslands | place: USA: UC McLaughlin Reserve, Lake County... | reverse complement strand
TCGCCCTGGACCCGGACGACCTGGTCGCGCGGGCGGCGCTGATGCAGTACCTGCTCGTGGCGCCGGCGGTGGTGGGCGGCAGCGCGAGTGGCGCGCGCGCGCAGGGCGAGGAGCTGCGCCGGCGCAGCCGCCTGTACGGGATCATGGCCGCCGGCTGGCTCGCCGAGGCGGACGGCAAGCTCGCCGACGCCGAGCGTCAATTCCAGGCCGCCGCCGCCGAGTTCCCGGACAGCGCGCAGGGGTACTACGCGTTAGGTGCGCTCTACCAGCGGCGCGGCGAGTTCGACGAGGCGTTCGACGCCTACGAGCGCCTCCTCCGCCGGCGCCCGGACGCCGGCAACGCCTACTACGGCATCGGCCGCACGGCGAGCCAGTCGCGCACGCACCTGGAGCGCGCCGAGCAGGCGCTCCGGGCCTACATCGCCCGCGGGCCCGCCCTCGAGGACGACGCCCCCCTCGCCTCCGCCCACTACCGGCTCGGCGTGGTCTACGAGCACATGGGCCGCCCCGACCAGGCGCGCCAGCAGTACGCCGAGGCGCTGCGCTACGACCCCAAGCAGTCGGACGCGCAGGCGGCGATCAAGCGGCTGAGGTGAGCGCGCCGCCGTGCTCCTCGACCGCTACCTCCCCACCTACGACGTCGTCGAGCGCCACGCGGCGGTGGTGCGCGCGCCCGCGGACCGCGTCTACGCGGCGATCGAGCGCGCGGACATGGGGGCGTCGCCGGTCGCGCGCGGGCTGATGGCGCTGCGCGCGCTGGCCGCCGGGCCCCGCGCCGGAGGCGGCGGGCGAACGACGCGCGGAACGCTGGGCGAGCTGCTCCGCCGCAACTTCCTGCCACTCGCCGACGACCCGCCGCGCGAGCTGGTGCTGGGGCTCGTCGGCAAGTTCTGGCAGCCGTCCGGCGGCGTGGAGCGCATCCCGCCCGCCGACTTCATCGCCTTCGCCCGGCCCGGCTACGCGAAGGCCGCCTGGAACTTCGCCGTCGCCCCACTCCCCGACGGGCGCGGAGTGCGCCTGACGACGGAGACCCGCGTCCACTGCACCGACGCCGCCAGCCGCCGCCGCTTCCGCGCCTACTGGCTCCTCATCCGCCCCTTCAGCGGTCTGATCCGGCGCGAGATGCTGCGGGTGATTCGGCGGGAGGCGGAAGGGGGGTGAGTGCTGCGTGCAGCCGTCATTTCTCCATCCCCACCTCCGCCTCCAGATTCTCCCGGTCGCGGCCGACGGTGGCGATGGCGAGCGTGCGGCCGGCGAGCTGGTAGCGGACGGCGCAGTCGCGCGACGACGGGTCGCCGTCGACGTCGATCGCGTCCCAGCGCTCGGCGTGGCCGGTGTAGGCCACCGTCACGTCGTAGTGGCTGCTCCAGAAGAACGGGACGGAGTCGTAGCGCTCGGCGGCGCCGAGGATGTTGCGCGCCGCGCACTGGCCCTGCCGTTCGGCGACCACCCAGTGCTCCACGCGGATGCGCTCGCCCGTGCGCTCGTCAGGCCACCGGGCGATGTCGCCGGCGGCGTAGATGCCGGGCGCGCTCGTCTCGAGCGTCTCGCTCACCTGCACGCCGCGGTCGAGCGCGAGCCCCGCGCCCTCGGCGAGCGCGACGTTGGGGCGCACGCCGACGCCGATGACCACCAGGTCGGCGGCGAGGCGGGTGCCGTCGGCGAGCGTCACGTCGCGCTCGCCGACCGCGGTCGCGGTCTGCCCCAGGTGGAAGACGACGCCCTTCTCCTCGTGCAGCGAGCGGACGAGCGCGCCGAGCTGGGGCCCGAGCACGCGCTCCAGGGGGCGAGCCTCGGGGCCGACGACGTGCACCTCGATGCCGCGCGCCCGGAGCGAGGCCGCCACCTCCAGCCCGATGAAGCTGGCCCCCAGCACGACCGCGCGCGCTGACTCCTTCGCGCGGGCGATCAGCGCCCGGCTGTCGGCCAGCGAGCGGAGGTAGCGCACGTGCGGACGCTCGCTCCCGGGGAGCGGGAGGCGCACCGGGTCCGCGCCGGTGGCGAGCAGCAGACGGTCGAACGGGAGCTCGCGCCCGTCCTCCAGCGTCAGGCGGCGGTTCCGCGCGTCGAGCGCCGCGGCGCGCGCGCCGAGCGCGAGGGTGATCTCGTGGCCAGCGTAGAAGTCTCGCCCGCGGAGCGGGATCCACTCCTCGGGCGCGTTGCCGGCCAGGTAGTCCTTCGACAGGTTCGGCCGATCGTACGGCGTCTCGTCCTCGGCCCCCACCATCGTCAGGGAGCCGGCGTAGCCGCAGCGGCGCAGCATCTCCGCCGCCGCCGCTCCCGCGGCGCCCGCCCCGACGATCACCACGCGCTCCGGCGCGCCTGACGCGCGCAGCGGCGCCGGCCCGGGGAAGGTCGCCGAGGGGGGCGTCGCCCCGTCGGCCGCGGCGGCGGGGAGCTTCTCCGCCACCACGACCAGCTCCCCGCGCCGCTCCACGCGCCAGCGCGGGAGCGGGTTGAGCGCGGGGGCCCGCAGCGCCTCGCCGGTGCGCAGGCTGAAGCAGGCGTGATGCCACGGGCAGCGCACCGTGTCCCCCACCATCACGCCCTCGGCGAGCGGCCCGCTGTAGTGCGTGCACTGCGCGCCGACGGCGAACAGCTCGTCGCCCCGCCGGGCCAGCAGCACCGCCTCCCCGTTCGCGTGCCCGGCCAGCATGCCGCCGTCAGGCAGCTGCGAGAGGGGAACGCCCCTGGCCAGGTCGGGCCCGGTGAGCTGCGGAGTGTCGGAGGACATGGTCGGATCGACGTTAGGGTTGCGGACGGTGGCCTGCCAATCTTCGGTCCTACTTCGCCGCCACCTTCGGCTGGAGGTTCTGCGCGGCGAGCATGTGGCCCTGGAAGGCCGGCGCGACCTTCACGACGAGCGCCTTCAGCTCCTGGTTCTGAATCGCCGGAAGCAGCGTTCCGCTCACGGCGTCGATCACCGCCTTGTGGAAGGCGACTTCGTGCTCCAGAAATGCCTGGTCGAACTCCGCGCCCTTCTTCGCGCGCAGCGCCTTCATGGCCGCCTGGTGTGCCGTCCGCAGCTCGAAGACCCTGGGCGGCGTCGGGCGGACCGACAGCTTCTTCGCCAGGTCGCGCCCCTGCTGGCGGACCATGCGATGGTCGCGAACGAGCATCGCGCCGAAGTCGCGCACCTCCTTGCTCCGCCCGCGTGTGGTCGCCAGCTGGCCGGTCTCGACGTCGAAGGTATTGGCCGCGTCGAAGATCGCCACGATAGTCGGATCGTCCAGCCCACCGGCCTGCGACGGCCGGGTCTCCTGCTTCGGGGCCGAGGACTGGGCACCGGCGAGGGTCACGGCGATCAGGGCGGTGAGCGCGGCCGCGAGGGGGGCCGCGAGGGAGCTTCTGCGCATGCGTGTCTCCGGATGGAGCGTGAGATGAGTGAACTGAGGACATGGCCAGGATGCGCAGGCGGCGGGTGATTTGTCAAGTATTTCATTGACATATTTGCCAAACTCGCGACTCTGTTCTATGATTCTTCAGCGACCTGGGAGGCGACGGTGCAGATAAGCGGTTGGCGGAAGAGACTTTCCGAATCCACGCGGGGACGGCTCGTCGAGCTGCTGCGACGCTCCCGGCGTACCGTGGACGAGCTGGCCAGCGCCCTCGGGCTGACCGACAACGCCGTCCGGACGCATCTGGCGGCGCTGGAGCGGGACGGGCTGATTCGGCAGGAAGGGGTGCGGCGCGGGAGCGGGGCGGGGAAGCCGGCGACGATCTACGCGCTGGCGCCGGACGCCGAGCCGCTCTTCTCCCGCGCTTACGTCCCGGTGCTGACGCAGCTCCTCGCCGCCCTGTCATCCCGCCTGAGCGTCGTCGAGTACGAGGCGCTCATGCGCGACGTGGGGCGCCGGCTCGCCGCCGGCCAGCCGGCGCCGCCGCGCGACCGCGCGCTCGAGCCGCGCGTTCGCGCCGCCGCGGCGCTGCTCGAGGAGCTCGGCGGGATCGCCGAGGTGGAGCGGCGCGACGACGCGCCCGAGACCTTCTTCGTCCGCGGCTGCGGCTGCCCCCTCGCCGCCGCGGTCGCCGAGCGTCCCGAGACCTGCCGCGCCGTCGAAGAGCTGCTCGCCACGGTCACCGGCGCCGCGGTGCGCGAGCGCTGCGACCGGAGCGGGGAGCGTCCGCGGTGCGGGTTCGAGATCAGTCCTTCTCCACGTGCACGCTCAGCTGCGGGTACGTGATGACGATGCCGGCGCGGCGGAAGGCGACCAGAATCTCCTCGTTGAGGCGCCAGCGGAGCGGCATCTCGTCGCGCGGGTCGAGGATGTAGAAGAGGAGCTCCACGCGCACGCCGCTCTCGCCCAGCTCCGTCACCACCACCTCGGGGGCGGGGCGCGTGCTCACCTGCGTCTCGTCGGTGGGGACGATCGAGAGCAGCGTGCGGCGCACCGCGTCGATGTCGGCGCCGTAGTCGACGTCCACCGGCACGCGCACGCGGGTGAGCTTGCGCAGGGAGTAGTTGAAGAGCTGGGAGCCGGTGACGTCCTTGTTCGGGATGACGAGGATGCCGTTGTCCGGCGTCTCGATGCGCGTCGTGCGCAGGGTGAGCTGCCTGACGCGGCCCAGCGCGTCACCGACGCGCACCCAGTCCCCGACGCGCAGCGGGCGGTCCCAGAGGATCATGAACCCCGCGATCAGGTTCGCGAGGGTGTCCTGCGCCGCGAAGCCCATCGCGAGGCCGAGGATGCCGAGGCCGGCGATCACGCCGCCCAGGTTCAGGCCGAGCGTCGCCAGCGCCTCCACCGCGCCGAGCGTGAGCAGCGCGTAGCGGCCGACCGTCAGCACGAGGTCGATCGCCTCGGGGGCGGCGCGCGAGCGGCCGAGCAGCCCGATCCCGAAGGCCTGGATCAGCGCGGCGACCGCGTAGAAGACGACGAAGGTGAGGAGCGCCGCCGCGATCGTCGTCGCGCCGACGATGGCGCAGCCGATGGTGGCGGCCAGCAGCAGCCCGATGGTGCCGACCTGCCGCGGCGCCGTGGCGTCCTCGTCGAGCGCCAGCCGGCGGCGCGCCACGCCGCGCAGCCAGAGCGTGACGGAGAGCAGGAGGGCGACGACGGCCAGCGCCAGCAGGATGCGCGGCAGGAGCCGGACGGCGGCGATGGCCCAGTCGTGCCACCACGACGCGAGCTGCCCCGGCACCGCGTGGAGAGAGTCCCGCAGCAGCCGCTCCGCCGCGCGACCGACCGGCGACAGCCCAATGCTGTCGCGTCGCGCGGTGGAGTCCGGGCGCGGGACCTGGATCGGGAGCTGCTGGAGGGCGAGGAGCATGCGCACTAGATGCGTCGCCACGGTGCCGGTGCGCAATGCGGACTGCGGAATGCCTCATGCGGATGCGTCGCGCCATGCCCCTCCCGCACTCGTGGTCCGTCTCCCCCACCGAGGCCGCCGAGATCCAGCGGCGGATGCGCGGGCATCTCGTCATGCAGGCGCCGCCGGGGTTCGCGCCGCGGCTGGTGGCGGGGGCCGACATCTCGCTCGACGTGCCGAGCCGCTTCGCGCCCGATCGTCCCGTGGACAACCGCGCGTACGCAGGGATCGTCGTCATCGACCGCGAGACGATGGAGACGGCGGAGGAGGCGACGGCGGTCGCCGAGATCACGTTCCCGTACGTCCCCGGCCTCCTCTCGTTCCGCGAGCTGCCGGCGGTGGCCCAGGCCTGGGACGCGCTCCGCACGCGCCCGGACGTGCTGATCTTCGACGGCGCGGGCTACGCGCACCCGCGGCGCTTCGGGCTCGCCTGCCACGGCGGCGTGCTGTTCGACGTCCCGTCGATCGGCTGCGCGAAGTCGATTCTGGTCGGCCGCCACGGCCCACTCGGCGAGCGCCGCGGCTCCGCGGCGGATCTGGTGGACCGCGGCGAGGTGGTGGGGATGGCCGTGCGCCTGCGCGACCGCGTCAACCCGGTCTACGTCTCGATCGGCCACAAGATGGACCTGCCGACCGCCGTGGAGGTCGTGCTCTCGGTGGCCGCGGGCTACCGCGAGCCGGAGACCACCCGGCGCGCGCACCGGCTGGTGAACGAGATGAGAAAGGGACTGAGGGACTGAGGGAGGGGCTGGGAGGAACAGCCCGCCCCTGTCATCCCGCACGGAGTGTCGGGACCCACTGTCCCGGCCTCGTGGCCACCCACGGCGCAGTGAGAGTGGGTCCTTCCCCTTCGCTACGCTCAGGGTCAGGATGACACCGCTCGGGACGCCCCCCTCAGTCCCTCAGTCCCTCACTTACGGCCCTGACCGCGCCTGCACGCGGTAGCGGCCGGTGCGCTGCTGGGCGAAGCTGCTGATCGAGCCGACGGCCTTCGTGGTCGAGGACGAGGCCTGCGCGCGCAGGAAGTAGACGCCGGGGCTGAGCGTCACCGTGATGCGGGAGCACCACTGGAGGCCGGTCGTGTTGACGTCGTCGTTGCGCTGGATCTGCGTGGTGCCGTCGGACTGGAAGAGCGTCAGGTCCGTGTCCTCCTCCAGCGCGAAGCCGCACGCGCCGTCGACGCCCACAGTCTCGAACGTGTAGCTGCCTGACGAGGTGATCTCCACGCGGAACCAGTCGACGTCGGACGCCGCCTCCGTGCTCTGGAGGTAGCCGCCGACCGGGAGCACGTCGGCAGTCGACGTCGTGTTGTTCGCCTCCTGCTCCGAGGGGAGGCCAACCGAGAAGGACGCCTCCTGATCAGCGCCGAGGGTCACGATCGTCGCCGGCTTGCCGGTGCGGCTGCCCGGGGCGTACGCGCTCCAGCGGCGGCCCGGTTCGGCCTGGAGGTCGTTGTTCTCGTCCTGGCCGGCGTAGACGCGGTACGAGCCCGGGTTGGAAATGGTGAACTCGTACTGTCCGCCGGCGCTGAGGCGCTTGGTCTGCAGCCGCGCGCCCGTGCTGGCGTCGAACAGCACCGCGAAGAGCCCGCGCGTGGGCGAGAGCGACTGCGTCAGGCTGTTGCGCGCGTTCAGGATGCCGGCGCCGAACGAGTCGTCGCGCCCCTCGGGGCCCACGTCCACCGCGTAGTCGAGCAGCCGCGAGCGGAGCTGCGACGCCGTGAGCCCGGGCTCCCGCGCGAGCAGGAGCGCGGCCACGCCCGCCACGTGCGGCGAGGCCATCGACGTGCCGTGGTTGACCGAGAAGATCGGCGAGCCGGACCCTGTGAAGTCCCAGTCGGTCGACCAGATGCCGAACGTCCCATTGTGGATGTTGGCGCACGGCGTGGACGCCGTCTCGGCGCCCTCGTCGCAGATGTCGCCGCCCGGAGCCGCGATGTCGACCGCCGGGCCGAAGTTCGAGTAGCTCGCGAGCAGACGGTCCGGACCGACGGCCGACACCGAGAGCACGTTGTCGTAGGCGGCCGGGTAGCTCGGGTCCGAGCTGCCCTCGTTCCCCGCGGAGACGATGACGAGCGAGCCGGCGGCGACCGCGCTGTTGATCGCGTCGCGGAGCACCGGCACGTTGCTCGGGCCCCCGAGGCTCATGTTGATGATCGGCGCGCGGCCGCCCGCGGCGGTCACCGTGCCGCCCGCGCCGTTGTCCGCCGGGAGACCGGCCGCGTACAGCACGGCCTGCGCGATGTCGTAGAACGAGCCGCTGCCGAGCGCGTTGAGCGCGCGGATCGGGCGGATCTTCACACCCCAGTTGACGCCGGTCACGCCGCTGCTGTTGTTGCCGACCGCGCCGATGGTCCCCGCGACGTGCAGTCCGTGGATGCCCGCGCCGTCGTCGCGCTTCACGCAGATGAGGTTGCCCTGGGCGTCGCTCGAGTCGACGTACGCGATCGTCAGCGTCGGGTCCGGGTCGTAGCCGTTCCCGTCGCCGGTCAGGTCCGCGTTCGTCGCCGGCGACGAGCCGCAGAGGGGCGCCGTCTGGGGGAACGAGACGAAGTCGTAGCCGTCGCTCGTCAGGTTCGCCGCGATGTCCGGATGGTCGAACCGGATGCCGTTGTCGATCACCGCGACGATGACGCTCGCGCTGCCCGTGGTGAGCGTCCACGCCTGCGGCAGGTCGATCATGCCGTAGTTCCAGCTCTGCAGGTTGCGGTACGTGTCGTTCGAGGCCACCGTCGGCGTCGGCGCGAAGTACGCCGTCGGCTCCGCCGGGCGCGTGCGCACGCGGGTCCCGCGCTCGACGTGCGCCAGCGCGTTACGCTCGACGCTCTCCACCGCCGGGTCCTGCCGCAGCCGCTCGGCGACCGCGTCGAGGTCCTGCGGGGCGACGACAACGCGCGCCGCGCGCACCGCGGGCGAGACGCCCCTCGTCGCGAAGCCGCCGCCCTGGATCCCGTCGAGCCGTGCGCGCATCGCGCGGGCAGCCGACTGCGCGGCCGACGTGCTCCGCCGCGCCGCGGCGGCGCTGACCTGCCCGCCGAGCGACGACTCGCGGAAGGTGACGATCAGCTCGTTCGCCACGTAGCGGGCGCGCGAGGCGGCCGACCGCGCGCCGAGCGAGGCCTTCCTCGGCGAGGCCGCGCGGCGCGCGCCGGTCATGTCGACCGCGAGCCGGGGCGCGGCACCACCGAGCCGCGCCGCGCGCGCGGCGCGCGCGGTCGCCGACGGGGTGCTGCCCGTGCCGGCGTTGAGCAGCGTGAAGTTGCTGGCGAGCGAGACCGTGCCGGAGATCCGGGCGGTCGAGACGATGTTGAACGCCGAGCTGGTGACCGACGTCAGGCCGGACCCGGAGGCGACGAGCGTGAAGCCGGTGCCGACGGCGCTCAGCGTCAGGTTGTTGAACGTGGCGACGCCGTTGACCGTCGGCTGCGTCAGCGTGCCGCCGAGCGTGGCGCCCGTCGGGTTGTTGCCGATCGCGATCGTGACGTTCACGCCAGACGTCGTCACCGGGTTCCCGTACTGGTCCTGCAACTGCACCTGCACATCGGCCATCGGGGAGTTCAAGAACCTGGTGGCCGGCTGCGTAATAATGGCGAGCTTGGTCGCGGGGCCTGCGACGCCGGTGGCCGTGAAGGTGACCACGTTGTTCGTGGTCAGCCCCGAGACGGTCGCCGTGACCGTGTTCGTGCCGGCGGTCGTCCCCAGCGTCCAGCTCCCGGCCGAGGCGATGCCCTGATCGTCGGTCGTGACCGTGGTGGCGCCGAGCGTGCCGCCGCCCTGGGTCACGGCGAACACCACCGTGATGCCGGGCGCGGGTGCGCCGGTGTTGGTGGTGACCTTGACCGTCGGCGGCGCGGCCACGGGCTGGCCGACGGTGCCGCTCTGGGTCGTGGCCGTGGTGGCCGCGACGGCGGACGGCTGCGCCGCTCCGATGTTGATGGCGGCGGTCGTCGCCGGGCTCACCCCCGCGAGGGTGGTGGAGGCCACGAGCGTGTAGCCGGTGCCTGGCTTGCTGATCGAGATGTCGGTGAAGGAGACGTTGCCGGCGGCCGTGTTCTGGGTGAGCGTACCACCGAGCGTCGCGGTCGACGGGTTGGTGCCGATCGCGAGCGTGATCAAGGCCGGCACGTCGGAGATGGGGTTGCCGTACTGGTCCTGCAGCTGCACGACGACGTTGGGGAGCAGCGAGGCCGCGCTTCCGGCGAGCGGGGGCTGGACGAATGCGAGCTTCGCCGGCGCGTCGTGGACGGCGGTGGCGGTGAACTGGACCGTGTTGCCCGGGGCCGCGATCGCCGGCACGGTGGCCGTGACCTGATAGCTTCCCAGGGCGGTGCCTAGCGTCCAGCTCCCCACCGACGCGATGCCCTCGGCGTTGGTGGTCGCGCTCGCCGTGCCGAGCGTGGCTCCGGTGCCGCTCGTTGCCGTGAAGTTCACGGGCACGCCGGCCACCGGCTTCCCGCTGGCGGTCTTCACCACCACGGCCGGGACGATCGCCACCGGCTTGCCGACCGTGTCGGACTGCGTGGTCGCGACCGTGGCAGCCACGGAGGCGGGGGTGTTCGGCTCGGATCCTCCGTCGCCACCGCAGGCGAACGAGAACAGCGCGAGAGCGGCGCACGCCAGCAGCGAGCGCGAGCGACGGACGGAAGGCAGAGCCATGCTGGTCTGGGCTGGATCGTGAATCGGCGTCCGCGCGACACCGGGGGCCGCACCGGTCCGCGGGCGCGAGAAGCATCCCGCGTCGTCGCGAGGCGCCGAAAGGACCAGATGAAGACGACTATGGATGGCGCAGGGAAACAACAATATTCGAACTATCCTCAACGAACTCAAGCATTTTGGTGCGCTCTGGGGGCCAGCCTCGGCACGAGCGACAGGAAATCCGGGACGCACGACTGTCGTGTCGCCGGCTCCAGTGATTGGTTACAGGCCATCGCCCAGCCCGAAGTTCCCGACCCGACGCCGAACCGAGGTCCATGCAGCTAGACACGCTCGCCCGTCCTCTACCCTCCCGCACCAGAGTCGCGCCGACCCTGCTGGCCATCGCCTTCGGGCTCGGTTGTACGACCGCCCGGAGCGGCACGCCGGCCGCGGCAAGGAGCAGCGAGTCGGCCCCGGCGTACGAGATCGCGTACCGCGTCTCCATGCCGAACCCGGCGTCGCACCTCTACGAGGTCCAGCTCGACCTCGGGCGGCTGAGCGGCGACTCGCTGCGGCTCCAGATGCCCGTGTGGTCGCCGGGCCGGTACGCGCGGATGGACTTCGCCCGCAACGTCCAGGACTTCGCCGCCGAGACGCCCGACGGGCGCGCGGTGGCGTGGGACAAGGCGAACGGGTCGCTCTGGCGCATTCGCACGGGCAGCGCGCGCACGCTCCGGGTGCGCTACCGCGTCTACGCGAACAACCTCTCGGGCACGTTCAGCGTGCTGGACACGGCGCACGCGAACTGGAACGGGCCGTCGCTGTTCATGTACGTCGAGGGGCACAAGCCCGATCCCGTTAGGCTCACCGTCGTGCCGCCGCGCGGGTGGCGGGTCATGAACGGCGCGGTACCGGCGGCGAGCAGCGGCGCGCCGGCGGAGATGGAGTTCGCTTTCCCCAACTACGACGTGATGGCCGACTCGCCGACCGAGGTCGCGCCGGACTTCAGCGTCGACACCTTCACCGCCGACGGCGTGCTGTACCGCATCATGGTGCACCACAACGGCGGCGGGAACACGCCGGAGCGCCGCGCCCGCTTCCGCCGCGACGTCGAGAAGATCGTCCGCTACGAGAACCGCGTCTTCGGCCCGCCGCCCATCTCGACCTACACCTTCCTCGGCAACGCGGGCTACGACGGCTCCGACGGGATGGAGCACCTGACCTCTACCCAGATCCAGACGCGCGCCTCGTGGAGCGACGACGAGAGCGGCCTGCTGCCGCTCACCACCACCGCGTCGCACGAGTACTTCCACGTCTGGAACGTGAAGCGCGTCCGCCCGATCGTGCTGGGCCCGTTCGATTACACGACCGAGCAGTACCAGCCGAGCCTGTGGGTCGCCGAGGGATGGACGAACTACTACGGCGGGATGGCGCTGCACCGCGGCGGCGTGATCGACCGCGCGGCGCTCTACCGCAACCTGGCCGGCGTGGTGCGCTACAACCTCGAGACCCCGGGCCGCAAGCACTTCTCGGCGCGCATGTCTTCCTTTCATGCCCCGTACTACGACGGCGCCGCCGAGGGGATGGAGACGAACCGCCGCCAGACCTGGATCACCTACTACATCAAGGGCGAGGGGCTGGCGCTCCTGCTCGACCTGGAGATCCGCTCGCGCACCGGCGGCGCGCGCTCGCTCGACCACGCGCTGCGCCTGCTCAAGGAGCGCACGTGGGACGCGCCGAACGCCAGCTACTACCTGCAGGGTCGCGGCTACACGGAGGAGGATGTCGTGCGCGCCGTGAGCGACGCCGCCGGCGCGGACATGCGCTCCTGGTTCGACCGCTATGTCGCCTCCACCGACGACCCGCCGTTCGCCGAGACCTTCGCGCGCACCGTCGGCGTCGAGCTGGTGCGGAACGAGGGTGGGTACGAGCTGCGCGACATGCCCGGTGCGAGCAGCCAGCAGGTCGCGGTTCGCGAGGGGTGGCTGTCGGGGAAGTAAGCGGGATGGGGGATGGGGGAAGGGGGATGAGCTGCCGCTCGGGATCCTTCGCTTCGCTCAGGACAGGCTATCCCGAGGCACTTCATCCCCCTTCCCCCATCCCCCATCCCTCGGCTTCTGCAACCTTCTCCCGGCCGTCCCTATCTACCCTGTTGCATGGGAGCCTTGAGCCTTCGACATGACTCAGCGACCGGCGATCCGGCGCGACACGCGGGGCACGCACCACAACTCGCACTCGTGACGGACTCGGACGCGGCAGACGCGGCGCTGGCCGCGGGGCGCGACGCGTCGGCGTTCGCCCGGCTGTACGCGCGCCATTCGGCGCGGGTGCACGCGCTCGCCCGTCGGATGCTGGGGCCGGGGGAGGAGGCGGAGGACGCGACGCAGGACGCCTTCATCCGATGCTGGGACCGGCTAGGCCAGTTCCGCGGGGACTCGCAGTTCGGGACCTGGCTGCACCGCCTCGCGGTGAACGTGATTCTTGCCAAGCGGGCGACGCTGGCGACGCGGCGCGGGCGGTACGTCGAGAAGGGGGAGGCGTGGGACGCGGACCAGGAGGCGTCGCCGCGCCTGCCGCGCCCGGAGCTCTCGATGGACTTCGAGGCGGCGCTGGAGCGCCTCCCCGGCGGGCAGCGGGAGGTGGTGGTGCTCCACGACGTCGAGGGCTACAAGCACGAGGAGATCGCCGAGATGCTCGGAATCAGCGAGGGCACGTCGAAGTCGCAGCTGCATCGCGGGCGGATGGCGCTGAGGAAGTACCTGTCGTGAGCGAGTTCCGCGTCACGGGACGCGGGATGACAATGGAGTACTCGTTATGACTGACCACCCGATTGCACAACTCTCCGCCTACCTCGACGGCGACCTCGATGCCGGGGCGCGCGCCGCGGTGGAGACGCACGTGACGCGGTGCGGCGAGTGCGCGCGCACGCTCGACGAGCTGCGGCGCGTGGCGCGGCAGGCGCGGGCGCTGCGGGAGCGCGGCGCCGAGCCGGCGCCCGCGGTGTGGGACGCGATCGCGCGGCACGTGGAGCAGGGCCGGCCGGCCGAGCGCCGGGCCGCCGCGCGCTGGCGGCTCACGCTCACCGCGCCGCAGCTGGCCGCCGCCGGGCTGCTCCTGATGATGGCGTCGGCGGGCGGCGGCTACCTGCTGCGTCCGACGGCCGACGCGCCCCGCCCCGCCGGCGCGCTGGTGGCGGGCGGCGACAGCGGAACGGGTGCGCGCACGGACACGCAGTCGCGGGTCCAGATCGCCGCGGCGGAGTCGGCGGCGGCGACGCAGGCGCCCGACTCGATCCGGCCGCGCATGCCGGGCGGGGCGGTGATGAAGCAGGTGGTCCTCCCCTGGTCGCAGTACGACGCGGCGAGCGCGGACCTGGAGCGGGTGCTGGAGGAGGGGCGCGGCAAGCTGCGCCCCGAGACGGTGCGGGCGATCGAGCAGAGCGTGGCGTCGATCGACCGCGCGATCGAGCAGGCGCGTCAGGCGCTGGCCAAGGACCCGGCGAACGAGTACCTGAGCCGGCACCTCGCCGAGAACATGAAGCGGAAGCTGGACCTGCTGCGGCAGGCGGCGGCGATCGTTCGGCAGAGCTAACGACACGGAGCCATGACAATGAGGACGCATCAGATGTGGGCCGCCCTGCTGCTGGTGGCGGTCGCGGGGGCGAGTGTGCCCGTGCCGTCGGCGGCGCAGGAGCGGGAGCGGGAGCGGGAGCGCAACCGCGAGCGGAATCGCACCCGGCAGCAGCAGTCGAACGAGAGCAGCCAGAACGAAAACGAGGACGACGACGCGTCGGGCGCCGCCGCCGACCGGCGGCAGGCCGGGAACGTGGACACGACGGTCTCGGTGAGCGGCGACGTGCGGATCGTGGTCACCAACTTCGGCGGCACGATCACGGTGAAGACCTGGGACAAGAACGCGGTGCGGCTGGTCGCCCGCCTGTCGAGGCGCGACTACGTGATGATGCGCGCCACCGAGTCCACGGTCCGCGTGCAGTCGGGGTCGCGGCGCGGGGTGTCGCTGGCCCAGGACTACGAGCTGACCGTGCCGGCGAACGCGGACCTCGGCCTGTCGGGTACCTACACCGACGTGGACGTGGAGGGCGTGCGCGGCGCGGTGCGCGTGGAGACGGTGCAGGGGGACGTGCGGGTGCGCGGCGGCAGCGGCGTGGTGGCGCTCAAGTCGGTGCAGGGGCACGTGTCGCTCGAGGACGCCAAGGGCACGCGCGTCGAGCTGAACGCGACGAACGAGGGCGTGCGCGTGCGGAACGTGTCCGCGGAGCGCCTGGCGGTGGAGACGGTCAACGGCGACATCGTGCTCGACAAGGTCGACTCGCCGGACGTCGAAGGGGTGACGGTGAACGGCAACATCTGGTACGAGGGGACCGTGCGCGACCGCGGGCAGTACCTCTTCGCGACGCACAACGGCCGGGTGGACGTCGGCGTGGCCGAGGGGACGAACGCCACGGTGTCGGTGGCGACCTACGGCGGCCAGTTCTCCTCCGCCTTCCCGGTGAACCGCGGCGACGACCGCCGCAGCTCCCGCCGCTTCACCTTCCAGTTAGGCAACGGCAGCGCCCGGCTCGACCTGGAGTCTTTCCAGGGCGGGATCCGCCTCCGCCGCCCCGGCGCCGCGGCGCCGCGGGACAAGGGGGAGAAGGACGAGAAGGACGGGGACGACGACCGGTAGAGACCTGCGACCTGCGATCCTTCGCTGCGCTCAGGATCGCAGGTCGCAGGTGTAGTCCGCAGCATGACACGAGAAGCCCAATGACAAAGCTGACACTGACGCTGTTCACCGCCCTCTCCCTCGTGACGACCGTTGGCCTCGCCCAGGACACCAGCGACTTCCGCTGGCGCGGGCGGATCGAGCGGGGGAAGGAGATCGAGATCAAGGGGATCAACGGGCCGGTGCGCGCCGAGCCGGCGAGCGGCGACGAGGTCGAGGTGGTCGCCGTCAGGTCGGCGCGGCGCAGCGACCCCGAGTCGGTGCGGATGGTCGTGATCGAGCACGACGACGGCGTCACCATCTGCGCGCTCTACCCGGACCCGCCCTACCGGCCGGGGCGCTGGCGCAACTCGGACCACGACCGGCCGAACGAGTGCGTGCCCGGCGACGGCGGCAACATGTCGGTCCAGGACAACGACGTGAAGGTCTCCTTCACGGTGCGCGTCCCGGCGGGGGTGGACGCGGTGCTGCGCACGGTGAACGGCAGCGTGCGGGCGGACTCGCTCCGCAGCTACGTGGACGCCTACACGGTCAACGGCAGCATCGCGATCTCGACGACGGCCGACGCCCAGGCGAGCACGATCAACGGCGGCATCACGGCCTCGCTCGGCAGCGCCCGCTGGAAGGGCTCGCTCGACTTCCGGACGCTCAACGGCAGCATCGTGATCGAGCTCCCGCCGGACGTGAGCGCCGAGCTGCACGCCCAGTCGCTCAACGGCGGCCGCATCACCGCCGACTGGCCGCTCTCCCGCACCGAGCGCGGCTCCACGATGCGCCGCCGCCGCGCCACCGCCACGTTAGGCCGCGGCGGAGCCGGGGAGCTGTGGGCGCGGACGATGAACGGAGGGATCAGAGTCGTGCGGCGCGAGTAGGGCCCGTTGTTACGAGGTGCGAGGTGCGAGGTGCGAGAGGGGCCCCGGGATGC